>OLYB01000734.1_pt1 | contig 29420 bp, 27 predicted proteins | sample 1674481 | NCBI WGS metagenome assembly OLYB01 (sample SAMEA103958167, study PRJEB25191) | human gut metagenome
TTGACTTGGTCTTGCGCTTTCGCGCTCGACCCGCACATTCGCTTTTTTCTAGGTTTATGTTCAGTTTTCAAGGTTCAGTGCCTAGCGATTTTGGCTTTTGTTTTGTTGCCGTATCGCGTCGACTTGTATATAATACCACGTGACCTAGGTTATGTCAACACTTTTTTCGGCACTTTTTTAAGATTTTTTCGTGAAACACTAGGATTCGTGGAATAAGAAGCGTGCTTGATTATCGCATTTATCGGTATTAAAATTTCTTCAAAAAATCTCAAAAAAAGTAGGTTTTTTAGCTGTTTTTTTCCATAAAAACCGCTGAAAATCAGCAAAATTTTTCTTTGTTCCGCAGATTTTTTTCTTGAATTTTGCTTGTTTTTCTCCGCAAATCTCCGGAAAAGTTTTCGCAGCATCTGCATTTATACCGAAAAGCACTCCCAAAAACCATCATTACAACCAGGACATGACTTCCAAAACTTATTACAAAAGCAGTTATGTATCTATTATAGAAGATAAAAAGGCGCTATGCTTTCGCATAGCGCCAGAATAATTTTTAGTTTTAGTGCAGACGTGCACCGGCCGGGATACGGTTATCTACCATAATAAGGTTCAGCTTCTCTGCGCCTTCCTCTTCATGGATAGCAGACAGCAGCATACCGCAGGAGTCAATACCCATCATTTTGCGCGGCGGCAGGTTAACAATAGCAACCAAAGTCTTGCCTACCAGCTCTTCAGGCTCATAGAATGCATGGATACCGCTCAAAATTACACGATCGGTACCGGTACCGTCATCCAGAACAAATTTCAGCAGCTTTTTGCTCTTGGGTACAGCGGTACATTCTTTAACCTTAACTACACGGATATCGGACTTGCAGAAGGTGTCAAAATCAACATATTCTTCATAGGCAGGCTCAATAACAACCTTAGAGAAATCGATAGTTTCCTCCTTAGCCTCTTCTACGGGTGCAGCAACAGCAGGAGCCTGCATAAAGTCAGGCTTCTCGCTTACAGCCTTGCCCAACGGTTTCATGGTCGGGAAGAACAGTACGTCACGAATGGTAGAGCTGTTGGTCAGGAACATTACCAGACGGTCGATACCAATGCCTAAACCACCTGTCGGAGGCAGGCCGTATTCCAGGGCGTTGACAAAGTCCTCGTCCATCATATTTGCTTCTTCATCGCCGTTAGCGCGTTCTTCAACCTGCTTTAAGAAACGCTCCTTCTGGTCGATAGGATCGTTCAATTCGGTAAAGCCGTTGCAGATTTCGCGGCCATAGATATAAGCCTCGAAACGATCGGTGATTTCGGGGTTTTCCGGGTTGCTCTTTGCCAGCGGGGAAATTTCTTTCGGATGACCGGTAATAAAGGTAGGCTGAATCAGCTTATCTTCAACATATTCTTCGAAGCAGGCGTTGATAATTTTGCCAATGCCAAAGGAAGGCTCAATAGCCACATTCAGCTCTTTAGCGATAGCGCGTGCTTCTTCCAGATCGGTTACATCGGTGAAATCCTTGCCGGAATATTCTTTTACGGCTTCAATCATGCTCATACGCTTCCAGGGAGAAGCCAGCTCGATAGTAGTGCCTTCATAGTTGATAGTAGTAGTGCCCAGAACCTTCTCAGCGGTCTTAACAACAACCTCTTCGGTCAGGTCCATCATATCGCGGTAATCGGCAAAAGCCTGATAAATCTCAACGCTGGTGAATTCCGGGTTATGACGGTTATCGATACCCTCGTTACGGAATACGCGGCCCATTTCATATACGCGGTCCATACCGCCTACGATAAGGCGTTTGAGGTACAGCTCAGGCGCAATACGCATATATACCTGCATATCCAGAGCGTTATGATAGCTGATAAACGGACGTGCGGCAGCACCACCTGCGATGGTGTTGAGAATAGGAGTTTCTACCTCCAGGAAATCATGGCTGTCGAGAACCTCGCGTACACTTCTGATAATCTGGCTGCGTTTTACAAAGGTATCACGCACTTCCGGATTAACAATCAGGTCAACATAGCGTTGACGGTAACGGGTTTCAACGTCCTTCAGACCGTGCCATTTTTCCGGCAGCGGACGCAGGGATTTGGACAGCATTTCTACGGAATGAGCTTTAATAGACAGCTCGCCCATATGGGTACGGAAAGCAGTACCGGTAATGCCTACGGTATCGCCGATATCCATCAGCTTAATCAGCGCATAATTTTCTTCGCCGATAACGTCTTTACGTACATATACCTGGATACGGCCGGTCTTGTCCTGCATATCCATGAAGCAGGTTTTGCCGTGGCCGCGGATAGCCATAATACGGCCTGCCATTTTTACTTCGGTTTCTTTTTCGGACAGCTCATCGAACTGCGCAGCGATATCTGCTGCACGATGAGTGTACAGGAAGCGATAGCCGAAAGGTTTCCAGCCATGTTCCTCAATTTTATGCATCTTGTCAATGCGGACCTGCATTTGCTCGTTGATTTCGTTTTCGGTGAGTACTGCAGCTTCTTCTGTATTAGGTTTGTTTTTTACCTCTGCCATTATCGCCCTTGCTCCTTTTTATTTAATTTCTACGATTTCGTAGGACAATTCACCTACAGGGGTTTTAGTAATAACAATGTCATGAACCTTACGGCCCAGAATTGCCGCACCTACAGGGGATTCGTTGGAAATACGGTTTTCGAACGGATCTGCTTCGGTAGTACCAACAATGGTATAGGTTTCTTCATCGCCGGTTTCTACGTCCTTCAGCAGTACGGTAGAACCAAGAGATACAATGCCTGCTGCTTTGCTAGCACTGTCATCGATGATGGTAGCAGTTTTAATCATCTGCTCCAGCTCCAGAATACGGCCTTCGTTTTTACCTTGGTCTTCCTTTGCCTGATCGTACTCGGAGTTCTCGCTCAAGTCGCCCTGTGCTCTTGCTTCTTTCAGGCGTTCAACGATTTCTTCGCGGATTTCGCCCTTACGTTGAGCTAATTCTTCTTGTAATTTTTTTAAGCCTTCAGCTGTTAAAATAGTTTCCTTGCTTGCCATTTTCCTGCTCCTTTATCATTATTTATATAAAAATTTACTTACACGCATATATTGATTATATATGTTGCCGGATTTACTTGTCAATATCAGCAGCCATGCACTGCCAGGGCATGCTGAGCGTTATGCTTGACTTCCTCGATATGCTGGGTAGAAACAGCACGTTCAAAATTGCGGAAACCCGCCATCTTGAAGTTATGCTTATCTGCCAACTGAGAAATAAGATTTATCTTATTGATATCCAGGGATCTGCCTAAGGAGAAGTTTTCATAACGTCCATCCAGTGCCAGAATCATGGTTTCTGCCATGCATGCATAGGATGTGTGCGGCGGGAATCCGAAGTTGAAATGAAAATCTACATTACCGGGCACGTTAATAACGCCGCCTTCGATTACCAGTACATCGTTGCGCTTCAGTGATACATCACGCGATACGTTACGCGGACGCGCGACATCGCATACTACGGCACCGGGCTTCAAATCGCCGGGCTCAATCAAAAAGTCAAGCGCACTAGTTACGGTAATAACAATGTCAGCCTCCTGCAGGGATGTGCGGATATCCTGGCTTACGGCAACCTCGCAATGATTTTGCTCAATAAGCTCCTGCGCCAGCTCCTCCAACGGTCCCATATGACGTGCAACAAGCGTAATATGCTTAACCTCTTTTGCCAACAGGCGTACGGAAGCAGCACCGATAGAGCCGGTGGCACCGACTACGACAGCACGGCATTCCTTCAAATCCTTACCCATCATTCGGGCAGCCTGCTTGGTGCCCTGAATAGCGGTAGCAACGGTATAGCTGTTGCCGCTGGTAACTGCTATATCCAGATTTTTTGCTACGGTAATGCCTGCATCACCGACGATGGAAGTAAAAGCTCCCAGGCCGACAATCTTGGCTCCCAGCTCCTGAGCAACCTTGCCGGACTCGATAATTCTGTCCATAACAAATTCCTCAGGCAGCTCCACCATCTGCTTAGCAGTCAGCGGACAGCCGATAAACCAGCCTTCGGCTTCGGCATAAGGACTCTTGATGCCGGTAATATGAGAAACCTTGAAAGGCTTCTTCATTTTCAGACAGGCTTCGATTATCGGGTCGGGAATATACCTCATCAATGGTGATAAGTGTTCCATATCCTGCAGGGATAATGGATGTAGAATAAAAGCAAATTTTTCCATAAAAACAAACTACTCCTTCGTACCAAAGTACTCAACAGAAGATTCTATATGATAATGCTCTAAAAGCTTCAGATATTCATCCGCCGTGAGCGGTTCTTTACCGCCGTGCAATGCAACCAGCATGGCCTCCATAACATTGGTGCCGAAGCTGCGTCCTTGAATACAGGGAGTTGTCGTAATCAGCATTTTGATTCCCGCTTCCTGCAGCATCACTCTATCAGCAGCAGTAACTGTATTAGTAATAATCGTTTTTCCCGGCAGCTTATCCGGCATAAACTTTTTTATATAATGAAAATCACCGGCAATGATATCATTCTCCAGAAAATATTCCGGATGACGCACTACCCGCACTTCCTGATCCTTGCCCATGGGGTAAAACCAGCTTACCGGCAGCTTGGTAACAAGCGGTGCCAGCAGCGCTGCCCACCATGCAAGCGCCTTCAGCGAATATAACGGCTTATTGACATTCAGGCCGAAAATAAGGTCACCGAAGGTTACCTCAGCGCCTGCCTCTAGCAAGGCCTCCGCCATACCAAAGCGGTCCACGCCGCAGACCATAAGCACCTTGCTGCCCTTTATCGGCACCTTGCCGCCGGCCGCAAGTGATTTAATCAGCTTACGCTCCAGCGAATTCTTCAGGCCGCTGCCATCCAAAACCGGTGTTTTTTTTACATTAGCAATCAGATGAGCCGATTCACGGAAGGTATAACGCTTTTTTCCTGCATAAACATATAAATCCGTACCGCCCAGACCGATGGCATCCGCTTTGCCGTCCCAGCGTTCCAGGAGCTGACGTGCTCTGTCAAAATCGCCGTCGGTTCCCCGGCGTTCGATGCTGATTTTGCGTCCTCCCAGTTCCAATATGGCGCCGGCATCACGTTTAGATGACCCCAGACTGATACTTACTACATGTTTTGCGTTGTTAGCTGCTTCCATGTTTTTAACTCCCTAAATGCTTCTTTTACAAATTATTATTTTAACATATTTGCGCGTCTTAGACAATGCCAGATGCAAAATGTTTTTCTGTTTCATAATAGCGATGCGCGCATTCGCTGTATTCTGCCAACAGCTCCGAAAACTGCTCCTGCGTATCAACCTTATGAAAGCGTCCTCTGAATTCCGCTGCATGCGGCATGCCTTTAAGATAAGCAGAAATATGACGGCGCATCTCTTTTACCGCAACCACTTCGTTCTTGTAAGCAATGAGCATTTCCAGATGCTCCGCTGCCTGCGCCAGACGCTCCTTCAGAGAAGGCGGCTGCGGCAGCGGCTCGCCGCGCAATGCTGCCGCCAGTGCGGTAAACAGCCACGGGTTGCCGTCAGCGCCGCGTCCGATCATCAGTCCGTCGCAGCCTGTCTGCTCCAGCATTCGCAATCCGTCTGCTACCGTAAAGATATCACCGTTGCCGAATACAGGCACCTTTACGGCCTGCTTTACGTCGGCAATAATGCTCCAGTCAGCCTTGCCCTCGTAAAACTGCTGGCGTGTACGTCCGTGTACGGCAACAGCGCTCACGCCTGCTGCCTCCACGGCACGCGCAATCTCCACCGCGTTGCGGTTGGCATCATCCCAACCCGCGCGGAACTTTACCGTCACCGGAATCTTGACTGCCTTCACCATCGCCGCCAGAATATCATGCGCCAGCTGCGGATTCTTCATCAGCGCCGAGCCTTCGCCGTTATTGACAATCTTCGGCACCGGGCAGCCCATATTGAAATCAATCATATCCGCACCGCTGGCCTCTACCATGCGTGCTGCCTCGGCCAGCTCCGCAGGCACGCTGCCGAAAAGCTGGATGGCCGTCGGACGCTCGCCGTCGTCAATACGCAGCATTTCTGTAGTCTTGACGTTTTTATACAGCAGACCCTTGGCACTAACCATCTCCGACACGGTCATGCCGCAGCCCAGACGACGGCAGATCAGGCGGAACGGTAAATCCGTAATGCCTGCCATCGGTGCCAGCGCCAAAGGTGCAGACAGCTCTATATTACCAATATTCATAAATATAACTCCTATCGAAAAAAGCTGCCGCGCAGCAAAACGCTACTCACGACAGCTTCAAACTTTTTTCTCACGAGCGACGGAATAAATCCCTGCTCTTATTTAGCGTTTTTTTCGTACAGAATGCGCAGGCCGTCCAAAGTCAGGAAAGGCTCTACAACATCAATACAATCAGATTCTGCAGCCATAGTATTGGCAAAGCCGCCGGTAGCAATAACATAAGCATCACCGCCGAGCTCCTTCTTCATATGGTCAACAATGCCTTCCATCTGACCTACGAAACCGTAAATAGCACCTGCCTGCATAGAGCTTACAGTGTTGCGGCAGATAACGGATTTAGGCTTAACGAGTTCGATACGCGGCAGCTTTGCTGCGCGTTGGAAGAGCGCTTCTGTAGAAATGCCGATGCCGGGCGCAATAGCACCGCCCAGATATTCACCTGTCGGCAGCAGAGCACAGAAGGTGTTGGCAGTACCGAAATCGATAATAATCATCGGTCTGCCCAGATGACTGAATTTATGGAAGGCTGCCACAGCGTTGACAATACGGTCTGCACCAACCTCCTTAGGATTATCATATTTAATGAAAATGCCGTTTTTAACGCCAGGTCCTACAACCATCGGTTTAATGCCGAAATAGCGCTCACACATGTGGCACAAGGGAATCAGCACAGGAGGCACAACACTGGAAATAATGACGGAAGAAATTTTATCCATTTCCACATCACTATAAGCAAACATGCTGCGCAGCATAATACCAAATTCATCTGCAGTTTTAGAACGGTCTGTAGAAAAGCGCCAGTGTACCTTTAAAGTCTTATCCTCGAAAACACCGGCTACGATGTTTGTATTTCCTACATCCACAACAAGTAACATTCTAAGATCCTCCTCGGAAATCTGCGTTCCATTCGCAAAATACGGCATAAAAGCCTTTTTTATTTTACCACAAAGCGGAAATATTGCAAGAAGAAATTATAGCTATTTAACGCTCAACTTTTTACGCATACTCATTCCCCTTAGCCTTCGCCGGACGGATAGAAACATCACCGGCTACAACCTTTTCCTTGCTGCCGTCCTCGCGGCGTACAATCAGCAAGCCTTCTTCATCAATATCCTCGGCTGTACCGAAATAAGTCATATCAGGAGCAATAACCTTTACCTCCTGACCTAAGGTGCAGGAATAACGGCGCCATTCGTCAAATATGGGGTCAAAGCCTTCCTGTACCGCAGTTTCATACAGGTCCTCCATATTTTTGAGGCTATCGCACAAAAGCTCTACTCTGGTAAAGGGCTCCGTTGCGGCATCAGCCACGGAAACAGCAAGGTCGCGTACTTCTTCCGGATAATCTTCGGGAGAAGCGTTGGTGTTGATACCGGTGCCGATAACAACATAATTGATATGACCGAATTCGGCATTCATCTCCGTCAGGATGCCTACAAGCTTGCGTCCCAGCAAAAGAACGTCGTTAGGCCATTTGATAGCGGCATGAACGCCGGCAATCTTGTTGATAGCCTTTACTACGGCAACTGCTGCCAAAAGCGTACATTTGGAGGCCTCCTGCGGAAGGAACGGCGGCTTCAGCACCACGGAAAACCAGATGCCCTTAGCATAGGGGGAAATCCAACCGCGAGATAAACGGCCTTTGCCTGCGCCCTGCTCCTCCGCTACTACCAGCAGACCGTTTTCGCAGCCTTCGTTGGCCAATGCTTTAGCAAGATTGTTGCTGGAATCAACACTGTCGCGATAGCAGATATTGCGTCCCAGCCATTTGGTCTGCAGGCGGGACAAAATTTCCTGCGGGAACAGACGGTCAGGAACCTCGCGCAGAATATAACCGCGCTTAGGCACAGACTCAATCTCGTAGCCCTCGTTCTTCAATGCCTGGATATGCTTCCAGATAGCAGTGCGCGAAACCTCCAGCTCCTTGGAAATCTCTTCACCGGAAACCGGTGTCCCCTTACTGTTTCGCAACAGCTCCAAAATACGTTTACGCATATATATCATCCTCTCCGATTCTCTTAATACTCTTTGTTTTACGTCTAAAGCCTGTCTGTGCAGACATTCCGATATGCAAAGAGTAACACCAGGTTAACCAAAAGTCAAGTCTAAAGTGAACGATGTCTTCGATAAAAGTAAAAAGCAGCAGCTCATAATGAACTGCTGCAAGCGTTATGGGTTGGAAATCAGCAAGCCTCAATCTTAGCCAGCAGCGCCTCCTGCAGCGTCTGGCTGAAATTTACGCCGATAGCCTCGGCGCGGGCATTAAGCCATGCCGGAATTGTACAGTTTTTCTTCACAACACGTGTACCGTATTTTTTCCTGTACTCATCAAGATTTACATCAACAAAGGTTACTATAGCATCCTTGCTGACATTCAGCTCCATTGATGCAGGCTGCGGAATACTTTTGCCGGATTCCTCCAAATCAAGCAGCCACAAGCAAATCAAATCACGCGCCATTTCCATAGCGTCCGCTATATCTTCCCCCTGTGTGTATCTGTCAATATCAGGTACGGTTACAAAATAACCATCGGCTTCTTTTTCTAAAATAATAGGATAAGCTACGCTTTTCATGATAAGTACCTCCGTAAATCCCTTAAAAAGCAGGGCCATCAAAGGCCCCACTTTTTAATCAGCGCTTTTGCCAAACGCTCATTGATATCAGAATGACGCGGAACAGCTTCACTGTCAACACCATTCGTATAGATATCATGCTGAGAACCATTACGTTTCAAATACCAGCCAGCTTTGGCAAAAAGCTTCAGAAGTTCGCGTCTTTTCATTAGCTCCCTCCCTGTTATCATTATACGTATTGATGCGTACAGTGTCAAGATGAAAGAAAAACCGCCACACCTAAGTGCAGCGGCTCATAAATCAACCTTTATTTGATATACTGGTCCTCCAGCTTATCAAGCGTACCATCCATATCCTTTTCTTCCATAAAGAAAAAGTGTTAAGCTGTTTACACAAGCAAGCCTCTAATACCATTTGCTCCGCACACGCACCCAGGCACCTGCTCCGCCCTTGCTGCGCACCTGCAGCCACGTGCCTTCATCAACCGGCTGCAGCAAGGTCTTGTCAACCTCCAACTTAGCAGTTGCTCCCTTCACCGTCTGTACCTCAATAACGCAGGGAGTATTAGCCTTATCCATGCGTGCTTCCGCCAGCTTATAAACATCGCCCTCACGCAGCTGATATTTAGTGCGGTTTTTATCCTCTATTATCTTAGTCTGCAGTACCTTCACCGCAGTAGGCGCCGCAAGCTCCAGCTTATCCGTCACATCCAGCTCCTCGCCCTTGGCAAAGCCGCCTGCCAATTGCGCAGTCACAGAAGGCTGACTGTAAAAGCTGTCACCCTCCTTCACGCTGTAGCTTCTGTCCTTCAGGCCAAAAATATTCATACCGATTGCAAAGCCTGCCAGCAGGCAGAGCAATGCCGCAATTCTCATTACCAGCTTATTACTCATCGTGCCCACCTCACATCAGCTTCGCATCCGAAAGCGCATTGTATTTCACAAAGCCCGGCTTGCCGTTGAACTCAACCTTTTTCCACTGGCCTACATAAGGAAAGCGCAGCAGATTGGTAGAAAAATCAAGGTCATATTCCTTGTCATCAACTAAAACACGTCCCTTGGTTTCACCGCTGCCTCTGTCCGCCTGCAGCACAAGTACCTGCGTACCGGCAGGAATAATATGCCGCCTTCCGAAAAACTTGCGGAACTGCAGTTGCTGCTCCGTAACAGCATAGCGTTCATCCTTATCCTGACTGGAAACTGTATCAATATAATCCAGCTTAACACCGACAGACAGATAATCAATAACCTTGCCATGCAGCCCTGACGGGTCGCTGTACATAGCAGCCTTATCCTGCAGCACAACGCACTGTAGTCTGCCTGTTTCCACCTTGGCATAATGCAGCTCACTCGTAAGCTTCGCCGCATTGTAATGCGGTGAGGTTTTATTGCTGCTCCAGGCATAGCCTGCTCCGGCGATAAAGCCTATCAGCAACGCCGCCACACACACAGCAGCAGTTTTTCTGTTTATACTCTGCAATTTATCAAATGCCATCAGCACACACTCCCTTAGATAATAATTTCAGAAGCTTATACTATGCTTACATTTTCTCATACTTGCAGAGCTTTCGCAAGCAAAACAAAAAAAGCCCAAGAGCCATGCTCTTAGACCTGAGATTTAAATGGTGCGGTAGAGAGGATTTGAACCTCCACGGGGTCTCCCCCACTAGCTCCTGAGGCTAGCGCGTCTGCCGTTCCGCCACTACCGCATGCTTTATTCATTTCGTTACTGTCATAAGCAACATAGATATAATAGCATACTCTGACGCGTTCGTCAAGTAACCTTGCGAAAAAATTTTATAAAATCTTCTTTTGCTATTATTTTATCTTATCCTTATAAAGCAGATAGTATTTATCCCTATCCTGCATAACCTTGGCTACATATTCACGGGTATCAGGGTAAGGAATAGATTTTATATCATTGAAATTGTAGTCCCAGCCGTTTTCCTGCATCCATTCATGCGTCTGTCCGCGCCCCGCATTGTAGGCCACCATCAGCAGTACCAGGTTATGCTGAAATTCGTGCTCCAGCTCGCCTACGTACCAGCAGCCCATGCGGATATTTTTTCTAGTCTGGTACAAATCACTGTCCTGATAATTCTCCAGGCCCATCTGCTCGGCAATCCAACGTCCTGTTTCCGGCATAATCTGCATCAGGCCTACTGCTCCGACTTTGGAAACAGCATCATGCTTGAAGTTGCTTTCATTTTTGATAATGGCAGCAACCAGAAAAGGATCTACATTATTTTTCTTACTGTAGGTCACAATATCCTGCTGATAATCCCACATATAAACGAAGCGCATTTGTACAGTATCGCTGCTCCAGATTTTCCAGCCGCCGAAGCCTATGACAAGCAGCACGCCAAGAAGCAGCAGCCAGCTGTACAGCCTTCCGTGTGTCTTAGTCCGTCTGCTGCGGGCTTTGCGCTTACCCTTCACTGACGCCACCCAAAAGCAGCTCCAGCTGCGAATGCACAGCCTGCATGGTTTCCGCCTGACTGCCACTATTATCCAATACTACATCGGCATATTTTTTCTTTTCCGCCAAGGACATCTGCGCTTCAATACGCGCATTCACCTCGTCCGCAGTCATGCCGCTGCGCAGCATTGCTCTTTCAACCTGCTGCTGACGGCTGACGGATACCAGCCACACGCTGTCCACATTCTTATGCCAGCCACATTCAATTAAAAGCGGCACATCCAGCACTGCTATCTTGTGTCCCTGCTTGCTGCTGGCTACCAGAAAGTCTTCTGCCGCCTGCCAGACTATTTTATGGATAATCGCCTCCACTGCCTTCAGCGCTTCCTTATCGTGGAAAATACGCTCGGCAACCTTGGCTCTGTCCAGTGTACCTTCCTCGCTCAGATATTCCTTGCCCAATACGGCAATCACCTGCGCCAGGCCTTCGCTGCCTGCAGCTACTGCCAGACGTGCTTCGGCATCCGCATCAAAAACCGGCAGTCCCAAGCTGCGCAGCTCTGCCGAAACTGTACTTTTACCGGAAGCAATGCCTCCCGTCAAACCTATTGTTATCATTATTCTCCACTCCTACTTTTGGCAATGCTCACAATAAACCGTGCCTCTGCCGCCTACCTTGGTTGTCTGCAGCAGCGCACCGCATTTTGTACAGGGTTTGCCGCCTCGGCCGTATACCAGCAGATGATTCTGGTTATCGCCCTTATTTCCTTCGCCGTCCTTATAATCACGGAAGGTTGTGCCACGATTTTTGATGCCCTGTGCAATTACCGCATTGACTGCCTCACACAAGCGCCCTACTTCAGCAGCGCTCAGGCTGCAGGCTTTGCGCATAGGCAGAATGCCGGACAGAGCCAGGCATTCATCGGCATAGATATTGCCAAGGCCGGCAATAATCTGCTGGTCCAGAATAAAGCTTTTGATAGCCTTCTTGCTTTTTTGCGCCAACGGCAGCAGATATCCGGCAGTAAATCCTTCACTCAGCGGCTCCGGTCCCAGCGTTTCGTAGCCTTCAATATATGTATCGTTATCGGTTACCAGATACAGCGTACCGAAGGTACGGATATCCGTAAACCACATCGTCACGTCATCAGAAAGCGTAAACTTGATTTTAGCGTACGCCGGTGCAGGTGCAGCGGACGGCTGCGCCAACAGCGCGCCTGTCATGCGCAGATGCACTATCATCTGCTGATTAGGTGCAGTATGCAGCACCAGATATTTGCCGCGTCGGCCCACGCTGCTGATTGTTTTGCCCACCAGTCCTTTGATAAAGGCATCAGGCTGGGGATATTTTATCAATCGCTCCAAATATATCTCTACTGCTAAAATTTTCTTTTCTTCTATATGAGGCGCAAGTGTTTTGCGCACCTGCTCCACCTCAGGCATTTCCGGCACAGGTCTTCCCCTCTTTCCGTAAAGTATCCGTTATTTTGTTTCCGCCCAGTCACGACCGCAATTAACGTCGGCCAGCAGCGGAATATCCAGTGACGCAGCACCTTCCATGGCTGTGCGCACAAGCTGTGCTACCTGCTCCTTCTCATCTTCAGTAACTTCCAACACCAGCTCATCGTGTACCTGCAGCAAAATTCTGCTCTTGCACTGCGCCTTATCCAGCTCGCGCTGCACGGCAATCATAGCCTTCTTCATAATATCTGCGGCAGTTCCCTGAATCGGGGTGTTGATAGCGGTACGCTCCGCAAAGCTGCGCAGGTTAAAATTGCTGCTGCGGATTTCCGGCAGATAACGTCTGCGTCCCATCAGCGTGCTGACATAGCCTTGCTCACGTGCCTTGGCTACAATATCTTCCATATATTTTTTTACACCTGTATAGCGCTCAAAGTAGCTGTCAATATAACCTGCTGCCTCCTTGCGGCCGACATCCAGCTGTTTGGCCAAGCCAAAATCGCTGATGCCGTAAACAATGCCGAAGTTAACAGCCTTCGCACGGCTACGCATTTCGGGCGTTACTTCTTTAAGCGGCACACCAAAAACCTCGGCAGCTGTGCGCGCATGGATATCCTGACCATGACGGAAGGCCTCCAAAAGCAGCTCATCCTGCGCAATGCAGGCCAGAATACGCAGTTCAACCTGCGAATAATCACAGCTCATCAGCAGGTCATAGCCTGCGCCGGGAACAAAAATACGGCGAATCTGTCTGCCTTCCTCCGTGCGTGCAGGAATGTTCTGCAGGTTAGGATCAGTGCTGGACAAACGGCCTGTTACCGTTACCGTCTGCTGGAAGTGCGTATGAATGCGTCCCGTTTTAGGATTAATCAACGGCTGCAGTCCTTCCAGATAAGTGGATTGCAACTTCGCCAGCTTGCGGTGCTCCAGAATGGTGGCAATCAGAGGATGCTTGCCCTCCAGTGCTTCCAATACCTTGGCATCGGTAGAATAGCCTGTTTTCGTCTTTTTGATTACCGGCAGCTGCAAGCGTTCAAATAAAATCGCGCCAAGCTGCTTAGGAGATTTCAGGTTAAATTCTTCGCCCGCCTGCTCCTGTGCCAACGCCTCCAGCTTGGCAATACGGTGCCCCATATCCTCGTTCAGCTGCAGCAAAAGCTCCTTATCCGGTGTAATACCGGCAAACTCCATCTGCGCCAGTACCGGTGCCAACGGCAGCTCAAATTCTTCGTACAGCTTAAGCTGCTGCTGTTCAGCCAACAGTCCGCGCAGCTTAGATGCGAGCTGTTGCAGATTTTCACAAGGCGTTGCCAGCACTCCCGGCAGATTGCGACGGCTCAAATCCTCCAGACTGTAGGAGCTGTGCCCGGGGTCGGCAACATAGCCTGCCAAAGCTACATCATCAACTATTCCCTGCACCTTCACCTTGCGGCACAGGCAGCATTTATAAAGCTCCTTGCTGTCTATCGTTATCTTTTTGCTGTCCGCGTCTGCCAGCCAGCTGTCGAATTTATCCCAACAACCGCTTTGCGCATCCAGCACATAAATTTTATCATCAACCAAAATTTCGGCACTGCTGAAATACAGCTCCGACAGCTGTCCTGCTACCTGTGCATGCACAGCAACAGGCTGCTTTGCTTTAGCCAGCGCACCAAAAAGCTCCTCTGCCATCTGCGGCGTGTTTACCGCAAGATGCGGCAGGCCTTCCTGCTCAACAGCTTCACCGAAAAGGTCAAAGCTGTCCTGCGCACCGCCGAGTACCGCGGCAAAACGCTCATACATATTGCGGAACTCAAGATCCTGCAGCAGGGTGCGTGCCTCCTCCTTCATCGGCTGCAGCTCGTAGGTCTGCACAGCAGTATCAACCGGTGCTTCCGTGCAGATTGTTGCCAGCTGCTTCGACAGTAATGCAGATTCCTTATTGTCCGTCAGCTTCGTCTTTAACGATTTGCCGGAAACATTTTCGATATTCTCCAGCACCGTTTCCACATTGCCGTATTCCTTAATCAGCTTCATCGCTGTTTTAGGACCTACGCCCGGAACGCCGGGAATATTATCCGAGGTATCGCCCATCAGGCCCTTCAGCTCAATCAGCTGCTTCGGCTGCAGTCCCTCGTAATTGGCGGCAAATTCCGCCTCATCAAAAATCTGGATATCACTGATACCGCGCTTGGTATAAAAAACCTTGGTGCGCTTATCAATAAGCTGCAGCTCGTCGCGGTCACCGGTAACAATGATAACCTCAACCTCCGGCGGTGCCTGCACAGCAAAGGTGCCTATAATATCATCGGCCTCATAATCATCCAGCTCCAGCGTGCGTATTCCCATGCATTCCAAAACCTTCATCGCCAAAGGAAACTGCTCGCTCAGCTCGCTCGGAGTAGGCTTACGCTGTGCCTTATACTCCGCATACAGCTTACTGCGGAAGGTTTTGCGCGATTTATCAAAGGCAACCGCCATATAACGCGGCTTCACCTCATCCAAAAGCTTCAGCAGCATATTGCACAGTCCGTACACTGCTCCCGTATGGATACCCTGACGCGTAGTCAGCGGCGGCAAAGCAAAAAACGCTCTATGTATTAAGCTGCTGCCATCTATTACTAAAAATTTATCTGCCATAACTGCTCCTCCTCTATGCCGCTCACATAGAATAAACATTAATGTAATTATTATATCATAGCGAGGCAAGAAAATATGTAACTAAAATGTAAGAAAGGCTAAACTTCGGCATAAGCTGCCGCATTGATATCCATGCAATATAAAAGCGCAGAACTGTCTGCATGCCGTGTTCTGCGCTAAACTTCTGTTTAAAAATATATTTTTTCTACCGGATAATAGTCATGCATTATTTTCCTTAAAAGCGAAAAATCATCCGATTTAAACTTCACCAGAGAATACTTAGTTTTAATATAATCTATAAAATCCTGTAAATTATTACATTTAATATAATGCTCTTGGGAATCATCCCTGATATATTTGCCGATTACATCATTGATAAGCTTAATTGTTTCCGGAGCAACGTCCGCATCCGGCACGAGATATAATTGTGAAATAATATTATTAAAGCTGTAAGCCATGGGCTTATGCCAACGGCTTTGCGACAGCATAAACAGACGGGCAAAGGCGATAAGATTACGCAAGCTTTGGTTGGCACGATGTACATTGCCTTCCTGTTTACCTTCCTGTTCAAATGCAGTCAGCTTCGGCGGCACTGCCATATCCCAGCATTGGAGCAGCTTGAGTCCTCTTTTCTCGGGAAAAACCGGATAATAGACAATTCTCTTTTCCAAATCGCACACCTTAAGCATAATTATATCATCCTTCAAAAAGCGATCGCTGCCATCAGAATTATAAACAAAACTCCATGGCGGCAGCTCCTCATACGCCTCTACCTGAACGCGATGTTTATTGTTCATTCCTACGGCTGCCGCCAGGCTCTCGCAATAAGTTTTTTGAAAAGCAATGATTTCCTTAGTGCTTGCATCTCTGCACTTATACATTGCATCATCCCTTCCTTAAATAATTATTTGCTTGTCTTCTCCCCTGCCCTTCAAGGCTGCTCTCCTTTCCCTAATTATAGAAACACTCTATTTATACTCATCGGTCTGGTATAAATTCATAATTCTTTCTATTCTGATTTTTGTTTTTATTCGCAAAATTTGTCGCTATTTTTTACGGCTATTTGAGTTTTGTAAATCACAAATAGCCGTAGCAAATTTTCGTTTCCGGAGCTTTTTTATTAACTGCTCTTTATGTGCATAATTATACTATACTGCATTATTTTTGTCTAGTATTTTTTGAAAATTTATCCAATTTTTCTTTTAATCTCTAATTGTTGTTTATGACATTCTTCTATTTCTTCTTATTGAAACGCAGTATCAAATCTACTGTTGTTTATTCTGCATCCGTGCGCTCGTTTATTCCGGCACAAAGCAAAGTCAGGCCGCCCAAGGTCCAAAACAATAATCCCATCTGAGTATTAAAATAAACATGGTCCGTCAGCCCGCCAATAATAATACCTACTGTTGCCAGCACATAACCGCGTCCCATAGCCTTCAGCCACAAGCTGCGTCCCTGATAGGCCAGCCTCCAGCCTGCAGGCAGAAAAATTCCGAACCAGATAACAAGGAAGGCCAGCAGACCATGCGCCCCCAGCTCCGCCCAGATATTCAAGAAGATATTATGGCAGTGGTACATGATAACGTTCTTATCCGCCAGATAGAAATTGTATGTAGGATAAACAAAGCGATAGCCGTACCAGCCTACGCCCAAAGGAAATTCCTCAATAATCCACTTGGTGCTCTTCAAATAAGCCATGCGCAGAGCAATCGAGGTATCACCGCCATAACCGCCGCGGATAGATTCCAGACGCTGCAGCACCGCCTGCCCGCCAAGCGCCAGAGCCGCCGCACCGCCGCCAAGGACAGGAATAAAAGCCTTACGGCAGAACAGTACACAGAACGCCAGCAACATCACAGCGCAGGCTACCCAGTTACCGCGCGAATATGTATAAAGCAGGCAGACTGCTGCCAAAAGTCCCGTAATAAGAAACGCCAGACGCCATTTTTTATACGCCTTCGTCTGATTGAAAAAGGCTGTACTGTAAGCCACAACCAGCACCAGATAGCCTGCCAGGATATTGGGGTTAACCAGCGTAGAAAAAACGCGCACCTTCAAATCAGGAAACTGCGCCGGGTCCACCCAGATGCCCTCAGCCGTAACGCCGAAAATCTTCTGCGCAATACCGATGGCGCTCACCAGCAGCGACACGCCTAAAAAAGCACCGATGAGCTGCAAAGGACGCGGCAAGGTGCCGAAGCGCTGCCACACAAGCGCAATCCTTTGCTTAGCGTCAGCATTTTTCCAAGCCTCGCTTTGCGTCAACGGCTCAGCCTCGCAGGCAGTCAAAGTTGCCTTGTCCTGCTCACTGCTGCGTCCGTAACGCAATAGCACAAAAAGCAGCGCCGCATACTGGCCTACAACATACACCAAATTCCAGAAGGATAAAAATCTGTCCAAGGAAAAATATACCGAAACAACCGCAATCAGCAAAAGAAGATAAAACGCTCCCTGCTGCCACGGCTTCAGCACATTCTCCTGCTGCGGATGTCCCTTAACATGCCCTACAATCACAGCACCGATAAAGGTCATCGCCACGCAAAAGGAAGTAAATTCCTGCTCCAGAGGAATAACCGCCACAGTAAACAGCAGCATATACCATATTTTATTTTCGAGATAATTTGCCAGTTTTGTCATGATACACCCTAACAAAAGATTCTATTTCTTAACCGAGCCATTAACATATCGCAACGCAATATTTAATTGCGACGCAGATACGCCCCCTTCCGCCTCGCTACGCTCGACACCTTCCCCGAGGGGCAGGCAAGAAGGTTAGCAAACAGCCTTAACGAGCAATTAATATATCGTGTAAGGAATAGCAATTTTAGCAAATGAGTGTCCGGAACCATAGAAGCAAGGGTACGTAACTTTCTCTTACCGTCTGACAAATTTTACCGAAGCTTCGTCCTGGTTCCACACGAAATTTGCGTTGTGCCCTAAGGCACGGGAAAATTGCTTCTGACTGGAACGATATTTAATTGCGACGCATATACTCATTACTGAAGTAAAGAAAACGTGACGCTATTTATCGCCTTCAGTTCATTCTACTTTTATCCGCCAGTAGCATCTTTTTAAACTCGCCCACCAGATACAGGCTACCGCAAACGCACACAACACCGTCAGTGCCTGCCCCGCGGATAGCAGCATCATACGCCGTAGCAAGATCCGCCTCCGCCACAGCATTGCTGCCCACCAGCTTCGCCAAATCCGCAGCCTCCGCAGCTCGCGCACCCTCATCAGCACGCACGGTATAAACAACGTCGTTCTGCTTAATCAGCGTTTTGATAACACCGCTCATATCCTTGTCACCCATCATGCCAAAGACAAACTGCACCTGCTTGCCGGGATAATATTTATCCAAAGCATTACGCAGAGCCTTAGCACCGTCAGGATTATGCGCACCATCCAGAATAATATCCGGATTCTTGTGAATGCGCTCCAAACGTCCCGGCCAAACAGTATTCGCTACGCCCACATGCAGCGCCAGCTCGTTAATGCGATCATCCTGCTTGCTCACCAGCTTGGCAGCAACAATCGCTACGCTGGTATTCTTAATCTGATGCTCGCCCGGCAGCTTGATTTCATAATCGGAATGATAAAAATCACCTGCATGCAGCGTAAAGGTCTGGCCCTCCATCGAGCTTTTTACCTCCGTGCCGTGAAAAGCCTTGCCGTAAAGATAAACAGGCGCTTCCTTAAACATAGCCAGGCTTACAATAGGACCAAGAGCTTCATTGCCCTCGGCAGCGGTAACCAGAGGCACCTTCTCCTTGATAATGCCTGCCTTCTGCATAGCAATACGCTCCAGCGTTTTGCCGCAGCGGTCGGTATGGTCCAGCGCAACGTTGGTAATAACGCTGACCACCGGCGTAATTACGTTGGTGGAATCCCACAGGCCGCCCATGCCTACCTCAATAACGGCGTAATCAACCTTCTGCAGATAAAAATATAAAAACGCTGCAGCCGTCAAAATCTCAAACTGCGTCGGCTGCTCGCAGACGCCCTTTTTGACAACGCTGTCCGCAGCAACCTTTACCGCAGTAATTGCCGTAGCAAAATCCTCGTCGCTGATATCCTTACCGTTGAGGTTAATGCGTTCGTTATACTTCACCAGATGCGGGGAAGTAAACTTGCCCACCTTTAAGTTTGCTGCCAGCAGAATATTCGTAATCATGCTGGTAACAGAACCTTTGCCGTTAGTGCCGGTTACATGCACCGTTTTAATCTTTTGCTCCGGGTTTCCCAGCTCACGCAAAAGTCCTTCAATACGCTCCATACCGAGCTTAATGCCAAATTTGCCCAGGCTGTCCAAATATGCCAGGCTTTCTGTATAATTCATTGTGCTTACGCCTCCATTAATAATTAGCTAACAGCTTATTATAACATAGTTTCGCGCACTGCGTCTTGCGAAAAGCACAAAAATAGCCGCTGCGTCCCCAAGAACGAGCGACTATTTTGCTAAGCGAAATACTTATACATTATATATAGCAGCTTTTAGCTGCCAATGCAAGCCTACTGCTGTAAAGGTTCGTCCCCGTATTCGTTCGGTCCCTCCGTTCCCTTGAAGAACAAAAGATAAAGGCAGAAGAAAAGGTTAACCAACGGCACAATCAAAAGTAGCATCCACCAGCCGCATTTATCCAAATCATGCAAGCGGCGCACGCCCATCATAATGTTAGCTGCCAGTTGGAATATGCCGAGCACAAAGGCGGCAATCGAAAAGAGAAGATCCAGAGCGCCGAAAGTATCGGCTGCAAAGGACAAAATTCCCTGCACTACAAAAAGCACAATTGACAGGAAAAAGCTTCTGTAAATATAAGACTTGCGGTTCAAGCGTCCTTCAGACGTAAAGAACAGCTCCTTGAAAACCGCTTCCTTATCCGCACTGCTGTCCTTAAACAGCAGGTCCAGGCCCTCGCCAAGGTTCAAAAACTTCTTGCCTGCTCTCGGCGGTGTATTATAATTGGCAGAAGCATTATCATCCTTGCTGCTAAAACGTTCATCCGCAAACTTTTGCTGATTATCGGCAGCAAAATTATTATAGGCATTTGCCTGACCATCGGTATTATTATTTACCTGTGCAGCATCAGCCTTAGCTCCCGACGCAAAATTATCATGGCTGTCGCCAATGCTTTTTTTATAGCTTGTATCGGCACTTGAAGCAGCGCCGGCTGCACCAACAGCTCCGGTAGCCGAGGCAATTCCGCCTGCTCCCTCCTGCGGCTTTTGCTCCTGCTCCAGCTTTTGTCCGCAATTCTCGCAAAATTTGGCACCTGGTTTAATTTCACTTCCGCAATTAGTACAGAATTTAGCCATCTTCATCGCCCCCTTTTCTTTTATTGTAACCCAAGAAGCACTGCAATTCAAGAAAATGTGTCCCGGCTTGCAAAACAAAAAGCGTACAACACGAAACCTTCACAGCTTGTTCGTTGTACGCTCTTCATTCTTGTGGTAAAATATTTTTATGATGCTTCCATAACGGTAGGCGGTTGCCCTCTGACGTGATCAATTCAGTTTCACTGAAAATCCCACAAGAGGGAGGTGTTACTGATGGATATACTCGAAGTTATTGCTTTAATAAGCTTATGCATAGCCTGCATTAAACTAGGTATGGAAATCAATAAAAACACAAAAAAATAGCCGCCCAGCTCGACCAAAAGCAGCGACTATTTTTTTAGTTAAATTCTTTTGAGGGCAACCGTCTATCGGCGGCACCTTTTCTATATTTATAATAACACAGATAAGCACTTTTGACAAGCGAACACCGCTTATTTCACAAATTTTGCACGGCTTTCGCCGTGCTTTTTATTTAACCATAAAAAATAACCGCCCAGCCTCGCAAACTGACGATTATTTTTCATAACTAAAAGTTTTAAGGGCAACCGTCTATCGGAAGCACCATTTCTATGTTTATAATAGCACAGATACAAGCTTTTGGCAAGTTTAGGCAGGCCTACTTGCCAAAGCTGCGCAAATACGCCTTCAACAAAAAAATGAGCCTATTTCGGGGTGCTGACAACAATTTCATGAGGATATTTTTGGATGTTCATTACAATTTCATGAGCCTATTTTGAGGTATTCACTACAATTTCATGAGGATATTTTGAAATTCTCCAGCTCAATATCGTACACATATAAAAAACCGTACAGCCCCAAAGCCTTGTGCAGCAAGGGGTTGTACGGTTTCATCTCTTAAAACAGCTCCGGATACATTCCATGAGCAAATTTTTTAATACCTTCGCCTGTTTTGATAGCACTGTTATACGTATAATTCAAGGATATACCATATACCTTGCCCTCACGGACAACCTTAAGTGATTGCAGGCCCGGATGCTGACGGAAAAAATCCGCAGCCTGCTCAGGATCACCGCCACTCTTTACAACAAAAAGCACGTCAGGATTTTCTTCGATAATAGTTTCCAAGCCTATCGTTCCCGAAGAAAAGCTTGGTACATCAGCACCTAATTTAACGCAAATATCGCCTGCCAGCTTGGTCGAATCATAGGCTACAATATTCTTTCCCAGCATTTCGATAATCATAACCTTAGGCTTTGGCATATTCTGCGTTTTTTCTTTGACCACAGCGATATCCTGCTGCATATCGGCAACAATTTTCTTTGCTTCCTTCTCCTTGTCAAAAATTGTGCCCAAGCCCAAAATAAAATCGCATTCCTGCTCTAAGGTCTCCTTTTTATTATGCGAGGTAGGAGAATTGGCATTGGTGGAGACATAGGTATGAATACCACGCTTATTCCAGAAATCAGTGCTTTTGAGCGCCTTATCCGCATAAAGCACCTGGCCGGAAATAATCAGGTCAGGCTGCATAGATAAAACGTTCTCCATATTCAGGACAACATTGCGCTGAAACTTTATTTTGTTATATTCTGCAGCATACTGCGGTTCAGGTGTATAAACGGGGTTGCCATAACGTACCGGACAGATAACATTCTGCTCCACGCCCAAGGCTACCAGGGTTTCATTAATCTGCTCACCGACAGCGATGACTCTTTGCGGCACCTTGTCATAATAAGAAACATTTTCACCCAAGGCATTATAATTCTGCACTCTGACATTTTTTACAGCTCTTACGCCATAGGCTGATTGAGCATGCGCAACAGGACGGTTAACGTTAAACGCCTGCGTCTGCGTAAAATATATGAATGCACAAATACCAAGTACTATAGCCAAAGAAACCAAGGTAAAGCGTTTATTCATAAGTAAACTTCCTCGGGTGCCTGGTAGCATCGGAATGTGTTCCCCAAACGATTTCTATACCATGGTTATGGAAGATATCAACCAGCCTCAAAGCCTCCGGACAATACTCGTTATCATCGGTACGCGTCTTGCAGCAAATACCAACATGAATAACATCAGGCTTGATACTTAAAATTCTTTCTATCTTTTCCTCTAAACCGCTGCTATCGCCCAAGGTGATTTTACGGCAGCCATTGCAGGTCATAAACGCCACCATCTGGATATCCTCATCACCATAACGGGCAAACTGGCAGGAGCGCTCATTAAACGCCTGGAAGCAGGCCGCTCCGGTACAATTTTCTTCTGAGCGCAGACAATGTAATATAACAATTTTTTTCACTTTATTCCCTCCAATGCTTCGGCAGATAAACAATATTCATGCGTCCTGATTCTGCATCGTAAGCTACTTTACTATGCACATTATACATATCATAAATGAATTCTTCTGTCAATAATTCCTGCGGTGTTCCCACGCCTACTACCAGACCATTTCTGATGGCTATCAGTCTGTCGCAGTACATTGCTGCGATATTCAAATCATGAATGGCTGCAACTACGGTAGCATTTAAGCTTTTGACGATATCCATGATTTCCAGCTGATATTTAATATCCAGATGATTCGTCGGCTCATCCAAAACCAGACATTCTGTCTGCTGCGCCAAAGCTCTTGCCAGAATAACACGCTGCTGCTCACCACCGCTCAGCGTAGAGAACATGCGCTTTTCAAAGCTTTCCATCCCCACTCTTGCCAAAGCACTTCTGGCAATTTTAAAGTCCTCCAGATTATCACGCTCCAGCATTTTTTTATGCGGTGAACGCCCCATAAGCACAACATCCAGAACGGAAAAATCAAAGCTATAAAAATTATGCTGGGCAACAACAGCCAGCTTTAAAGCAGATTCGCGATAAGAAAGCTCTTCCAAATGCTGCCCATCAAAATAAATATCACCGCTGGTAGGCTTCTGCACACGATAAACGCACTTCAGAAAAGTACTCTTGCCACTGCCGTTCGGCCCTATAATACCAAGAAACTCTTTATTATGTAAGGAAAAATCAATTCCCTTCAGAATTTCCTTGTTTCCTACAAACATTTTGACTGCTTCAGCTAATATTTCCACAATCAGTTACCTCCAAAGCCATAGGTGCGCTTCACCATCAGATAAACAAAGCAGGGAGCACCAATCATCGCTACAAGAATGCCAATCGGCAGCTCTGCTCCGGGAATCAGGATTCGGCAAAGCGTGTCAGCTACAACTAAAAAAATCGCGCCGGCTAAAGCAGTCACCGGGATAAGCTTTTTATGATCTGTTCCCACCAGCATTCTGATAACATGAGGAACTATCAAACCAACAAAGCCGACAGTGCCGGCAGCATAGACAACGAAGCCGACAATAATCGAGCTGATTAAAAGATAAAACTGCCTGTAGATGTGTAAATCAGTACCCAAGGTCAGCGCCGATTCATCACCCAACAGCATCAGATTTAAAATACGGCTCTGGCTCCAGAAGAACAGTACAGCAACAACTACTATCGGCACAATAACTATCAGGTTATCCCACTTCGCTCCGGAAAAGCTGCCCATCATCCAATAGGCGATGGTCTGCATGCCCTCCTTGTTGTTGGCAAAGTAAACAATGAAGCTGGAAAAAGCACTGCACACAGCACTGAGCGCCATACCTGCCAGCAAAAGCTTTACCGAATTACTGCGTCCGCCCAAATTAGAAATAAATAATACCAGCAGAGAAATAGCAAAGGCACCGGCAAAGGCTGCCAGGCCGATAAAGTTTTCACCTAAGAATGCACCTATCCCCAAAAGGATGGCTGCCGTCGCGCCCAAGGAAGCACCGGAGGAAATACCTAAAATATAAGGGTCCGCCAATGGGTTTTTAACAATGGCCTGCATAATGACACCGCTGCTTGCCAATCCTGCGCCTACTGCCGCAGCCAAAACAATTCGCGGCAGGCGCAGCTGCCAAACAATATCATGCACAGAGCCTTTAAGCGCGCCATCAAGCGAAGTACCGCTCTGCAGCTGGCTGATGACCGCCACATAAATCTGCTCCATGGGTATTTTCACCGTACCGACAGCAAGTGCCAAAAACATAACCGCTATTAATACCAGAAGCAAAAAAACACTTACGTATATGCCTTCTATTTGTTTGAAAAAGTTAAGCATCTTAAAATTCCTTAATCTTATAAAGAGATACCAAAGTACGCCCATTAAAAAATTAATGAGCGTACCAGGTAATTTTTTTGATGATGTATGAGATGTTTGAGTATATGAACTGAATTTAATTAGATATCAAATTCAGCGGAGAGCATAAAGGTTCTCGGACCACCGAAATGCAGCGTGTTGCCGCTGGGTGCCCAATACTTTTTATCAGTAACATTGTAGCACATTGCTCTTAAGGTTACCGGTGTGCTGTTAAGAGTAGTTTTATAATTTACGCCTGCATCCAGGGTGAAGTAGCTGGGAACGCCGTATTGTTCGTTACGAATAAAGGAAGAACCAACATAGTTACCGCGCATTAATACGGAAAAATCATCGTTAGCCTTATATTCTACGCCCAGGTTTGCGCTCCATTCGGGCACGCCGTTCGGGCGTTTGCCGTTAGTTGCTGCGCTGGTAGTTTTTTGTTTAGCATTCAAGTGCATAAAGCCGCCAATCAGGTTCCATTTTTCTGCCAGAGTACCGGTTGCAGTGTATTCAAAGCCCTTGTGTCTTGCTTCGCCGTCAGCAAGCAGGAAAGGTTTGGTGAATCCGGGTTTGGTAACATCTACACTGTTGGCTTTCTTAATATCGAAATAGCTGATTTTATGGAAGAAATCGCCGGTTTTGAACTTTACACCGATTTCGTTTTGCTTGGTTTTGTACGGATCTAAAGTGGTACCTTGATTCTGATATTTGGAGCCGACAATACCGCCTTCAACAAACTCTTCCGTATGGTTTGCATAAACAGCTACACGCGGATTAAAGGTGTAGTTGATGCCAAAGCTCGGAGATACGTCATAATAATCGCCGGTTTGTTTATTGTGAGAACCATCAGGTCTATAGGAATCCTTAGCGATGGACTTACCGTTCAGGCCAACCAAAATATTCAGTTTTTCATTACCTGTTGTAATAGAATCCATTACAGACCAGCCGCTGATGCGTGCATGAGTTCCGTAGTAAGCATCGGATTGTGCAAAGGTCGGCGGAGCAAAGCTGCCGGTATTAGGATGATAAATATTACCGGTCCAGCCGGACTCTTCTTTATAATCTTTAGCACCACCGTAATAGTGCCACATTCTGTCGAGACCTGCTACCCATTCGTGCTTCAGATCACCGGTTTTAAAATCACCCTTCAAACCGATTTGTGCATAATCACGTTTCTCCAACAGAGAGTAGTTATCGGATACTGCCGAATAATCACCGGCTTCATTTAATAATGTTTTGTCGAAGCCAACATAATAATACCAATCCTGTTTAAAATGACCTGCGTTCAAGAAAGCCTTCAAATGGTCATTAATCTTCTGTTCATGGTTTAAGGTCATAACGAGGTTCGTATTTTTATCACGACGCCAGGTAGGATTAGTATTAATTTTTCCGTCAGGAGCACTCGGTAAAGCATTACCAATATAGGAATCTCTAACAGTTAAACCATAAGGTCTGCCTTCACTGTCTGTATCGGTATAGCCAAACATAAAGTTAGTCTTGCTGTTTGTGGTTTCCTGATCCAGGTTGATGTAAATATTTTTCTGCTTCAGATTCCAGTTTTCAATGGAACGCTCGCCATTAGTATTGCTGGCATTAATACGCACGCCATAGCTTTTATCTTCGCCTAAGCGTGTACCAAAATCGATATATTCCTCATGAGCACCTTTAGAATGATATTTGATACCAATCTTACGTGTATCCTCATCCATTAAAGCCTTTTTGCTGTTGATGCTGATAGTACCGCCGGAACGATTAGCCATACCGGAGCCGTTAATACCGGTGGCAGGTCCTTCGATAACATCAACAGATTCAATGTAATTGCTTGATTGACGAGTCATAGCCTGCATACCGGGAATGCCATTGATGACAAAGCCACGGCCATCATCAGCAAAGCCTCTGATAGAAACGCAGTCTACCGCTGCATCATAAGTTTTTACAACAGAAGGAACAAGGCTCAGAGTCTTGCTCAAGCCTTCGGTAGAAGACAAGAAAGAGCCAACAGCCTTTTCAGAAATAGTAGTTGTGCTGATAGGACTCTTCATAGCGTCCTGCTCACCCAAAATACCTACATTAGATGTCGCACGGACAAATTCACCGGCAATGTAACGTTGACCGTGTACAACGATCTCGGCAAGATTGAATGACATTAAATCATCATCGTTTTTTTCTGCAGCAAAAGCATTACCAACAAAGCCTACGCTTGTCAATGCCGTGCAGATGGCAGCAGCCAAAGCAACCTGTCTTTTCTTCATAAAATATACTCACTCCTAACATAAAATGTATATTTCACATAAGGTGTCCATGTTTCCCTTACGCGACATATCAGCTTCACATACGGCAAACTTCAGTGCTCTTGGTATTAATTGCAAACACATTATGCGTGTGATATAATTAATTTATTAAGTATTTTTTTAGCATATTAGTACCAAGTACTGTTACATTATATCGTGGTGCTTCCCATTTAGCAAATACAGATATTCTATACGCATATTGAGGATTTTAATATACACTACAGGAGGCTGGCTATGCTTTTGCGTCAAATGAAATATTTTCTGGCAGCAGTATATTGTAAAAGCTTCAACGAAGCAGCAAAGCAATGCTTTATCTCACAGCCTTCCTTCTCTCTACAGATTAAACAGCTTGAAAAAGAGCTTGGTGTAAAGCTTATTAACCGCAACAATTGTAATTTCAGTCTTACACCGGCAGGCGAAAAGTTTTACGAGCCTTGTAAACGCATAGTCGGAGATGTGCAAAATTTAATGCAAAACATGCAGCATTTTGCGGAAACCGACCAGGTACCGAGCTATATCATCGGCTGCAAAACAGGTTATAATGTCTGTCGCCTGCTCAATGTTATCAATATGCTCAATAAGAACAGTGAAACATATCATCTGGAATTATTGTACGGTGACCATGAACAGCTCATGACAATGCTTGCAAACAAAGAAATAGATATGCTTATCACGGAAGATCGTGAAGCTGATGATAACTTTCTTGCGGGAGAGCTTTTGGAAATCGCAGATTTATGCATTTGCGTACCCAAGCATTCTTTCCCATCGGAGACTAAAGCGCTTCATATCAGTGATTTGGCAGAGCAGACATGCGTTATTATCGCCAACAGAGATTATGTTATGCAGGAGCAGGAATATTACGCAAAATGCCTAGGCTTCCATGGCAACTTTTTCACCGCCAGAGATATTCCCACAGCGCTTACCAAAGTAATTGACGACAAGGTCAAATCCTTCCTGCCGGTAACGAGTAATAATGACGCACCCTTTTATTTCAGTAATTTTACCAGAACCTTGCCATTATTAGCAGATAATGAGCCGGTAGAAATTTACTATAATATTTTTTGGCAAAAGAATAATCCTAACCGCAAGATAGCTGCTATCGCCCAGCATATAGCAAGCCTCATGCAGGACCATTAAAAAAGCTTACAACGCACTGTCCGTCGTAAGCTTTTTTTATTTAAACTCAATACCGTACACATGCAAAAAACCGTACAGCCCCAAAGCCTTATGTGGCAAGGGGTTGTACGGTTTTGTACGGTTTGTACGGTTTTATCAGATAGTCTTCAGGTATTCCAGGCGCTCGTTAATTGCAGCCTTTTTACCGTTCAGCTCTTCAGCCTTAGCCTTCTCTTTTTCGATAACAGCTTCAGGTGCTTTAGCCAGGAAGCCTGCATTGCCCAGCTTGCCTTCAACACGGCTCAGCTCCTTGTCGATAGCAACCAGCTCTTTGTTCAGGCGAGCATTTTCCTTCTCGACATCAATCAGGCCTGCCAGCGGCAGATAAACCTCAATGCCTGCTACAACTGCAGCCATAGCATTTTCCGGTTTAGCAGCATTGTCAGCCAGCACGGTCAGCTCGCTGATAGCGCCCATCAAGTGAATGTAGTCGGCGTTAGCCTCAATGCCGTCCTTCAGGTCGGCAGCAGCCAGCATGGTTGCCGGAACCTTCTTTCCGGGCGGTACGTTAACTTCTGCACGCATGTTACGGATAGCCTTAATGCTTTCCATAATTGCGCCCATCAAGCGTTCAGCCTCGTCGTCCATCAGAGCCTCGTCAGCCTCAGGCCACTTGGAAATCATAATGCTTTCTGCTTCATGCGGCAGGCATTGGTAAATTTCCTCGGTGATGAACGGCATGTACGGATGCAGCAGCTGCATAGCGCTGGTCAGTACGGTTGCCAGAACATGCTGTGCGGTTGCACGCTCTTCGGCGTTTTCTTTATTATACAGACGCGGTTTAGCCAGCTCAATATACCAGTCGCAAACCTCGCCCCAGATGAAGTCGTAAATCATGCGGCCTGCTTCACCCAGCTCGAACTTCTCCAGCATTTCGGTAACGCTCTTAGCGGTGTGCTGCAGACGGGACAGAATCCATTTATCTGCCAGAGTATACGGAGCCAGCTTAGCGTTGGCATCGTAGCCTTCCATATTCATCAGAGCGAAACGGGAAGCGTTCCAGATCTTGTTGGCAAAGTTACGGGTTGCCTCAACGCGCTCCCAGTAGAAACGCATATCGTTGCCCGGGGTATTGCCGGTAATCAGCATAAAGCGCAGGGTATCAGCGCCGTATTGGTCAATAACCTCCAGCGGATCGATGCCGTTGCCCAGAGATTTGGACATCTTGCGGCCCTGGCTGTCGCGAACCAGACCATGGATAAATACCTTGTCGAACGGAATCTCATGCATGAATTCCA
>OLYB01000756.1_pt1 | contig 28898 bp, 16 predicted proteins | sample 1674481 | NCBI WGS metagenome assembly OLYB01 (sample SAMEA103958167, study PRJEB25191) | human gut metagenome
TGCCAATAAAGACCACTTGGTCTCAAGCGGTACTTTCCATACCTATTTATACGCGCGCACGTGTGTGTGAGAAAATTATACGGTGCATCTACTGTACCTTTTGTACCCGCCGGGCTGTTCATAACTTTTTTGGGGGGCAACTCTTACCTAGTTGACATCTGAAAAATATTCCTCCTGCATTTACCTGCCTACCTCATCCCATCCGGCAGCCGAATACCATTGCAAAGTCCTAAAAAAAGCATTCCATTTCAAATACCTAGTATCCGGTATATAACACCCAATACCCGAATATATATCTGAATCTATATCCACTAATTTATAATCATCAACATAATCCTTATACACAACAACTCTATCTAATTGTTCTTCAAAATCAGAAGGAATATTACCACCGGTCAGTTCACGTATAAAAGCTCGAAAATCATATGTCGAATGATCCAAAGGAGATCTCCCATAACCATAATGGGCTTGAAAATAATCTATTTTACTATTATCAAACTTAACCAGATTGTCCTGATACTGTTTCATAATTGAGCAAGTAACATTCGCCAATGCCGATATTTCATTCGTTTTTATTACCGCAATAGTACCCCACGAATAACTATATTCATTTTTATAGTAATCAATAAAATCCTTTGCAATATTTATAGCACTCTGCTCTGAATTATCCGCAGACAATAAATATTTCGTCATCTTGAAATAAGGAAATCCCGCACTCATAACCTCTGCAGGAGAAAGAATTAAATAATCAGCAGCATTCCTTAATTCATAAGCAACATCAAATAATATATAATCAAAATGGATACCGGATTGCGCCAAAGCTTTCGATAAATCAGGAATATTTATTTTAGCTCCACTATCATCTCCAAAAGAGCGACTTTTACTAGCATCTACAGGTAACCATCCAGTAGCGTGAGAGCCAAAAATCAGACTATACCTTTCAGCTGGACAATAAGTCTCCACATCTTTCAAAACATTAATTACCACCTCATTCGATACGGAATTCTGGCTACTATAAGTTTTTATTACCTCTCTTTTACTGACAGAACCTTTGCCATCCACTTCATATTTAAACAGAGTTGGAACAGGAAATTCACCTTTTCTACTGCCACCATCCCAATAAATTACAAATGTACCAGGAGACGTAACTTCACTCAATCCTCGTTCTACTGATGCTATATTGTCATATATCTGACCACTAATATCATTATCTCCAACAAGATACATCAAGACTGTTTTTACCGCCACCGGAACAGAGGCATCATTATCATCACCACATGCCGATAAAAAAGTTGACAAACATACAAACAAAAATAGTATTTTAATCTTTTTCATAATATTCCTCATTTATAACAGGGACAAAGATAAAAAAATAAGAGATGCAAACCTGCATCTCCTATCATATTAACAATTAATCTTTTACTCTTCCGGTTTTATAAAGTGGAATTTATCAGTATCAATCCGTGTTACTGTGGTATTCCTGTTCCTTTTATATTTACTCAGAATCTTCGTTGCCTCTTTCTCCAGTTTTTTCCTGTTTTCTGAGAAATAGATCATACAGGTACTATTCTGTTGCAGTCCGTTATCTTCCACATAATTCTTCAGCTGATAGCTGTACAGATCACGATGAGTCAAAAAACCTTCCTTGCTAACCTTTGCGCTATCCAATATTTGAATATCCGTAAAATACACGACTGTATCCGTAAAGGAAGCGGCAATTCCGAAGGCATAAACTGTTTTTGAGTGGTCTTTCTTTAAAGAGAAAGCCGAGCACATTGTCAACACAAGTGCCATTGCAAATAGTATTTTTACGTATTTCATATCATAAATTTTTAATTGTGGCAAAGGTAACAAAAAAGAGGAAATATCATCTATTTATCATTAAGATTTAGTATTTCTATTCATATATCCATAGCAACACAGGCTTCTTCTCGACTTTCAGCAGTGCATCGACCTTCCGCATCGCGTCATCACAGATCACAGGACATCCCTGGCTAATCCCCAATGGAAGATGCATGGGGTATATCTCCAAAGTCGGTACCGGAGTATACGAATGGAGCACAATGTAACGCTTGAAAGCATTGCTGTTGGTCGATTCCAATCCATGCAGTTTATAATGTACATTAATCCCCCATTTACTATACGAACGGATTCCTACCTTATACTTCCCCAAAGAAGAGCAATAGCTGCCTTCCACATTACTATATACCGGTTTCTTCGGCGTGCTCTCCTTACCATATCCATGAGCACACAGACTTGAATATTTGATGGAATCGCCTTTGAAATCCCAGACAAAGAAACGTTTTTTGCCGGAAGGAATGCTGAAATCTACCAGAAAGCAATAATTCGTATTATATCCGTTCTTATCACAATAAGCCTTTCCAGCCTGCGCTTTTTCACGCAAACGTTGCTCTATTTTAACTGGCACCGTGTCAGAAGACAATGTCGCATATCTTGCGTATGCCACCACCCCTGCTCCCAAAACAACCAGAACAAATGATATTAAAACAGATTTCTTCATAAAACTCACATAGCACAAGATTAAATTATAGAATGGGACTTATATAAAAAGTCGCATAAGTACATTCTTCTACATGAAAAGTGCGACTTATGCGACTCAAATTCTTTTTTTCAGAAACTGATATTCCTTACTTATCCCAAGTAAGATTTGAGCAATTTACTACGATTACTTTGTCTAAGTCTTCTAATTGCTTTTTCTTTAATCTGACGAACGCGCTCACGTGTGAGACCAAACTTATCGCCGATTTCTTCCAATGTCATTTCTTGTTGTCCGATACCGAAAAACATCTGTATGATTTCTTTTTCCCTATCGGTTAACGTAGAAAGAGCTCTATCAATTTCCCTCGCAAGAGACTCATTAACCAGAGAGCGGTCCGCCATAGGCGAATCATCGTTAACCAACACATCCAACAGGCTGTTATCCTCTCCTTCCACAAAAGGCGCATCCACCGAAATATGACGGCCGGATACCTTCAATGTATCAGAGATTTTATCAACCGGAATTTCCAGTTCGTCTGCCAACTCCTCGGGAGACGGACGCCGCTCGTTTTCCTGTTCAAACTTCGAGAAGGCTTTGCTGATCTTATTCAACGAACCTACCTGGTTCAACGGGAGACGAACAATACGCGACTGCTCTGCCAATGCTTGCAGAATAGACTGGCGAATCCACCATACAGCGTAACTGATAAACTTAAATCCACGTGTTTCATCAAACTTTTCGGCAGCCTTGATCAGTCCTAAATTGCCTTCATTAATCAAGTCAGGCAAACTCAAACCCTGGTTCTGGTACTGTTTAGCCACAGATACGACGAAACGAAGATTGGCACGTGTCAATTTTTCCAATGCTACACGGTCACCCTTACGAATGCGTTGAGCGAGTTCCACTTCTTCCTCGACAGTAATCAGGTCTTCGCGACCGATTTCCTGCAAATACTTGTCAAGAGAAGCGCTCTCTCTGTTAGTGATACTTTTGGTAATCTTTAGTTGTCTCATTCTTATAAAACAGATTTGGAGTGCAAAGTTACAACAAATAATTTGTTAACTTATTATCTTAACGTAACTTTTTCACCATTATTATTAACTATGAAACAAAAAAGAACACCGACAAGTTGTCTGTCGGCATTCTTTTTCTTATTCATTAGCTAATATTACAATCTTCTTACCTTAAATTAATTATAAACTACCCCATTTATTCCTGAGTCAGATCAACGGCGTAGTTGGCACGTTTTCCAGAGGGGAACATTCCGGTGAGGAACAATACCTGATCCGGTGACTTAGTAGCTGCCTTGAGCACTTCTTCCAGATCACTGACTTTACGTATTTGCTCGCCATTAGCTTTCAAGATAATGAAGCCTTTACGGACACCCGCATCCTTCATTTTTCCATTGGTAACTCCTGTCACTTCGACACCATATCCTAACTTGAGTTGTTTCTTCAAATCAGCAGGAATCTCCCTGAAAGCTGCACCCAGAATTTCCATTCCGGCATTCTTTACTACTTTGGTAGTTCCCTGTTCATTCTTCAATGTCACCTCTACATTCTTCTCTTTCTTATCGCGAATCAACTTCACAGTCACCTTGTCACCCGGACGATGCTTAGCAAGTGCTTCCTGCAAATCAGCAAAGTTATGTACTTTCTTTCCATCAATACCGATAATAACATCGTCTACCTTGATATCGGCACCGGCAGCAGAACCACCGTCAACAATTTCACGAACCCAAACACCATCTACCACACCGAATTCTTTTGCTTTATCACGAAGTGTAGTACCTGATTTATCGATAGGCTGCTGGTCTTCCATAATACTGGTTCCCAAAGAAGCCCCTGCGATACCTAACATTGCACGCTGTACAGTACCGTATTCTTTCAAGTCGGCAACCACTTTCTTCATAATGCTGGTCGGGATAGCAAATCCATACCCGGCATATGCACCTGTAGGAGATGACAACACAGAGTTGATTCCAACCAATTCACCTTTAGCATTAACCAACGCACCACCACTGTTACCTTGGTTGATCGCAGCATCCGTCTGGATGAACGATTCGATACCACCGTTGTAAACACCCAATGTACGGGCCTTTGCACTTACGATACCGGCAGTTACAGTAGAATTCAGATTAAACGGGTTACCTACTGCAAGTACCCACTCTCCTACTTTCAACGCTTCAGAATCACCAACCGGAATGGTAGGCAGATCATCATCCGATTCTATTTTCACCAATGCAAGGTCAGTACTCGGGTCTGTACCGATGATACGTCCTTTAAATTCACGGTTATCATTCAACTTCACAGCTATTTCGTCAGCTCCGTCAATTACGTGATTGTTCGTTACGATGTATCCATCTTTAGAGATAATGACCCCCGAACCGAAACCTACACGTTCCGGAGTTTGTACTCTACGCTGTCCGCCACGTCCATCACCGAAAAAGAAATCAAAAATATCGGGAGGTGTCTGAACGGTCTGCGTCTTTGAAGTCTGAGTTGATTTTATATGGACTACAGCATGAAGCGAATTTTCAGCCGCTTGTGTCAAATCTACCGGTTGTGCATCGATTGCATCAAAAGCAGCCAATTTTACATTAGGGTTCTGCTGGAACACCTCATTAAATGCTATCTGCTTATCGGTATCCTGCCCCTGCATCATTTTGTAGGTAGTTATGCCTGCAACTCCTGAACTCAGCAGAACGATAGCCCCTACTCCTAAAATGTTTCTTGTTGTCTGTTTCATACTATTCTTTTTATTCTTTAAAATGTTAATATTCCGTTTTGTTTTAACTTTATGACGTTAAAATAACGACAAAAATCATTCACTTATTCCACTTGTCACTCTTTTTTGTCCTCTTTTAACAGAGAATATTTACTGATTAACAGCGGTTAACGGCATGAACTGACAAATTTACATTCATTACATGACAACCCTTTTAACATGCATTTCCTACACAGGGGAATATGCCAAATATGGCAGTATGTCACCCATAATATACTTTTGGATTATTCCACCATACCTTTATCTATACCGAATCTTTCATCCGTCTGACATTTACCGGCAGGTTCTACATGTACCAGAATATCATAAACGTTATCGATCGAACCTTTAATGCTCTTCTCTACAGAATCAGCAATCTCATGCGCCTGCGTTATGGTTATTTGGGGATCGACTTCTATATCGAGTGTGATCAGATATAAATTCCCTATCATTCTCGATCGGACACGATGGGGATTGCCTGCACCGGGTACTTGCTCTACAGCTTTGAATATCTTATTATATACATTGACATCCTTAACGCCATCCATCAATTCTACATTGGAATCTATAAAGATGTTCACTGAAGACTTTATAATGAACAGACTGATTATCGATCCGGTGATTGAATCGAGTATAGGCAGTTTAAATATAAAAGTAAAGATCAACCCCAGTAATACTCCGGATGAGATGACCACATCATTACGCATATTGACTGCATTTGCCGTAAGTAAGGAACTGTTGATCTTCTTTCCTTGTTTATATTGATAAGATGCCAGCAACAACTTGCCGGCAATAGAAAACAAGGTGACATATATGGCAATGGGAGAAGGAATTTCTTTAGTTTCATTTGAGAAAATACTCCCAATTGCAGACAACAACATTTGTACACCGGCATAAAAGATCACAAGTGACAATATCTTAGTTGCAATACCCTCGGCCTTTTCATAACCGAACACATACTTCTTGGAAGGTGGCCGGCTGATAACACGCGCCGTAAAAATCATAACGATGGAAATAACCACATCCGTTGCCGAATCAATACCATCACCGAGTACAGCCAAACTACCGGCCCACAGACCAATTACAATTTTCGACGCAGAAAGTACCGCATTACCAATCGTACTTATCCACGAAGTTTTTATTAATATTTTCTCTCGTGACATTTTAAATAATTAAATAATGTGCCAATGTGCCAATTTAAGAATGAAAAAAAGAAAGAAAGAAACATTCAGACAATTAATAGATTAACATGAATTCGATATAACTTTTATCTCGTATGGCTTCCCTCTTTCCCTTCAAGTTATGCAGCATTTTCATCTATCGAATGGATGCTAAATTATACCATTTTAATTCTTTCACTCTTTCATTCCTTCATTCTTGCACAGATCACAAAGGATCCTTGCTGCATCATTTTCATGAAGCATATTCTCATTATTCTCCCAAATGTAAATGTGATCTTTTCCCACACTTAAAAGTACAGGTATGTCTTCCTCTGTAATAATATGGCCTTTTCGAAATACGGCATCCTTCGTAACGCCCTTGATAATCTGTGTCAAGTCATGGCAGAGAACACTGCCGACCGCATCTTCAGTACGAATTAATTTCATGTTTATCTACCTCTTATTTAGCCTGCGCAAAGCCGTAGGCGGCAAAAATCTTCATCGCTTCTTCGGTCTGCAGGAAGGCCGCAAAATCCTTGGCAACCTCAGCCTGCGGAGCCTTCGCCAACACGCCGATAGGATAAATTACCGGCTTCTTTAAGGAGCCTGCCGGAGCCTCGGCAACAACAGTTACCTTATCCTTCAGGAGCGCTGCATCAGTAGCGTAAACAAGGCCTGCATCGGCACTGCCTTCGGCAACCCAGTTCAGCACTTGTGTTACATTAGTGCCAAGGCTCACTTTGGACTGAATCGCATCCCACTGGTCCAGCTTGGTCAGCGCTTCCTTGGCATATTGGCCTGCAGGAACGCTGGCAGGATCGCCGATTGCAGGATGCTTAGCCTTGCCGAAATCATTGAAGCCTTTGATTTCGCTGCCGCTTTTAGGCACAATCAGCACCAACTTGTTTTCCAGCAGCGGCTTCACCGTGCTCTTATCCATATAGCCCTTGTCGCTCAGCGCGTTCATCTGCTTGTTGGCCGCAGAAATAAATACGTCAGCAGCCAGACCGCTTTCAATCTGTGCCTGCAGCTTGCCGCTGGCATCATATACGCCCTCGATTTTGATTTCCGGATGCTTTTGCTGATACAGCGGAATGAGCTTTTGCGTAAATACCTTTTCCATGCTGGCAGCAGCTGCCAGACGCAGTGTTTTGCCTGCCTGCGGAGCAGCAGTCTGCTTATCACCGCCGCCGCAGCCTGCAGCCATAACAGCTAACATGAAAGAAAATACTAAGCATAAGAGTTTTTTCATTTTACTCCCCCTGTTGTTGTTTTGTTTTATATAAATAAACATTAAGACCGATAACTACCAAAAGGCAGATGCCAACAATTACAGCCACATACCAGCCTGCGGCATCCCAATCGCCTGCCGCGACGGCAGAATAAACTGCCAGCGGCAGCGTGCGTGTGCGTCCTGCGATATTGCCGGCAATCATCGCCGTGGCGCCGAACTCGCCCAGACCGCGGGCGAAGGCCAGCAAACCGCCGGCGATAATACCCGGCAGTGCATTAGGCAGATGAATGCGCCAGAAAATGCGCCATTCCGTCATGCCCAAGGAACGCGCCGCCTCCAGCATGCCCTTGTCAACCTGGGACAAGGCTCCGCGCGCGCTGCGGTACATGAGCGGCAGCGAAATTACCGCTGCTGCCAGCACAGTTGCCAGCCAGCTGAAGGCTATTTTTATACCCGTCAGCTGATAGATAAGCTGGCCCAAAAAGCGATTGTTGCCAAAGAAATATAAGAGAAAGAAGCCTGCTACCGTCGGTGGCAGCACCATCGGCAGTGTTATTACAGCGTCGGCAAAAATCTTCAGGCTTTGGCTTTGCAGCCGTTCCACCCACCAGGCAATAATTACGCCGATAAAAAAAACTATAACGATTGTTGCTGCCGCAGTGTGCAGCGAAATCCACAACGGCGACCAGTCAATTGCGCTCATTTTCTCGCACAGTCATGGGCGCTGCCCTTCAGGATACGCAGTCCATGCTCCAGCTGCGGCAAAACGATTGCCAACGCTTCCTCCACTGCCTTGGTACTGCCGGGCAGATTCACAATCAGTGTCTGGCCGCGTACTACGCTCACGCCACGGCTCAGCATTGCCCGCCGCGTAATCTTCAGCGATTCCGCACGGATGGCCTCCGCAATACCGGGCACATTGCGTGTAGCCACCGCCATAGTTGCCTCCGGTGTGACATCGCACAGCGAAAGGCCTGTACCGCCTGTGGTGATAATCAGATCAACCTGTCTGCTGTCCGCCAGACGCATCAGCTCACGTTCGATTTTCTTCTGAGCGTCGGGAAGCAAAACCTGCTCCACAATTTCGTAGCCTGCCTCCGCCAGCAGCTCTGCTGCCCTAGGCCCGCTAGTATCAACACGCTCACCCGCGGCACCCTTATCCGAAAGTGTCATTACCGCCGCACGCAAGGGAGCGTCGGCTGCAGGCAGCGTCACCTCCAGCTCCATGCCGCTGCGCAGGACGCCGCCATGCTCTACTGTGGCAAAAACGCCCTCACGCGGCATAATGCAGTCGCCCACACGCGCAAAAATCGTGCAGTGGCTGTGGCATTCCTTGCCAATCTGCGTCAGCTTCATCACTACGTCACCGCTGCGCATGATGCTGCCTACCGGCAGCTTTTTGAAATCAATACCGCTTACCAGAATGTTTTCACCGAAAGCACCGATAGCGGCGTCACCGCCGCGCGCATTGAATTCATCCACCTTTTCCGCACTCAGCAAACTCACCTGACGGTGCCATTTGCCGGCGTGGGCATCACCCTCAATGCCGAAATTTTCTTTGAGGACAATCTCATTCACAGGATGCTTTTCCGTACCCTTCTTTTCGCTGATACAAACAGCCTTGATTATACCTCCGATGCTTGCTTCCATACAAAATCACCACTCTTTCCGCCTGCTTTGCTCAGCAAATGCACATCTGTAATCACCATTGCCTTGTCCACGGCCTTGCACATATCGTAAATCGTCAGCAAGGCAATCTGCACGCCTGTCAGCGCCTCCATCTCCACGCCGGTCTTGCCCGTAGTCTTGACCAGACATTGTGCCTGTACAGCGTAGCTGCCGTTTTCCGCCAGCAGCTCAAAATCTACCGTGCACTTCGTCAGCTGCAGCAGATGGCAAAGCGGAATCAGCTCGCTGGTGCGCTTGGCCGCCATAATTCCGGCAACACGCGCTACGCCCAGTACATCACCCTTGGCCATACTGCCGGCAGCAATTTTTTCATATATTTCTCTGCTAACGCAGATTTTTCCCTGCGCCACGGCAACCCTCGCGGTGTCAGCCTTATCGCTGACATCCACCATCAGAGCATTGCCGGCAGCGTCAAAATGTGTAAATTCACTCATCGTCTGCTCCTTAAACTGCTTACTTTATCCGCCTATCTGGCTCATATTAAAGCTTGCCGCTTCCACCTCAAAGCTGTGTCCCGCGGGCTTGGCGTAAATAATCTCCTGCATCGCCTGCAGCAAATCCGCATCACTGCCGCCGTCACGCAGCAAGCGCTTTAGGTTCATGCCCTCGTTACTGTAAAGACATGGCTTCAGCACGCCTACCGATGTAAGGCGCACCCTGTTGCAGACAGCGCAGAATTTATTGTGCAGCGGTTCGATAAAGCCCACCGGCATTGCATACCCATCAATGCGCCAGTAGCTTGCAGGCCCGTTGCCGTAGCGCTGCGCGTCACGCCGCAGCTGTAAGCCATCCTGCTCCAGCAGGCTGCGGATTTCGCTGCCGCTCAGGCCTTGCAGATTTGCGTTGCAGTCTAGCGGCATCAGCTCGATAAAGCGCAAAGGCGCATTATATTTGTCTGCTAGCTGCAACAGCGCCATGATATCTGCAAAACCCTTCTCCGCCAGAGGCACGCAATTCAGCTTGAACGGTATTCCTGCAGCCTGCAGCTCCTGCAACGCCTGCAGCACGCTGCCCAGACTGCCGCCGGTCAGCTCTGCGTAATACGCCGCATCCAACGTGTCCAAACTAACGTTGATGCTGTCTACACCCGCTGCAATAAGCGCAGGCAGCTGATTTGACAGCAGCGTACCGTTCGTCGTCAGCGTCACCTGCTCCACGCCTTCCATTCGCTTCAGGCCGGCGACAAAATCACTGCAGCCCTTGCGCAGAAGCGGTTCGCCGCCGGTGATTTTGAATTTGCGGATGCCAAGCTGCAGCGCAGCGCGGCAGATACGCAAAAGCTCCTCATAGCGCAATATTTCGTTATGCGGCACATGCTCACTCACCTCCGGCTGACAATAGCGGCAATGCAGATTGCAGCGGTCGGTAAGAGAGATGCGCAGGTAATCTATTTTGCGATTGTATTGGTCATACATAATGGTAGTCCTTTTTTATTACGTAAACTGATTTTAGCTTTAAACGTGAGCCAAGCGTATTCCAACCCTTCCGTCTGCTCGCTATGCTCGCATCCACCTTCCCTTTCAGGGAAGAGATAATAGGCTATCTTTAAAATTTTAGTCAGTGATTACTTCGAACTTTTATATGCTCCCTGCCGTCGCAAGGCGACATTAGCACGACCAACAGTTTCTTGCTGCGCAAGCTTGCGACAAACTGGGTCTTAGCGTCAGGGAGTTGGCAAAATCACGCTAGTGATTTTGACTGAGGGTTGTACTCTGCGATATTTTAATTGCTCAATTCGGTAATGAAGCAAAATGTGGTCAATTCCCTCGCGTCATTCTCGCCTGAGAATAACGCCTGCCAAAACAAATGTGGTCTTGCAACCACATTTGTTTTCAGCTTTTGACATACTCCCTACACTTAATCCCTACGGTATTTGAAGTGGGGGATTCTAGGATACAAACGAGCCATGCCCTTCCTGCAAGCAGGATATAGGTCTTACTGATTCTCTCCTGCTGGATGATGTCCCATCCAGATGTTATGTATTACTCCACAGTCTAATTATAGCATACATACCATTTGTTCGCCATCAATTGCTTGCGCAAATTCGGCGAACCACCATTCATCTCCTCCCTAAGAGGCAGGAGTCTTCTGGCTAAAAAGATAAACGACTCCAAAACCCCTTCTTCTTCTCCCTCTCCAGCTTCTCGGGCTTCACAACCTCAATCGCCTCACCATGAATAACCCTCATCGGATTCTCCTCGCTGATGCGCTTGAACTCCTCTTCCCCAGCGATTTCACGAATAACACTTGCACCTGCGCGCATATCCGTATCCCTGCCCACAGCTCTGTGCGCATCGCTGCCAATGAAGTCTACTAAGTGATTACGTAAAAGCAGCTTCGCCGCGCTCTGCGCGCTCTCGCCAAACCTTCCGGCAAAGCTTCCTGCATTGCATTGCAAAAGCAAGCCCTCCCTGCACCACTTGAGCAGCCTCTCCGTATGCGCCATCAGCTCCGGATAACGCTCCGGATGCGCCAAAATCGGCGCAACTCCCTTCAAGCGCAGCTCATACCAAAAATCATCTGCATACTGCGTTAGAAAGTGCATCGGCAGCTCCACCAGCATATAGGTCACGGCCTGCTTGCCGAACGCTTCCCCGTTCAAACAATAGCTGCCGTTCACTGCTAATTCATCCAGCAGCGTGCCCCCCCGAGTCAAGCAAAAGTCCACTATTTCTTCCGTTACAACAGCCGTTGGGGACATCAGCATGCGAGCACGTGCAAGCTAAAAAAGCGTCAGCCGCTTTTCCTCCGCCTGACGCTTTTAAGAATGAATCCTTTAATGCAAGAATATTTATTTTAATTATATTGCAAACAAAAAAAGACAGCTGCTTTTTACAGCAGCTGCCAAAAAAATTTTAATTATATTTTGTTTATCCGTCTAAATTTTTTTCTCTTCAGCTTCCTCCTGCTCTATCAGATTATATCTGTCGAACAAAATCCCAGGTCTGATTTGCGGTCCAAAGAGCTTCTCATGCACATCATACTCCAGCTTTTTCTCCAGCACGCCAGTGGCATACAGACGCTGGCTGTAGAACTCATGCAGAGCGTTGCCAAATTGCACCAGCGCATCATACGGACTTCTGCCGCCAGCCGTCAGCCGCAGCTGCAAGCCATCGCCCAAATCATAGACCTGATATTGCGAAACATTGTGGAATTGAGCCAAGCCATTCGTGCGCAGCCTGTCAAACACTGCCTCCTTGCCCGGCCTGATGCTGCCATGACCTATAGACGCATCGCCAAAATGCATGCGCTCGGCCTCTGCACGCAGCAATCCCTGCGCCTCCAGCCTGTCGATGTCCAGCGAGCCCCTGCGTGCGCTCAAGGTAATATCATTACCTGTCAGCTCGCCCGCAGTGATGCTGCCGCCGCGGCTCTGCAGCGTAATGCTCTCGCTGTCAGGCGCGTCTCCATGAAGCACAATATCGTTATCAGCCAAAATCTTAAGATAGCTGCCTGCGTCCTTGCCTGTCGACAAATGCTGCAGAACGAGCTGCTTGTCGCCCAGCTGGTTAATCGCCACAGCGCCGCCCGCAATTACGCTCAGGCCATCGTTCGCCTCATCCTGTCCGTAAAGGCTGACATTCAGCGCACCTGTGCTGCCAACGCCGTTAATCGCTGTCAGATACAGGCTCTGCGCCTGAATATTGACAGCCTCCGGCTCTGCAGCCAGCTTGTTGATGCTGCCGAGGCTCGTAACCGTCGCCCTGCCGTTGCCGGTCATAAGCGTCTCGATATTGAGGTCCTTGCTTGCACGGCCAGCGAAGTTCTTCTCAAGGCTAACCTCCTCGCGTCCCTGCAGGAAGATGTCGCCCTGGCCGCCCTTAGCCGCAGCCTGAATATTGATTTTGCCCTGACCGTTGCTCGTCGTCTGCTGGATGCCCAAGGTCTGCGTTTCGTCAATCACGGCGATTTGCTTGCCATCAGCAGCCTTGCGCAGCGTAACATTCGTCACATCTGCCTGCCCCAAGGTCTTCAAATCATTAAGCGCATTGGCATTCTTATAGCTGCCGTCAGCATTCTTCGCCAAAATCCCGGTAAGCGTAATTTCCTTCGTCTCGCCGCGCTGACCGACGCTGCCGTTCGCCGTCAGCGTGATATTCCTGCCGATGACGTTCGGATCCTTCGTCGAGGTCTGGTCCAGGCTTTCTGCCGTCTTTTGCAGAATGCTCTCAGAAACAGCGTAGAGCAATGCCGTTTTGTCCCAAGCAGCATAGCTGCCCAGTCCCTTTTCCTGATTCAGTCTGCTCTTGATTTCCTGCAGCCTGCTGTTGCCGCCCTCGATGAGGCCGATATTTTTCCAGCGCTGCAGACGGCTTTCCTCGCTGCCCTTGGCCGCAGCCTCCTCCGGCAATGCATCAATTATGCTGCCTGCCGACTTCAGCGTTACGTCGCCTGTGCTCGAATAAACTCTGCCAAGGCGCAGATTGCCCTCGACCTGCTCAATATTGATATCGCCCTTCGCCTTCACGTTAATCGAAGCGCTGAGGCTGTCATCTCCGGCAGCATTCTGCCCTGCCTTAATCTTCATAGCCGAACCATCGCTGCCATCACCATAAATGCTGCCATTAGCAGCTGTCAGGTTGATACGATCCGCCTCGATAGCATTGTTGCCTGCATAAATAATATCGCCGTTGCTGGAGCTGTTCGTAATCTCAAGCAGCTTCCATCTGTAGCCACTTTCACTCAGCTCGCCGGAATTCGCATCTAGATGCAGTCTGCCCTTCGCTCCGGCGAGGTTGCTGACATTAACCGTGACCTCACCGCCAGCCTGACTCCACGATTTAAGCTTCAAGTAAACATCGTCTCCAGCTGCAATATTGATATTCTCCAGATTGCCCGTGCCGGCAACGCTGATTATGCGGCCATACAGAGCGCCGCCACTTTGCTTCACCGGCTCTCCGACATCAATCCTGCCGGAATTTATCAGTACTGTGCCCTTGGTGTTGTGGGTGATATTGCCTGCTGCATCCGTACCTTCATAAAGCTGCGTGTTGCCGATAGAGCCGCTCATCTCAATGCCGCCCATAACATTGTGCACCTTGACAGCCGACTCCTCAGCCTTCTGGCCAAGGAATTTTACTTCGATAGGATAATCTGCCTTGGCGCTGGCAAAATACGTATCCGTACTGCCCGTCTCCTCCTTCCAGGTCACCTCATGGTGCTTATGGCAGCCAAATAATCCGGTGCTATAATAACGCTCGCTTTCGATAGTACGCACAGCTTCTCCCAGCTGGTTATGCTCGTACTCCATAAAGGTTTTGCGCGTATCATTCGTCTCCTGAACCACCACGCCATCCTTGCGCGCCTCATTAGCACTGCTACCGCTGCCTGTAAGGTTCTCCTGCGTCGACCACTCCTGCAGATCCTTATCCTTCTCCTCCAGGTCCCACAGTCCCCAGCCGCCATCCATATCATCATGGGTATAGCGCTTGTAATCAGTGTTCTTCGTGCCGCTTGTCCACGTATAGCGCAAGCCGGCCTTAGGCTTATATTCGCCTCCTTTGTCTCCATCAAAGTAGTTCGCCATATATTCATACTTCGTACCACCGCTGCTGACATAATAAGTCTCCATCATGCCATTGGTGTACTCCGTCACCCTCGCCACAGGAATTTTCTTATTATTATAAGATACAGAATAACCGGCAGTATCCGTGATGCTGACGCGTCCTTTGACATCGTTCGTGATGAGGCTGCCCAGCTTCATGTTATAAGGAAGGTTAGACTCTATAGTAATATTGCTCGTGCCATCAAGACAGTAAAGCCTGCCGGCACCGATGCTGGAAATGCGGCCGGTAAGATAAATCTGTCCGCCTGAGGCATTGACATCCTCCAGAATGATTGTATTGCTTGCAGGATTGTAGTAGGCGCCAATTCTGTACTTATAGCATTTTGCATCATAGTCCCAATAAGCAGAGCCCTTGACAATCCGGTACGCATCGTTGCCCTTGACATAATCATCGGTGAGCTTGTCGCCCTCCTTATAGCTGCTCTTAATCTTATTTATCGCCGCTTCCACGTTTTTATCATTACTCATCCACAGTCCATAATCACCATAGCCGCTCTGGACAATGCCGTCGACATTGATATCCGTAGCGTTGATGGAGATGACGCCGCCGGCGATAAAGCTGCCCGTGGGCTCCATGCCATCATAAGGCACCCCATTGGGCCCTGTGATATCGTAAATATTTTCCTTATCTTTTTTCAGCTTATCATATTGTTTATTAAAAAATTGCCGCGGATCGTGGTCGATATTCACAATGCCATCAGTGAAGGTTTGTGTAATCGAGCCGCCTGCTGAAAGCGCAACACTCGCGCCCAGCACAGAAACGCTGTCCTGCGCCGATGCTCCGGCGATAGTGATATTGTTATTCTGGCTCGTAATCTTAATCGAACCATTTTTATTATACACATCACCGCTGACGATAATATCGGCCTGCGGCAAATATTGTCCATAGGAAGCCTTGCCGTCCTCCACAACCCTATAATCTAAGGGCGCACCGCTGTAATTGCCCTTGATATTGATGCTGCCGCCAATGCCTGTCTCCGACTTCACGCTTTGGAAGCCGCCGCTTGCCGCATTGGCTTTTTTATTGAGCTTGCTGATATTATTATTAAAATCGCTGCTCGTGCTGCCGGTCAGCTGCTCATTGTTATACAGCAATCGTCCGCCGCCATCGTCCACGTTGATTCTTTGCAGACGCAGCATAAGGTTGGTATTGTTGGTTACGTTGATTTCCGGACTGCCGTTGGCTGCCAGCGAGCCTGTCGCCTTGCTGCTCTTCAGGGCGGACGTGTTGATAGCAATGTTGCCGCCGGATGCCGTCAGCTCTGGAATCTCCACGTAGTCCACCATCTTCCTGGCATTGAGCACATATTTGCCATCGACATAGGAAACCTCGCCCATTTTTTCCATCTGACTGAGCAGGCGCTCCGCCTCGGCCTTATAGCCAATATAGGAAGCACTGTCGGCGCCGTCGCTGGCGTATTCGCTTATCAGCAGCATGATTTCATTGTAGCGGTTCATCAAGGTCTGCGCATAATCAACAGAGCCAAGCTTAATGCTGTCCTTAATAGTCGCTGCCGTTTCCTCAGTCAGGCCGCTGTTCGCACCTGTGGGCTTGCCCTGCGCATCAAGCACCTCGCTGCCTGCAACAGTAATTTTGCCCTGCAGCTCCTCCTTGCTGAGTGCCGTTTTATTCGTCAGTGACTTGCGTTCGTCCTCATCGAACAGCGCGATATCGCCTGCTGCACCGACAACGATGTTAATCCTGTTATCCATGCCTGCAGCCATGCTGCCGTTGATATCAACGCTGTTTTTATCAAGCTTATTATAATGCTTGCTGCCGGTATCCTCGGTTACATAGCCGCCCTCTTCATCACCGCCATAGCTGGTATCACGGCCTGTATGGACAAATACCAGCTCCTCGCCTGCGTCAGCATAGATATTCGTATGCCGCACGCTGTTGCTCGCGCCGCTCTGCATGAAGAGCTCGTTCTGCTGTGTAACCTCATTGTTAAGCGAAGGACTCAGCACCACGGGAATAACGCTGCCATTATAATTTATCGCCTGCGCATCCAGCTCGATGCGTCCCAAGCTGCCATCGAGATGCTTGCCTGCATAGTAGTTGATATCGTTCATGCTGTACAGCTCGCCTGCGCCGTAAAGCCCGAGCGCATTCGTGCGCTGCAGAGCATTCTTCACCACAGCATTGCTGCCGGCTAAAACGCCAATCGGCGTTTCAGCAATAGCACTGGTGTACAGCTTGAGGTCGTCCGCTGCTGCCAGCGTAATATCCTTATAGGCTGTGCTTGTCTTGATGTTCGAGTTCGTCAGCTCAATACGGTTGTCATTGTTAATGTTATTAGTGACGCGCGTTTCTGTGGCATCAATTATGCCTGAGGAATAGACATAGGCATTAACAAGCAGGTCCTCCTCGCTTTGGCTGGCCAGCTGCACGTGACCCTTTTTGCTCTGCAGGCTGCTGTCCTGCAGTCTTACGGCCGTCTCTGCCGTAATGCTATTGTCAACTCCTGCAGTATTGACGCCGACCAAGTCGGAATAGCCCTGTCCCCACAGCATCTCGTTATAGCCCTCTGCTCTGTTCAGCTTGACATTATTATCTGCCTTGAGCAGCATATCGCTGCCGCTGGTCAGCTTAGCCGCAGAGGCTTCGACAAAGGCTTTGCCAGTGCTCTTATTATCCGCAGAAGCATCGCCGCCGCCGGCTAAAGAGTTCGTCAGCGCATCCGCCTTGAGGTTGGTATTCTCCCTGCGCAGCGCTTGTACGCTCATGCTGTCCGCCGCTGTCAGCTCGCCCTTGAGCGTCACGCTCGTCTGCGCCTTAGCGTCATGCGTAGCCTTAGCTGTATAGGGCGAAATCTCCAGCATGGCACTTGCGCTGCCATCAGCCTTAGCCGTCACGCTCTGCACATTCTCTGCCAGCACGTCCAGCTGCTGCAGCGTCAGCCCCTTGCCGCCATCGAGAGAAATGGCGACGGTGCTGTTTTCCTCCGCCTTCGCAAAGTTGTTGCCGCTGCCTGCTATAATGCCCAAGCCAAAGGAATAGACGTAAGCATTGCTGCTGTTATTGTTCAGCGCCTGCACGCGCAAAGCTGCCAGCTTAGAGTCTGCGCTGATGTCGCCAAGGTAAACATTGCTCTGCATCGCGTTTTCCGTCAGCGCCCTGTTAACCGTTACATCCAAGCCTGCGGACACGCTCACTGCATTGTTGATTGCTTCCGTCGTATAATCGCTGTCGCGGCCTATCTTTGCCTGCAGCTCTGCGCTGTCCGCCCTAAGGCTGCTGCCAGCGCCTACATAAACGTCCGCCGCACCAAGGGCACGCGATTCAGCACTGCTGCCATGAATCGAAATCACACCGACCGTCACGCCTGCCTCGATTTCGTCCTTGACCTTGCCTGCGTTTTCAGCAGTAATGCTGAGGCTCTTGCCTTCTACGCTGCCGGCAGTCTGCTTGCCCAGCTCCACGCCGGCGGCCAGACTATCCTTGCTTTCGAGCACCAGACGGCCTGCGCTGACGCCGCCAATGTTGACAGCCAGCGCCTTATTATCCAGCTGCACCTTATTTTGTGCGCTAAGCGTGGCTTTATCCGTCGCTGTAATTGTTGAGCCGTTGATTTGCAGCTTGTTCGCACCGCTGTGCTTAATATAGGAAACAGTGTCGCTGTAGGCTTCGATGCTAAAGCCGCCCTGTCCCGTATAATGCTTGATATTGCCATCCGTCAGCGAGCTGATGTCCACACTTTTGCCCTTGATTATCGCCTCAGCAAGCTGCACGCTCTGCTCCTCGCGGAATCTCGTGCGATTGCCTGCCACCGCCACAAACGCTCCTGCGACTGCTGCCTGACGGATATCGCTATTGACATTGTTCGTTCCATGTGCCGCAGCCTGCACTGCCTGCCCGGCCTCCAGCGTGCTGCCCTTGATATTTACGCCAACCTTGCCGGCTGCGCTGCCCTTATTGAGCTTCACCTCTGCCACGGAATTAGCAGGCAGCGCCTTGAGCGCCGCATTCGTGCCGGTAAGGCCTTCGCCTGCTATGCCCTGAATATCCGTCACGTATTGCTTTTCCACGCTATCGGTAGCCTGCGTATACGTTGTATATGTATCGTAGCTTTGCTTATTTTCGTTCCATACATCATAGGTATAGGCATCCTGCAGCTCTCCGCCCAGATTCGTATACATCAGGTTCACACCTACGGCCAAACCGCCAATTGCTGCGCCAACGAGCTGCGCATCTGCTGTGCGCCTTTCGTCAGCAGTAACCTTAATATTATCGGCATAGAGCTTGCTGCCGTCCACCGTCGCCGTTGTCTGCGTGTTGATGTTGGCTACGCCCACGCCTACCGCTACGCCTGCCAGCGAAGCAGTGCTGTCGACAACGTTCGTAAATTTGTTGCTGACCTCATTGTCCGCCGTAATGTCGATATTATGGAAGGCATTCTTGCTATCGCCTAGCTGAGAATTTTTCACTAGGGCAGCAGTCTGCGCCTCAAGATTCACCACCTCAACGCCCGTACCGAGGGCCGCACCGAGAGAAAGCGCCACATTATTGCTGGAAACCTCTGTCTCTATGCTGGTCTTGTTTTTCGCCGTCACCTTTACGTCCGCGCTTTTATCAGCACGTTGCAGCTTGCTATCTGCCAAGCCGGCCAAAATGCTGGCCTTATCATCAACGGTCGTCACGCCTGCGCCGACGCTGCCGCTAATCATGCTGGCAGTCAGCGCAAAGCCATTGTTATAGGCAGCTATATCCATATTTCTGTCGGCATTCACCGTCAGGCTCTTCACGCTGCCCTGCACCTGCTGCACATAGGCCTCTGTCTTGTCCTCCAGCACGTTGACCTGCACGGACGCTGTCAGTGCGCCTGCGCCCTCAGCGCCTGCGGCAGCACTCACGCCTGTCGTGACGTGCTCCACCTTAGTTTTGCTGTTGGCCTGCACCAGCGCAGCACCTGCTCGCCAGCTGCCGCCCTTAGCCTGCGCAACAGTGTCACGGCTGTTCGTCAGCACGCTGACCGCCGCACCTAAAGCGCCGCCGCCCAGACCACCGCCGCCAATAGCCAGAGCATCCGCACTGTTCGTCAGCCTGTTGTCACTGTTGGCCTTGACGCTTACCGCAACATCATCTGCTTCAGCCTGCAGCTTGACCTTATCAAAGGTCGCCTGCGTCACGCCGTCAGCAGAGAGCACAGCCACGCTGCCCTGCGCCGCAACGCCGGCCATCTCGCCGCCAATAGCTATGCCACCGCCCAAGGCGAGGTTCAGCGTCGACGACTTATCGTTAGCCAGAACGTTTATTGTTGTATTTTTCGCCAACTCGAGCTGCGTATCATTGAGCTGTGCCTGTACATGTCTGCCCAGCTGCGTGTTGACTACAGCGCCACCTACCGTCACTGCCACATCCTTGCTGCCTGCAAGCTCTATGCTGCCAGCCGCCGTATTGATGCTGCTGTTATCCTTTGCGCTGACCTCAATGCTGCCTGCGCTCTCAATGCTGCTATCACCATCAACAACAGCCTTGGTATCATTCTTGCCATAGCTGCCTGCATAAGCGCCTGTCGCCGCGCCACTGGCAAGCGCCGCGCTCACGCCTGCGCCCACCGTCACGATGCTGCTGTCATTTATCGCCTCAGCCTTGAAAAGCTTATTCTTACCATTATAGCCAGTCAGCTTCAAACCGCTTACATAAGCACCCGTCGTATTATCGAGATCGCTTTGCGCCCACGTCAGGCCTGCTGCGCCGCCATATTGGCCCGTAATCACTGCACTAAGCTGTCCGGCAACGCCGACCAGCAAGGATTTCGTGCTGCTTACAGCCTCCACATTGTCGGCCTTGATGTTGCCTCCCGTCAGACTTGCCAGCGTATCATTATGCAACGTATTATCTACGCCCGAGCCTGCCAGATCGACAGAAACCTTATCCGTGCCTGCGGAAGCAGCTGCACCAGCCGCCACTGCTACCATGAGCGTGTCGGAGGCAGCAGTAATCTTCACGCCGTCCTTGCCGGATGCAGTAATATTATTATCACTAGCCGCAGCATTAAAGCTGTTCTTGATATGATTGATGTTCGTCGCCACAGCGGCGCTGCCGCCGTAGCTGCCTTCACTGGCCTTCGCTGCTAAGGCAATCGCGCTGCCCACGATAACATTGCCTGCGCTTTCCGCCGTCAGCGTCTTGCTCTTATAGGTCAGAGAGCCGTCCTTATTCGCCTCCGCGCCCAGCGCCACGCCCTGCGAGCCGTTGGCCTGCGCCAGCGCCGCCTGTGCGTCAAGGTCGAGAATGTTCGCCGCTGCAGCAGCCGTAACATCTACGCCGGCCTTGGTCTTTTCATCGACAAAGCTACGCTTGCTATTGAACACCAGCGTTCTGCCGTGGCTGTCCGTAAGCTTGCCTGTCGTTTCGTCATAAGAAATTTTATTATTCGCATCGTAAATGTCTGCCGCCGCGCCATTGTCCTCATAGACATAGCTTGCGCCCTCGCCCACGATGTACTGCTTGCTGCCATTGGCATCAAGCTTATAGAATTTGCCTGTTTTCTCCTCGACAATGATGCCGTTATCCGCAGTGGAATTGATAGCGTCGATGTACTGGTTCTGCTTTTCATTGACCTGCAGCTTGCCATCGCGTACTTCATTCGCCACGGACTGCGCATAAATTGTGTTGCTGCCGGCCTGCGCCTGCACATCATTATCCACCATATTTACGGCAATCGCCACGTCGCCCATGAAGTAAGCCTTGCTGCCCACCAGCACGCCGATGGACGTTGCTGTGCCAACCTGCACCAGATTGCTCAAGGCCAGATTGCTGATGCTGCCGGCTAATTTATCCTGCGTGCCAATACGGTTGTCCTGCATTACGGCGCTGATTTTGTTGTCCACATCACTGATGCTGATGGCTGCGCCTGCCGCCGCATTGCCGCGTGAAAACTCAAAATTAATGCCGCCGCCAGCCTGCACATCCTTGTCATAGGCAACGTTGCTCACGTTCAGCGCACCGTTCTTCATGACATTGCCCGTCATTTCGGCCAGCACCGTGCTGTCCACATAGTTGGCCGAGCCGGAGCCGCCAAGATTGATATCCACGCTGCCTGCACGCTTGCCCAGCTCCACGCCCATGGCTAAGCCTGCTGCTGCCTGTGCGCCGCTGTTCTGCGCCAGATTCGTCACGTTGTCCGCATTATTAAGCTCGGCACGGCGCAAAGCGCTCGTGGTCGACTTATGCACATCGTTGACCGCTATCGCACCGCTCAGCATGCCTTCGAACTTCGTCGAGCTGGCTTCCTCTCCCGCAAAGCCAAACTTGCTCAAGGCAGCAGAGCCGCTGTACGCGCCAATGTAGGAGCTGTCCTCTGCCGCAATAGCCACGCTCGTGGTCTTATCAGTGCCTGCGGGACGCAGCAGCTCTATCTGAACATTATCTATAGAAGCGTCTGTTTCATCCTTCACGTAGTTCCACGCAACACTGCCTGCGGCATCAACCTTGATAACGCTTTCCTCCAGCTTCTTGCTGTCGTTCTTTTTATCGCCGCCTGCACGCAAGGTACCTTGCACCTTATCATCATTTTTATCATTGCCGCCTGCACTGGTGTCATCTTTTTTCTCTTCTGCCTTCACCTCGGCCTTCTCCACGCCCTCCTTAGCCTTGCCGTCCGAGGTAGACGTGCTCACACCGCCTGCGTCCTTATTCGCGTTGCTGCTCTTGCTCGCCACGCCTGCCAAAGCAAAGTTGTTGATAATGCCGTCGGTATGCGCGTTCACGTCCAGCGCACTCGCAGTGATGCTGCCCTTGCCTGCACTGTCCGTGCCTTCAAGATTGCGCAGCTGCGCCAGCGTCTTGACATTATAATCAATAACGCTCGTGCTCACGCCGACAGAGCTGCCTTGGGAATAGCCAAAGTCACCTGTTACCGCTGTCAGTACAGTGTCGTTGGCTGCCGCCAGCCGCAGCTTTTTAGCCGCACTTAAGCTGACGTCGTCATCGACCAGCGTTTCTGCTGCCGACGAGCCGCCTACATAGTTCACCATGCCCGTGATGCCCAGCGAGCTGGTTTTCGCACCGCCCATGACGAGCGAGGTATTGATAATATCGTTGGCCGTCTGCATAGCGACAGCACCGCTGCCAGCACTGATGCCTACGCCATTATTGACGCGCACCTCGCTCTTATTGGCAGCGTTCTGCACGCCCACCGACGCACCCAGACCGTTTTGGCCTGCATCATTCGTAAAAATATCGGGAATTAACTGCCACTTGCCTGCGAGCAGAGCATTCTGCTCCGTTACGGACGCAGCCAGCGCCACATCTGCCCCGGCCGTCAGCCTTTTGTGCGCACCGATATTCACCCTGGCATTGTTCGCCAGATTCTGCACGCCGACAGTGCCTGTAATCATCGTCGTGATATCGGGCTTGCTCATGAGCGGCTTGTCCGTCGAAGCGGAAACGTACATATTCGCATAATTAGACGCATTGAGCAGATTCTCGAGCGCATTCTTCAGCTCGGTCGCACCTGTCAGCTCCGTCAGTATTTCCATGGCAGCCTTTGATTTCATCGCAAACTGCTTATCTTTAACAAAAGCTTCCGCCGAGTTTTTGCTGGCCATAGTCAGGATATCAGCAACAATCGTCTCGATCTGCTGCACCTTCGCCTTGGCATCACCAGCAGCATCATCCTCAAGCTTGCCGCCCGTCGACCAATAGTTATAGAAGCTTTCCCAGCCTGACTTTACAGCATCCACCAGCTTATTGACGCGCTGGTAGGAATTATCTACATTGGCAGTAATATTGATATTGCCCTTAGCTGCCAGCTCCGAGCCGCTATCCTCCGCAGCATTCACCTCTGCCGTATTGTGCATATCCTCCACGCCTATAGCCGCACTAACGCCTAAGGGATCATCGCGGTTCGCCGCATTGAGCAGGTTTTTCGTTGCAAATTGCGAATCTCCAATGCTGACTGCTGCTGTAAGCGCCAGATTGCCTCCTGTAGCCGTAATCGGCACACCTGCAGCGATATTCGTCCGCGCCTCGTTATCCACCAGCGCCAAACCAAAGCTCATACCAAAATTGAAATATTGGTCCCAGGTCTTTTTATCCTTCTTGATATTGGGACCAGCTGCTGCGCTGACCTTCGGTCCTTCGTTGACACCGGAGAGGAATTTACGCAGCTCATCCAGACCATGCTTCGCCTGCGGCGTGTTGACCACCCACTGACTGCCCGACAGCTCCGGTCCTATCGAAGAGTCTGCCGTCACGCTCAGCTTATTGAGCATATGCTTGCTGTTCAGCTGTACCTGTGCGCCCTCAAGCGCTGCATTGTCATTGATAACAGCCTTGCCCTGCGTGCTGGAGATGTTGATAGCCGTATTGAGCGGCGTATTTTCTTTAACCGTTATGGAAGCAGTGCTTGCGAGGGTGTTCACATTCACTGCATTAACTGTCAGCGCACCGCCGGCCTTGAGCAGCGGATTATTTTTATCCTTCGCCGCTGAGCCTGTTGTACCAAGGTTAACCACGGCAGCGCTGTTCTGAACGTTCATCGCCATCGCCAGTCCAGTATAGAACGAGCCATCGTCCTTGCTGTCACCGCCCTGACCGTTATCCAGAATGCGCGGCGGCTTCACCACCATCGTGCCGATGCTTGTATCCACAGCCTTGGCAGTTACTGCCAGATTCTTCTCTGCCTTCAGCTTGCCGTCGATATTCACCGTCGCCTTGCTGTCCGTATCTACATAAACAAAGCCGCCAGTAAAATACTTCAGCTTGTTGGCGTCACCCTGCTGCAGCTTCGGCTGAATCTCAACCTTAAAATTGTTGCTCGCCGAGCTGTTCGCTGCTACACTGATATTCTCGGACGCAGTGAGCTTGCCTGCGCTGCCCACGCTAATCGTCGCTTCTGCATTAGCAAAGCCAAAGGGCATATACAGCTGCTCGATAACATTATTCACAGTATCGAAATACTTGCCGCCCTTGCCAAAGACGCCTCTGTCCTCCAGCGTCGAGCCAATCGCATCTGCCAACGCATCGTTGACCGTAATCTTATAGCCCATAGCGTTGGTAATCTCCTCCGCTGTTCTGTCAAGACCGTCGTAAATGCTCTTCAAATTCTTGCTGTCCAGACTGTTCACAGCGTTGGCTGTAACGGTAATATTGCGTCCCTTCAGCTCGCCGTCAACCTTTACGTCGGCCTTGGCGAAGGCCGCAATATCGAGAATCTCGACCACATTACGGTTGCTGTCATGCGTTGCCTCAGCGCTCACCAGCACATCACCGGCAGCGTCCAGCTTGGCACCCTCAGCGATATTCACCTTCGCCTCCACGGTATTTGTCAGGCTATCAGAATTTAAAAACCTCTGCGCTGCATTCTTCTTCGTTGCCGAAGCCTGCAGCTTGATGCTGCCATCGCCCTTAAGCGCAGCATTATCCGCATCGTTCGGGTCGGCAATCACAATATTGCCGCTGCTGTCAACCGTCGCCGTCAGCCTGCCGTCCTTCACGGCCGCATTGCTGACCAGACCATCGGTATTCACCGTCGTATAAAAAAGCATGCCTGTACGCAGCTGCGGTGCAAAGCTCGAGCCTTTAGCCTTCGCCACGTTGATATAAGCCGCGCGCAGATCGATGCCTGTAGCAGTATTGAGCGTGCCGCTTACATCAATAGTGCCCTTAGAGCTCAGCTCCCAATTCTGCTTCTGCAGGGCCTCACTGGCAGCCTTCGCATTCTCAAAGCTGTTTTCCGCAGCAAGCACCGTCAGCGAGCCGGCGTTAACCACGCCGCTCGTGCCCACAATCATGCCGTCCTTGCTCAAAAAGTACAGATTGCCGCCAACCTTGTTGTCACGGATGGCATTCACCGTACCATTAATATCAATCCTGCTGTCCACCGTATTGACCAGGGTATTAAAGGCAGCGCTGTCCTTCGCCTGCTGAAAATACAGATTTGCCAGCTCCTGGTTTCCCACCTTGAAATCCTTAAAGCGGTTCAAGCCTACGTCGCCATGCACTGACTCTGCATAAATATCTGCTCTGCCCGACTGCATAAGATTCTTGTCGCTGTCCACGCGCACAATGCTGCCGGCAGCGAATGCTTCACCGCAAAAAAATGGCAGCACAACAAAGCCTGCTGCCAGCACTGAACTTAAAATCCTCAGTCTGTCAGCAGTCCTTGCCAAGCTGCCCTGACTAGCCTCCGCCTGCTTTTTCAAGCCATAGCGTAATACCTTTCTATATATGCCCATGCTTATCCGCTCCTTTGTCACTAAAATTTACTGATTCTAGTTTATAAAGTGATGCCCTTCTCTAAGCTTTTTCCAAATAACATAAGCTATATTTCTTTTAATTATATTACAAATGAAAGTATTTCTCCAACACTTTTGTCTGAACCTCACTGTTCTCTGCCTGAACTGTATTGACATACTCCCTCCACTTAATCCCTGCGGTATTTGAAGTGGGGGATTCTAGGATACAAACGAACCATGCCATTCCTGCAAGCAGGATATAGGTCTTACTGATTCTTTCCTACTGGATGATGTCCCACCCAGATGTTATTTACTACAGATATTTCAATCCCTCATTAAGGATATTGATTGCAGCGTTTTTATCACGCTGATGCACTGCTCCGCAACTGCATTGCCATTTTCTGATTCGCAAATCTTTCATCTGATGATTTTGCTGACCACAGCATGAACACAACTGACTTGATGGAAAAAATCTATCTATTTTGATGATGGTTGTTCCTGTCTTATGTGCTACGTATTCCAGCTTTTGCAAAAATTCTGCGAATCCAAGATCAGATATTTTTCTGCCATACAGCTTCTGCATACCTTTTAGATTCAAATCCTCAATACATATGACAGCATATTCACCACAGAGTTTATTTGCCAGATTCCAATGGAAATCATTTCTCTGATTGGCTGTTTTCTTATACAGCCTGCAAAGATCATTCTTCATGCGTTTCCTGTTGGCTTACCCCTGCTTCTTTCTGGCAAGCCTTCTGTTTGCCTTGGCTATGGCACTGCTATTACGCCTGAAAAACAAGGGAGATTCTATATCCTGCCCATCAGAAGCTGTAAGAAAGGTTTTCAAGCCAAAGTCAAAGCCGACGCTTTTACCTGTTCTGGCTAAGACCTTGTTCTCATCATTCCTACACACGAAATAGATATAGATATCTCCAAGGCTATCTCTCTTGACCGTAACAGTACAGATTTTGCCTTCTATTTCACGGGATTTAAAAAAACGGTATTTCTGTTTCTGTATGATTATGGAATTGTCCTGATTGGTATACTTGTACCCAGCTTGCTTCAAGGTGAAAGATTTGTATTTCCTAATTTTTTTGAAACATGGTGGAGCAGTTTTAATATTATGTTTCAAATTGCGAAAAAACAAAGCATACGCCCTGCTTATTCTCTCACTTATGTCCTGAATAGCCTGTGAACCAACCAAATTCCAATGGCTGTATTTAGTAATTTTCTTCAGCTTTGTCAAATGCTTTGACAGGGAAAAGGCCCTCAGGCTTTTCTTGAAAAGTCTGTAATATCGCCGATGCAAGGCTATACAGTGATTGTATATACTTCCAGCAATATTAATCCGTCTGTGCAGTTTCTTGTTTCTTTTTGACCTATATAGCTTGAATTTATATGTTTTCACTGTATCACCTCCACAGTCTAATTATAGCATACACACCATTTGGTTCGCCATCAATTGCTTATGCAAATTCGGCGAACCGCCATTCATCTCCCACCTAAGAGGTAGGAGTCTTCTGGCTAAAAAGATAAATAAAAATCTTATTCTTCGTCAACGCCCATGGCAATTTTTTCCGGGGTAATCGGCAGCGTCATGAAGCGCTTGCCGGTTGCCTGATAAATTGCGTCGGCAATCGCCGGAGCAGGTGTATTGATTACCAGCTCGCCCACGGATTTGGCACCGAAGGGACCGCTTTCCTCATAGCTGCTGGCAAAGTCCACATAGATATGACCGATATCCTCACGGCAGGGAACCTTATACTGCATGAAGGAGTTTTCGTAAATACGACCTTTAGAACTGTAGGTTACGTTTTCCATCAGCGCCATGCCAATGCCCTGCAGAATGCCGCCTTCGGTCTGCACCTTCGCCAGATGCGGGTTAACCGGAGTACCGCAGTCAACAGATGCGTAGAAGTTCACAACCTGCGCCTCGCCTGTCAGCAAATCAGTTTCCACCTCAGCAACACCGGCCATAAACGGCGGCGGCGACAATACACTGTTCTGCTCCACGGTTTCTTCCAGAGCGATATCGTTATTCACCATAGAAGCGGTGGCGATATCAAAGAGGCTTACAGCCTTGTCGCTGACGGTATCACGCACCTCGCGTCCATCAAAAACAACCTGGTCCGTGCCACATTCCAGCAGGCGTGCGCCCAGCTGGCAAATCTTGCCGCGCAAACGCTGTGCGCAGATTTCTACGGCCTTACCGGTAATATATGTTGTACTTGATGCGTAGGAACCGGAGTCATAGGGAGAAGCATCGGTATCCGCACCGAATACGGTAATGTTATCATAATCACATTCCAGAACCTCTGCTGCCATCTGTGCCAGAACGGTGTCACAGCCGGTGCCCATATCGGCAGCACCGATCAGCAGTGTGTAATGTCCCTCGTCATTGATTTTGAGGGTAGCACCGCCGACGTCGCAGTAAGGAATGGAGCTGCCCTGCATCGCAATAGCCACGCCCATTGTGCGTACCTTGCCGTCAGGCAGCTGCTGTAGCGGGAACTTCTGCTCCCAGCCGCTCATCTCGCGTACCTGCTCCAGGCAGCGGTCAAGCGCGCAGCTTGTATTGGGCGCACCATAATAAGCAGGCATAATATCGCCCTCACGCGTAATATTCATCTCGCGCAGCTTAATCGGGTCCATCTTCAGACGTGCTGCCAGCTCGTTCACAGCGGACTCGACAGCAAAAATGCCCTGAGGAGCGCCGTAACCGCGATAAGCGCCTGCAGCCTGCAGGTTGGTGTAAACTACGTCAAAGCCGAAGCGGAAGGCCTCGGTACGGTACAG
>OLYB01000760.1_pt1 | contig 28835 bp, 27 predicted proteins | sample 1674481 | NCBI WGS metagenome assembly OLYB01 (sample SAMEA103958167, study PRJEB25191) | human gut metagenome
TCTTCAAAGATAATCTCGGTAGAATATAGCGAGGTGCATATGGCAAAGAACATCAGCGCTTTCCATATTCAACGAGCAAAGGCCTTGTTTGCTGCGACAAAGCAGTTTCTGGGATAATTCTTATAAGAAAGCTGCGGGAAGTGCACTAAAGAAGGTAATACGATATGTCACAAAAATAGGTTATCCATTTGTCTGCAGTTTTGCTGGTGATGACATTATTGAGCTGGATTCTACAACAGATGAAATCAAGATGCCACCCTTTCGGATGGCATCTTTTTTATCACCTTTAATCAGCGCAAGCCGGTTTAATCTTTTAGCTCAAACTCGAAAGAGAGCGCATCACCAAGTCGATGTCTTTGTTTTCAAGTTCCTGAATGATGTGCAGATAGGTTTTTTGCGTAGTGGTCATACTCGAATGTCCAAGACGGCGGGCAACGCTCGCAATGGAAACGCCCGTAAATAACAGCAAAGAGGCGTGTGTATGTCGTAATCCGTGGACAGAGATGATAGGGATGTTACAGGCTTTGCAATGCCTGCCGAGAATGTCGTTCACCGTCGAATTGTAGACAGTGGAGTTGACAAAGATGGGCTTATCTTCGGGAAGGTGCTTTACCAATTCAGAAAATTGAATGACAGTTTGCCAGTCAATTTGAATTTTCCGCACAGACGACTTGTTCTTCGTAGGCTGGAAGCCGCCCTTTCCCTTGTAGTCCCAAGTCTTGCTTATGGACAGTGTTTGATGGGCAAAGTCGAAGTCTTTGGGGGTAAGAGCCAGTGCTTCAGAAAAGCGCATCCCCGTCTTTGCTACCAGCAGGATAAAATAGTCCCAATTCACCTTATCCTTCAGGTCAAGCGAGATCAGCAGCGTGTGTAGCTCAAATTGATTGAGATACTTGATTTTCTTAGCAACCGGTGGCTTCCCCTTGATGATTGCCTTGCGAGTAGGATCTCTTTCAATCAAGCCCTCATCAACAGCATCAAGAATTGCTCCCTTGAGCTGGTGGTGAAAATCCATCGTGGTTTGGCGCTCGTGGAACTCAGCATAATCGTTCAACAGCTGCTGATAAGCTATCCGGTTCATATCACATACTCTCAGGTTCGGGACGAGCTTAACGAGCCATTTCTGCGTCATTAGGTACTTATCCATCGTTACCTTTCTGATTGCGCCCTTCTTATACACCGTAATCCATTTTGCATAATATTCACAGAACAAGTCTGTTCGTTTGGTTTCTGTTAGCATCAGAAGTCCTCCATTTCATTAAAAATGGCTTACGCTGATGAAGGGTGATAAGGTGGTCGAGTTGCTTGAAAAATGCACCAATTTGCTGCTGCTCAGCGTATCGGGGAACCATAATGTTCTTTGCCAACAGCTCATCTTTAGTTATGCCTTTAATCGATGTTCCTTGTACTGCATTCAGCTCTGATTGCAACTTTTTATAGCAGGCATAAACCGTGAAAAGAGGTTCTGCATTGAGCTTGCTCAATGATAGGAAATCTTGGCTTGTAGCATAGGAATACGGCATAAATGCGAGCTTTCCAACACCTACACGGGTAATAATTGCTATTGAGTTTCCCGGTATGAGTTGAGCAGCGGAATTGTTTAATCCATCCTGAGTTATCCACTTTCTTGGTTCTACGCCAAGCAGCTTACCATCCACTACATCAGAGGACTGTATCCACGGAATATCTCCGTTCCAATATGCCTCATTTGATGTTGTAGGAGTACCTCCTCCATAGGTCTTTTCAGCCAAGTCCGACACCTTACGCTGTTCCCAAGAAAAAGCAAGAGAGCCAAGGAAACACCTTGGCTCTCTTGTTAAGACCGCATATTTTTTCATTTTTCGGCTTGCTTTAGCGTTGATGGCACTCATTACGGCATATCAACCTCAAATCCACCGGTAAGAATGAACTGCCGCAAAAGCTGATCCGCTTTCATATTGACCTTGGGCGGAATCAACTTGGTTTGTTCATATGCTTCAAAGAACGCTTTTGCTTTGGACTTATCGACGCTCTTTTTCAGCTCGTCAAACCTGCCAAACTCATTGATAGTCGCTTCATTCAGGTTAAGCCCCATCATATTCCTGAGTTTATCCTCATCAAGACCGAAGATGGTTGCAAAACGGTGAATTTGGTCATCTTTTGCTCTAAACTGATACTCCGTGATGTAGTCACGAAGCGTTTTTCCGTCCTCGGCAATGACATCGCCTCGCTCAATGTCGTGCAGAAAGATATTTGCGTATTTCTGCTCCTCTTGCGTTAGGGCAGCAAAAGTCTTGTGAAGTTCTGCCTTTGCTTGCTCAATAGATTCCTCGGAAGAACCTTCCTGTCGAATCAATTTGAGGTACTTATCGAAACGACTGTTCATATAATCGGCATCAATAACCCCTGTGTCAATTTCAGTCAGGTATCCAACAAGATCGTATGGTATATCTATGTCTTGTGATCCGGGATCATCGGGAGAAGCAGCGGAAAGTTCTTTATAACGCTGTGCCAAAATCAAAAATGCGTTCTCATCGAACTCCACTGTAATTTCAATCGAATTACCGCTTTCCTCGTCCTTGAATGAGTAGGTGTGTTTGTCCCACCCAAATCCTTGGATTTTAGCAGCTTCAAGGTATCCGTTGAAATCTCTAAACAGCGAGGCAAACTTAGCTCTTACGGTTCCGTCCGCAGGCAGCTTTTCAAAGTCAGGGATACCAGCATTCTTGAACAAATAGGCAATATCATCAAACACAGCGTTGAGCTTTCCGAGGTTGTAAGACAGTTTTTCAACGAACAGACCTATCGGTCTATCGCCGGAATAGAGCTTAACAGCTTTGCTCACATTCTGCTCCATCGTATGCGGCTTGCGATAATATCTGATGATGCCAAAAGGCTTATCGGGTCCGAAAAGTCTGTTGGTTCTGGAAAATGCCTGAATGATGTTCTCATACTCCAGTATTTTGTCCATATACAGCGTGTTGACCCACTTAGAGTCAAAGCCGGTAAGCATCTGATCCACTACAATCAGGAGGTCGAGCTGCTTCTCAGGCTCTCTTTCGACCCGCTTATATTGCTCTTTGTGGGCAAGGCGTAGAGAAAGGTCTTTTTTGAAGCGAGCGTGTGTAGCAATCGAAAAATCCTGACCAAACATCATATTATAGTCAGTAAGGATTTCGATTAAGCCTTGCTCTTTATAGAAGGCAATCGGCTGCCCCCTGTATTCTTTGTAATCCCCATCTTCATTGCTGATATTGGGGTCAAAAAGGCAACTGATCCTTAGCTCTGGCATTGCAGCCTTCAACAGTCGATAGTAGTCTATTGCTTCGGGGATGCTGCTCGTTGCAAAGATTGCGTGGAATTTCCCGTTATGGCTCAAAGTAAGCCAGTTTTCTTGAATATCCTCAACAACCTTGCTTTGATGCTCCGAGGAAAGGTACTGAGTCTTTGGAAGATAATCTTCAATGCCCTTGACCCATTTACCGTCATCGCCTAAGAAACCAGCCATCTTGACGGTGGAGGAGTCCATATACTCATAGAATATTTTTGCCTTTTTCGGATCGCTGATTGCTTCTTCTTCGGTTGCCGCTTTTGCTTTTTCCAAAGCAACCACCTTGCGGACATCCTTGTCACGGAATGTCAGGACTTTATAAGGATCAAATCCAAGCACATTCTTATCCCTGATACCATCAGCAATGCTATATCTGTGGAGTTCATTGCCAAAAACATCTGTTTGGGCATTGTTTTTCTTTGCATTCTCCTCAAACACCGGTGTGCCGGTAAAGCCAAAGAAGATGGCATTGGGGAATGTTTCCTTGATGATGGATAGCATATCTCCAAAAGTTGAACGATGAGCTTCGTCAACAATAAAAACAAGCCGTTTACCGTTGATTATTTCAATGTCGCTTGCATTAAGTCCTCCGTCCTCATCTCGGATATTGCTCATCTTCTGAATAGAGGTAACAATTAGGGTATCTGCCGTTGCGTTGCTTTTCAGCTTAGTCAAAAGGACATATGTGTTCTCTGTTGCCTGCACGGTTTCATTCTCGTCCGCAAATGCCCGATATTCCTTGAGCGACTGCGTTCCTAACTCAATACGGTCGGTAAGGAAAATAACCTTATCAGCATCATTGGAGTTTGCAATCAACTGAGCCGACTTAAAGCTCGTCATCGTCTTGCCTGAGCCGGTGGTATGCCAAATGTAGCCACCACGCTGCTTACCGCTGTCCCACTTCGTTTTAGACACAACATCGGAAATTGCGCTGGCTGCGTAATACTGGTAGCTTCGCATTACCTTCAGAACACCGTCAGCATTGTCGGCAACAGTATAAAACCCAATGAGCTGGTGCGCCATAGGAATGGACAGCAGCGAGGAGGCGATAGCTTTCCAATCGTTGATAGGCTCATTATTGAAGTCAGCCCAATGGAAATAGTAATCAGTATTGAACTTTCCGTCAGGTCCGGGATTCGCGAAATAACGAGTTTCTTCAGGGTTCATTGCTACAAACACCTGAACGAGCGAGAACAATCCGGTAAAAACGCCCTCATATGAGTATTTCTCAATCTGATTATATGCTTGACTGACGGGGACACCGCTGCGCTTCAGTTCGATATGTATGACAGGCATACCGTTGATAAGCAGCATCAAATCACCACGACGATCATTCAACATTTTTGACTTGCTCGGAAAAACTGGTTGTTGTACGATCTGATACCGGCTCTGTCCAGCGGCGATTTCCCTGCGATCATATATTTTCAAGCTGATTTCAGTGCCGAAATGGAGCTTATCATCAGGGTTATCACGCTTGATGGACACAGTTTTTCCGTTGATAAAGCCATTGAGTTTTAACGGTGTTCTAAGTTCCGTGATCTGTTCGATGATCTGCTGCATTTCGCCATCCGTAAGAGGATAGTTATTCAAGCGGTCAATTCCACGGTTGTTATCATACAGGATCTTTGCCCAATTTCGGATGAGGTCTTGCTCGGTCGGGTTCTTGATGACTTCTTTTTCCCATCCTTTATCCGCCAAGACTTTAATCAGGGCTTCCTCAAAGTCCGCTTCTTTTTGGAATGTCATTCGATTTCCTCCTTCCTGCGAAATTGATGTCACACGAACATCTTTTCAAGCATAGATTTCTTGATATTTTGGAGCTTTTCCAACTCACGCTGATGAAGGGTGATAAGGTTGTCGAGCTGACGAATAAACGCCCCGATCTGCTTTTGCTCTACAATATCTTTAGGTACAGAAAGGTCTATATCAAAGAAATCCTCGGCAGAAATATTGAGAAGCCCGTGATTCCTTGCACCCTCGGCAGCTCTCTCAGCAACACCTTTGTGCCACCTATCTGTATCAAAGAAAACGGTCAGATAATCCGAATCAATCTGTTGCTCTTTCTTGGGAGCAAAAACGATGTAAAGCGTTGATAGCACGCCTTTTTCGTACAGATCAAGTCTTTTGACCGCACCAAATGGATAGCCATCAGAGGTGCTTTTGTTGTAGGCAAATTCGCCGTTCAGCACCAAGTAATAGTTGCTCACATCTCGGCTTGCAACACGGTTATTAAAGTATGTGATTTGGTCAACCAAACCATATTGTGCTGAGATTGTTAATGGTAGCGTAGATTCGTTGTTTGTATTCTTGCGAACCACTCTATCAACGAGTTCACCCAACTTACGCTGTTCCCAAGGGTCAGTAAATCCCTTAAAGCGAATTTCGGGGTAACTGCTGCCATTTTGCGGGAACATCTTTTCAAGCATAGACTTTTTCACATTCGTCAACTTTTCAAACTTACGCTGATGAAGGGTGATAAGGTTGTCAAGGCAAGTTAGTAGCTCGCCAATTTTTCTCTGCTCATCTATATCTGGTATAGGTATAGGCATTTGAAAAAACACATTGTCTCTAATCGAGAACCTGTCAGACCTTGCGCCGGAATCACCATTGAAATTCATAAAAGAATGCCAATAGCCGCACTTGAAAAAGTACTCCAAATAAGTCGTGTCAATATCGTGCGGGCGAAAGACGGTATATAACGGTGACATTACGCCCGTTCTTCCAAGTTTATTGCGGTTTATCGGTCCAACTGGTGCGGAAGTAGAGATACGAGGGTTATAAACAAAGTCCTCGTTTTTTACAATGTAGTACCCATCCAAGCTGCCCAGCTTTGCTATATCGTGATCAAAGAAATCTCTTTGACTTATAATTCCGAACTCAGCAGAGTTTGTAAATGTTTCTACATATTGTAGTCCGGCATTTTTCTCCGTGACTTTATCTGTAATTTCGGATAGCTTACGCTGTTCCCAAGCGTCTGAGAATCCTTTGAAGCGAATTGCGGGAGCATCTGATTTTTTCGTCATTCTGCACTACCTCCCAGCAATTTCTTCAACTCATTAAGTCCCAGCATATCATACTCATTACCCTCAAGGTCATCGATCATTCCCGAAAGCGTTGCTTCGGTTTCGCTGATCTGCTGTTCGACCTCGAAGAAAGTTGTAGCATACTTGTTTTGAAGGGCTTGAATTTTGCTCACCAAGCTGTCGATTACGGTATCAGGCAGTTTGTGAATGCTCTCAATGAGAGGAGCAATCCACTTCTTTTCGAGCAGATCCAAAGCCTGCTCGTCGCTCAGTCTTTCAATCGTATCCTTTGTTTTTGCCTGCAACGCAGCACTCTTTGCCTTGATCTCCGCCTTGATTTCTTTCTCGCTCTTGACCAAAGACTCTACCTTTTCTAAGAGTGTACGAAGCGCAACGCTTTCAGGAGAACGGTCTTTCTTCAGTTCCTTAATCTTTTTGGATACTTCTTTCGGAACGAAAGCATCGCCTTCCTCGGTGAGAACATCGTTGCAGCTCTCTTTATCCTCCTCTGTCATTTCATCAAGGATGGACTCATATTCAGACGGGATTTCCGCCAAACGGCTTTCCAAACCGTGGAGCTCATCCGTTTCTGCGGAGAGCAAAGTCGCCTGTACCAAGTCAAACGGGATAATGTGACCTACCCAGCCTTCTTGCACCTCCTGATCTTTGCCATCCTTTTTCTTGATGACAAGGTTCGGATCGACTTCCTTTGTCGCAGAAAAGCCCTCGGTCTGCAAGACCTCAAGATCAATAGAAATCCCAGTCCAATCGTCGTCAAGGAGTTGGAACGCCGCATATTTGTCGATAAGCGGAATATCCTTCAGGCGCTCAAAAATATCAGCGCTCAGAACGGTTTCAGCCTTAGAGATTTCAATGCTTTCCATCCGGTCGATAAGTTCTTCTTTCAGGAACGCCGGGAAAGTAGAAAAGGCGGCATTAAAAGCATCCTCAAATCCAACCACATCGGGGTGGCTCTTGATGGCACTCTTAATGTCATCGACAGACACATTCACATAGGGGATGCCACTCTCTGTAAACAGAGCCTTTTTCAGTGTTGGGAACGCCGTCCAAAATTCGCCCAGCTCTTCAATTTCTGCCGTCGGGATACCGCCAAACATAGACGCATAGACATCCCAATGCTCGGCTGCTTCAGATGAGTCCACATAGCGAGGAATGTTCAGGTTATAATCATTGCTGCGAATTTCTTCACGACTGACAACTCGTGAAAACTTCGGGACGCTTTCACGCTTGATAAAGGTGTCTGCTATGCGTTTAATGTCAGACGCACGGAGCTTGTTATTTTTACCCTCTTTGATAAATCCCTTGGATGCGTCGATGATAAGAACATCGGTGTTCTCACGCTTTTGGCGCAGCACCATAATAATGGTGGGGATCCCTGTCCCGAAGAAGATATTTGCAGGCAGCCCGATAATGGCGTCGATATGGTTATTCTCGATCAGGTTTTTTCTGATTTCACCTTCCTCACCGCCACGGAACAGTACGCCGTGGGGAAGAACAATTGTCATAATGCCGTCCGGTTTGATATGGAACAGGTCGTGAAGTAGGAAAGCATAGTCGGCTTTTCCTTTGGGAGCAAGTCCAAAACGAGCATAACGAGGATCTCCCTCTTTATTAGACGGATCCCAAGCCTGCGAATACGGCGGATTGGACACGACCGCATCCACATAGAGAGGGTTATAGGTATTGACCGGATCATTTTCATCAAAGTACGGCCAATCCTCCTCGAGAGTATCGCCGTTACGAGTGATAATGTTAGCGGGATCAATGCCTCTCATAACCAAATTCATTCGGGTCAGGTTATAAGTATTCTCTTTCAACTCCTGAGCGTAATACTGAATATTGTTGTCGTCGCTCATATACTTCGCAACGCTTTGACCAATATTGATAAGCAGTGAGCCCGAACCGCTTGTCGGGTCGTAGATTTTGATTTCACTTTTACCCTTCAAATGACTCGCAACGATCTCGGACATCAGAAGCGATACCTCGTGCGGGGTGTAGAACTCGCCAGCTTTCTTTCCAGCATTTGCTGCAAAGTTACTGATAAGATATTCGTAGATGAAACCGAGAACATCGTAGTCCTGCTTGCCATCCATAGGAATATCTTTTATCAGCGTCAGCAGCCCACTAATTGCTTTCGTTTGTGAACCGGAGCTATCGCCAAGTTTGGAAAGGCCTGTTTGCAGGGTATCAAATACTTTTTCAAATACCCTTTTATGCGAATTAGAAATTAGTCGGCTAAATGCAGAAAGAGCATCACGGACATTTGAAACATCAAAGTCCTTACCCATCGTGAGCCAAGTGGAGAAAAGATCCTTATAGGCAATAAAGTAGCCTATGTTTTTTTGGATCCATTCAACTGTTTCGGCATCTTCCTCCGATACGGTTTTCAGGAGTTCATTATCATAGTCGTTCTCCTTCAAGAACTTAACTTCCTTATCGGAAAGATACTTGTAAAAAATAAAGCCTAGTATGTAATCCTTATATTCATTTGCTTCAATTTTGGAACGCATTTGATTTGCGGAAGCCCATATTTTCTGAGCAAGTTGTTGCTTATTCATTCTGTGACCCCATCCTTTTTCTTTTTCTAAGGGCAACGTACTACCCCCTATCATGATACACACAACTAGTGTCCCATAAAACGGACTTACTTTTCGTCAGAAACAAACTCCATAATATCGTCAGTTGTACAATTCAAAGCAGAGCAGATTTTTCCCAACACTTCAGTGCTGACATTTTCATCACGACTAAGCTTATTCATTGCGTATTTTGTGAGCCCTGCAGCTTCCTGCAAATCTCTTTTCTTCATATCTCGATCAAGCAGAATGTGCCAGAGTTTTTTATAGCTTACAGCCATCATATCATTCCTTTCTCTCGGTCCGCGAGTAAGTACTAAAACACATTTTATATTATAGCATATAATCCCGAAATAGCAACTATAAATCCCGAAATATCAAACTTAATTTCGATATTTCACACCTGTGTAAGCTCGACAGTAACCGAATAGCTTGGGAACAGCGTAAGTTAGCATCTTTATGTGAGAAGTTCACAGATGGCGACTGGATCGAATCAAAAGATCAGAGCGATTTCGGTGTGCGTTTAGTTCAAACTGGCAATGTTGGTGTAGCAGAATATTTGGACAAGCCTAATAACAAAAAATGGATATCTGAGGACACTTTTGATCGGCTCCACTGCGAAGAAGTGCTACCCGGTGACATCCTTATTTCGAGATTGCCTGAACCAGCCGGCAGAGCTTGTATTGTGCCGCTTTTAGGCACAAAAATGATTACGGCAGTTGACTGTACGATCGTCAGAACTGCACCTGATATGAGCAACAAGTTCTTGGTTCAGTATTTATCGTCACAAGCATATTTTGATGATGTTAATACATGTCTGGCAGGCGGAACAAGACAGCGCATCAGCCGAGGTAATCTTGCAAATTTCAATGTGCCTATCCCTGTAAAAAAGTCTGAGCAGGATGCAATCGGGATGTTCTTTGGCTATCTCGACAACCTTATCACCCTTCATCAACGACAGCCATTTTTGCAGTCACCTCCGGATATTTCTCTGATTGTCCAACTGACACTCCCTTTTTATACATTCTCTTGGGAACAGCGTGAGGTTGGGGATTTGCTCATAGAGCGTAGTCAACAAGCACCAATGAGCGATGAATATCCCCTTATGGCATTCATAGCAAATGAAGGTGTTGCCCCTAAAGGTGAGCGTTATGACCGAAGCGCCTTAGTTACGGACACGGTAAACAAGCTATATAAGAAAACAGAGAAAGGCGATTTCATATATAGCTCCAACAACCTTGAAACCGGCTCAATAGGTCTGAATAAGTACGGAAAAGCCTGCATTTCACCAGTATATAGCATTTTTGAACCCACTGGCATTGCTGACTCGGATTTTTTAGGAAGAAGATTAGTCAGAAAAGATTTTATAAATGCTATGGTCAAATGGCGTCAGGGTGTCATTTATGGTCAATGGAGAATACACGAGTCCGATTTTCTGAAAATTGAAATATCTGTACCTTCAGTCGAGGAACAACGGAAGATCGGTGCTTATTTAGACCAGCTTGACAACCTTATCACCCTTCATCAGCGACAGACAATTGTATATGCGGTAATTCGCAGTATACGAAAAGTAATTTTAGCCGAAAGACAGTATTTTGCTCCACCGATGGTACGAAAATCCCCCTGATCACTCTCTGCGAATAGTTTGCTATACTGTTCTAAAAGCATTAATGCGATTGTAATGCGAGCATCGGGAAAGGGCGACGTTTTATGGAGAAGAATTGCACCATAATGTCCATTGTTTTTTGAAATATCTCACTAATTTGTTTATGGCATTTTGAAACACATATTTGATTTCGATCGACCAAAAATGCCATCAGCCAAAAAGTATGCCTTTTGGTGCATAGAGGGCCAGCTCTAATGGGGCTGGCCCTCTGTTGACTTACTGGAGTTACATCCAAATAAGGAAGAAGTAGAAATTGACAGTAAAAAAGTTGGGATTGCCATTTCATCCTGCGCTCGGTATAATAGTAATATGTCAGAGATATCCATGCATGAGAAGATGTTCGTTTATGGAGGAACGAGGAAATGGGAATGACTGTTATCTGTTTTCACAACAATAACGAAGAGAATGGATACCTTAGCAACTGGTATCCTTCCACATTTACGCACAATGGTATCACCTTTTCCTCAATGGAGCAGTATATGATGTACCGCAAGGCACTTTCCTTTGGCGATGAAAAGGTTGCCACACAGATTCTTGCTACGGATAATGCTGCCGAGATAAAGGCTCTTGGACGGCTTGTATCCGGCTATGATGAGAGCCTATGGAACGGTATTCGACAAATCGTCGTCTATGAGGGGCTTTTCGCAAAGTTTACGCAGAACCCTGATCTCAGGGAGAGACTGAAAGATACTGGAAATGCATTTCTTGCTGAGTGTGCTGTAAATGATCGGATTTGGGGCATTGGTTTATCCATGCGTGATCCAAGCAGACTTGACCGGGCAAAATGGCAAGGCCAAAATCTACTTGGTTATGCCCTTATGATGGTGCGTGAAAAACTCTAAGAGGGTCTTGTCATTTCATTCCATAGGCACCTAAACAATTATACAGAAAACAAAATAACATCAAGGAGAAAAACTATGAATAAAACCGAACTGATTGCCGCAATGGCTGAAGCGAGTGGCCTTTCCAAGAAGGATTGCGAGGCTGCTCTCGCTGCATTTATCACGACTACTGAGAGCGCTTTGAAGGCTGGCAACAAAGTGCAGCTGGTGGGCTTCGGCTCTTTCGAGGTCAAAGAACGTGCTGCCCGTACTGGCAAGAATCCTGCAACAGGTGAGCAGATTGATATCCCTGCATCTAAGGCACCTGCGTTCAAAGCAGGAAAGGCTTTCAAAGACGCCATCCAGTAATTTGAAAACCCATAGAGAGGCACTTACGGTATTGATCCGTAAGTGCTTCTTTTTTAGCTAATCTCATAACGCCCCAACGCAACTGCCGTTTAATTGCGGCAAATTCGCCACAAATAAAATGCAGTTTCTGCTTTCTATTGCTGATAATTTGTACGAACCTGTTGTTGGTTACCAAACCTCCTCGTAAGTATTGATATAGATTACTTCACAGGAGGAATGCAAAATGAAAAGTTGCCAGTATAAGAGTTCCGATGAGCTCCCCCTTATCCTCAATGTTCAAGAGGTGTCCAATTTCCTCGGCCTCGGGCTGTCTCAGGTCTATGAGCTTGTGAAGCGCATCGACTTTCCTGCCTTCAAAGTTGGAAGTCGTATCTTCGTGCCGAAAGACAAATTCCTTACCTGGCTAAATGTGCAAACAGAAGAGAAGGACTCTCTCTTCTATACGGAGTGACAAGGATGGACGATAGTAAGATGCCGCGAATCCGGCGCAAAGAAGATCTTCCGGATGTGATGACGATGCCGCTCGTTGCAAAGACCCTCGGATGCAGTCTTACGGTTGCATATAGACTTCTAAAGAGAGATGACTTTCCCCATACGGTAAGTGGTCAAAGGGTCTATATTGACAAAGGAAAATTTCTCTCGTGGCTTGATGCTCAGACGCAAATGGAAAAGAGAGATCATTATGGCTGGTAGGCAAAGAGCGAATGGCGAAGGCAGCATTCGAGAGAGATACCCCGGCTGTTGGGAAGGTCGATATACTGCCGGCTACGATATTCTAACGGGAAAGCGTATTCAAAAGGGCGTTTTTGCTAAGACACGAAAAGAATGCGCAGCGAAGCTGGCACGAGCCATCCAACAGGATACAGGGCCTTATTATCGCAAGGGCAAAGGATATGATTCACAGCCCCTTTCTACATGGATTCGGCTTTGGTTTGATTCCTACACAAAGCCAAATCTTCGCCCCAGCTCAGCAGATGGTTATAGGAGCATGATCGAGAACCACATCATCCCGGTTTTGGGCCATATCCAGCTTTCAAAGCTCAGCTCAATCCAGATTCAGCGCTTCTACAATGATCTGCACACACAGGGCCGCTTAGACAACCATGGAAATCGGAAATATGAGCCATTGTCTGCAAGCACCGTGAAGCACATTCATGCGGTATTGAGCGGCGCTCTGAAACAGGCAGTTAAGGAGCGGATTATTCCCTTCAACCCTTGCGATAACTGCAAAATCCCAAAGCGTGAAAAGAAAGAAATGCACGTCCTGCCGCAGGACAAGATAGGTGCATATCTGGATGAGGCAAAGCGACTTGGGGTCTATGCGCTTTTCTATTTGGAATTGACAAGTGGGCTTCGACGGGGAGAATTACTTGGCCTGGAGTGGGCCGACTTGAATCCGGAAACACGAATGCTGACGGTTAACAAGCAGCTCACTCGTTCTGGGGGAGAGTTGTGCATTTCTGTACCGAAGACTGAGAATTCGATTCGAACAATAGCTCTTCCGGAGAATACTGTTGCTTTGCTCATAGATGAGCACAACAAGCATCCGGATAGTCCCCTCATGTTTTGGTGTCCAAGAACTAATGGTTACTGGAGTCCGGACTCTCTTCGACATTTACACAAACAAATGCTCGCCGCTGCCGGAGTGGATGAAAGCGTTCGCTTTCATGACTTGAGACATACATTTTCGACCTTAGCAATTCAGAGCGGCGTAGATGCAAAAACGGTCGCTGGCATGCTCGGCCACTATAGTGCCGCATTCACGCTGGACACTTACACGCATGTGACAGAACAAATGAAGCGAGGCGCGGCTGAAAAGATCGGCGTTTTTATGAACGCAAGTGTCAATGTGCAGGTTAATGTCGTTCACTCACCGAGTGCGGTAGTGCGTGGTGATTATGAATCGGATCTGGCTAACTGCCTAAACCCGTCGAATTCGACGGATTTAGATCCAACATCACAGTAGACATTGAACAAGGAAAAGGGACTCTGAAATCAGCAATTTCAGAGTCCCTTTTTTCGTTGGTCCGAGTAGTGCGACTCGAACGCACGGTCTCCTGGTCCCAAACCAGGCGCGATACCAACTTCGCTATACCCGGATGCATTATATTATTATAACAGGTCAAAATGCGCATGTCCAGTCCTCTATATAGCTTTTTGCATTTTTGCATTTTATGGAATCCTGCGCTCTAAACGCCATTGAGTGCGTCTTGCACAGATTAAATCTGCTATGTTAGAGTCAGGGCTGTTTCGACCTTTTGTAATTGCGCTGAAGTGTACTCTGTATAAAGGGATGCCTCTATTGTATTCCCATCTTCATCAAAGAATTCAACGGTAAATGCTTTGCCGTTACCGAGTACATCGACAATGGTTCCTTCAGTCCCTGCTTTGACCCCAGTTTCGGGATCATCATTTTTCAAGGTAACGGTATCGAAAAGCTTCAACATGGTTATTTCCTCACAGTCAAAACGAGTATGCGGGGATCACATATTTGCTCCATGCAGCAGCCTGCTCCATACACTGCTGATAGTCCGTTCGCAGTTCATCCGTCAGAGCATAGACCAGCCGCTTCACAACAACCTTATTCTCTGCAATCGGTCGGAATTTGAGGCTAATAAGGTATTCTTGTCCATCGCTGCACTGTGATAGAGACAGGAGATTTGTACCCGTCTTTCGGATCCAGTTTTCTCCCCAGACGATCTCGCCGCAATGTGGACACTCGAAGGATACAACGTAATCATCGCTCAGAGCATCGCCAATATCGGCATAGGGCTCTTCAAACTCGTAACTCTCAACGATGCCATTTCTATTCTCTACGGTCTCCTTGTACTCGTTCAGCCCCCTTATGAGGTCTAAATGTGTACAGAGAAGCGCTGTGCTCCTTGCGTCATTTAGGGCATCGTGGGAATCAAATGCAACCTCGCCGACGATCGCCAATGCATTGGGCAATGCGTATTGCTTTGTATCGTGTGTAACTTGATCCACAAAGATGTTCTGTAGATTGAAACACGGGGGCATAAAGCTGGTATCAATATTATGGAGATCCATATTCTTTCGCAAAATACGAAGATCTTCCGTCCCCCAGACCAGGAACACAAAGTCATCGCCACACCAATCGCAGAAAGAATTAAACACCGTATGGAACCCTTTCCCTTTTTGTAAATCCCGATTGGAAAGTTTAGTGATCTCCGCAACCTTGGGGTGAAGCTCTGTATAGTACTGAGGCGCAATCCGTTCATTGAAGGAGTCTACCACTTCAAGAGTCTGATTTAGCTTGATTGCTCCGATCTGAATAATCTCACCTGTCAAGAAAACCGGATCTTTGACCATCTCAGAAAAGGTAAAGCGCCTGATTCCACTCCATATCCATGACAATGTGCTCCACGGCAATTGCTCCTTCTTTCGTTCGATTGTAATCATCATAGAGCTGTCGGTGTCCAAAAGAACGGACAATGCGAATTATCCCTATTGGCACCTTGAATACAGATGATTATCAAATTACCTGCAAACAAAAAAAGCCCCTTTCGGGACTTGTGATTTACACGAAAAAGATGAGCCTTGACCACCAGCAAAAGCAGTCAAGGCTCATCTTTCGTTCTTAGTATCTAACATCAATTTAACCTCGCTTTCTTGAGTTGAGAGGGAGTTAGCTGTACATTGGACTCACCCTTTCTGTATCTATAAGATAGCATAGGATAGGCAAAAAATCAATGCAGGAAAGACACAACTTATCTTTCAAAAAACTGGTCATTACAATGAAATGTGGCGTGAATGTGCAAGACCAGATTGACATCTCTGCGCGATTACTGTATCATTAAATTGTTGAGGGCTTTCACACATGTAGTGAAAGCCCTCATTTTTCTGTTATTGACTGAATCCTCTGGCTGCATACAATGCCTGCTTTTGAATTCGATTTCTCATGAGTTGCCGAAACGTAATGGGTGCCACGACCTCAAGGACTGGCCCGAAGGACAATACGCGGATCAGCAACTCTGTTTCATCATCTTGGTCATATCGGAGTGTGATTCGATATAGCCGCTCGTCCAGCTTCTGCGTCTCCTTTTCAAAATGGGAGAAATGCAATAGGACACGCTCCAAGCCATTGCGCTCATCATGGAGAAGTAGCGTAAGTGCTTTGAGGCGTCCTTTCGGCACGGTCACAGCGCCTGGGTCATATTCTTCCAGCAGCTCGCAGGAACGAATACGGGCCATGTTGATCGTGTTCATCCTCCGCATCCCCGTCACTAAGATCCGGAATTTATCGTCCTTCTCCGAATACTCCAAGCGGTACGGATTGCAGACAAAAGAATGGCGGACTCCAGTATGTCCGTGGAATCGAATTCGCATCTTCCGATTCTCATGGATCGCTCGCAATACCATGCGAAAGCAATGAACATAATTGGGATCGGAATAGGGATCTCCGTCTGCGTACTGGTCAAACCGGACGAAGGTATCCTGGGTATATAACGGTTCCACGTCTTCGAGACCTCTCATGTCTGGATCGAATAAAGCGATCCTCGGATCTGAGAGAAGGGCCTTCAGCCATCGCTTTTGCAAAGTGGTTAAAGGCATTGTCGGCTTTCCTCGCAGCACCGTATGGTAGCCGCTGTCCAGTAACGGCCATGCTCCGGACTGCAAGGCGGCAGGAATGGACAGTACACTTTCCGCAAACGCTTTTTCCTGCACGATAGCAGTCAGTTTGCCAGTTGTCAGTGTATTTTCCGCAGCCTCGGACAATACAGCGGCAACGACATTGAAGTAGCTGCCGTAGATCTCACTAAACAGCATCTGTCTCACCCCCATAAATGGCTTCCATGTGCCTGAGATCATCATTGAAGGTTTTAACAACAAATTTGTTGCTGCATTGAAGGTCTACTATGCGACCGATGAAGGTTCGAATCCACGGCAGCATCTCCGAAGCGTCATAAACATCGGCGATAAAACGGCAGGTCTGATCGTCCAAGAGCTCTATGCGGCCGTGGCGCTTTTCGCGATCCAGTCGATGAAGAATGAATTCCTCACCAGGACCGAAGTGGATCGTCATCTCAATATGATCCAGGTTATAGTCCGGGCCAGTCGAAACGCCCCAGAGATGCTCATCGAATTTCTGCTGGAAACCTAAGTACTTTTCATACTGCTTTTCAACGCTTCCGGCTGTGACTTTCTTGATCGCGTCCAAGCGGAAGAATATCAGGTGCCTGCCACGGTAGTGGTAGCCGAGGAGATATTGCCTGCCGGATTGCGTGCTGCTGTAGATCTTTAGCGGGCAGACAGTTCGTTGGTAGTCGCGCCCATTGCGCAAGCTGCAGATAGAGAGCTCCACTGCTCGGCGCTCGTTGATCGCCAGCAGCAGATCACACAGAATATCGCTATCAAGCGCGTGCAGAATGTAATGGTGCTTGAAGCGAAAGATGTCCTTTGTGTGTTTCAGCTTATCCAAAAGGAAGGAACCTACGACACCAAGAGGATCTGCTTCTGAATAATAGGCAAGCGCATCCGCCCAGGAATCCAAGTCGATTTCAGCATTGTCAGTCCTCCGGTAGATGACTTCACGCCCGATTTTCTCCGACTGCAATAAACCGATATCTTCATATTCCTTGAGTTTCTTCCGCACGGTGGACTCATCCAGGGAGAAGTCTCCGTTGAAATGTGAGAGGTAGTCATCGTTGATCCGGTCAACAATCTCCTTGGAAGATAGCGCACTGCCATCCGCAAGAAGATCCATAATATAGAAGTGGAGGGTAATGTCCTTATCCGTGAAGCTCTTCGCTTTGAATGCCTTATAAAGCGGATTGCAGGGAACTCTCCGGCTATCCATAGAGAGAAATACTTTCTTTCCGGATGACTCTTGATGAAAAGACATGTAGTCGCCCAGCCAGCTTTCAATTCTGCGCCGTTCGTTGTCATAGCTCCTGGCGCTCTTCATTCCATACTCATCACGGCTCTTAAATCCATAGACATAGAACTCGCGCATATAGTTCCGGATCCGTTCAAAGCTTTTGACCAACTCGCTGTATGCCATGCACTCCACCTCCTCTTCGCCAGATAGTATCACTTTAGATTGTTAGATGTCCAAAAGAACGGACAGCATCAAAGCAATCCTATCAATACCGAATACTCGACACAAAGTGTCTTACTATGATTATGTTCAGACTGCGAAAAAAATCAACACTTTTCGGAAGAGCATCAGACTACATTGATATTCTTCCAAAATGGAGAATCCCTTCTATGCCCACCTGATGAGTTCGCAACTTTTTTTCCGTGATTTTTCCTGATCCAGAGGGTATCCTTAGGTCAAGAAAAGCGCAGACAGCAACACTACGAAGCATATGACTTTTAATCATAGAGGCTACTTCCGATGAGCTTTCCGGCGAAGTTGGAACATGAATGCGCTTTGTGAAAGACGCCAACAGCAATCCACACTATCAACATTATCTCACTTATGGAGCATGCGGCTTCAGGCCGGACGATAAAGGGTGAAAGTCCCTTTGTGATGATAACCAGCGGCGTCTTGTAAGATGTAGCGGCTGGCAGTACTGTAAGACTTCTGACGCCAGGCCTCGTAGCCAAAACCGTTTGAGTTTTACAATGCCAGACCGCTGCATTTCCAAGGAAAGGCACCAACAGCAAACAATCAGAATAGCTAAGATGGTGAAAGCAGGCGGTTCATACCCGTCGTTCGTGGGTTCGATTCCCACTTCATATGGTGCCTTGTTTTACAGAGAAAGATGCCAACAGCAACACAACATGCATCCGACAGTAATCGTAACTATCTTGTGACCATGATGGCATCTTGTGAAAGGCCCGTACAGCAAAAAGCCTCTTGTCAGGGAAGTTTTGACCACGGCGTTACTACGCTGAAATTTACAGTTCCTTTTGGAACCGGGCCTTGTCTTATTATACTGTGATTGCGTTAGGAGGGATCATCATGCTGCAGTATCTAAAGAACGAAGCAAATATGACCCATACGGAAAATGGCGCAGTTACATATCGTTCCACCCAGTCTGAATGTCTGGATCTGTTCGCTACGATCGGCGCCCTGCGCAGAGAGCGTGACGAGGAGATCACGAATCGCTTCCTCCGCGCCTATGCCGAAGACGCTGATCTGGCCATGAAGACCCTGTTCTTTGCGAGAGATATTCGTGGCGGTATCGGCGAGCGCCGTGTCTTCCGTACCATTCTGAAGTGGCTGGCCAACAACGAGCCGCGATCCCTGGAGAAGAACATCCAGTACATTGCAGAGTATGGACGCTACGATGACCTGCTGGTCCTGATGGGCACCACATGCGAAGGCAAGGTGCTGCATCTGATCAAAAAGCAGCTGGCAGCCGACTGTGCCGCTCTGGAGGCTGGCGAGTCCGTGTCGCTGCTGGCCAAGTGGCTTCCTTCCGTCAATGCCTCCAACGAGGATGCGATCCGGCAGGCAAAACAAATTGCCCGATCACTGGGAATGAACGACGCCCAGTACCGCAAAACGCTGAGCGCCCTGCGCACCAAGATCAGCATCATCGAGAACAACCTGCGCGAAAAAGACTACACCTTCGATTACTCCAAGCAGCCCTCCAAGGCCATGTTCAAGTATCGTAAGGCCTTCATGCGAAATGATGGAGACCGCTATGATGAATTCATGAGCCGTGTCGCCGAGGGTACGGAGCAGCTCCACACTGGCACCCTGACGCCCTATGAGATGATCAAGCCCTTCTTCGGTCGCGGCGATATCTCCGATCAGGAGCGCAAGGCCATTGACGCAACATGGAAGACACAGGAGGATTTCACTGGCGGTGAGAACGCTCTGGTCGTCATTGATGGCTCCGGCTCCATGTACGGTGGTGCTGATCCCATCCCCGCCACTGTGGCGCTGTCTCTTGGTATCTACTATGCCGAGCGCAACACCGGCGCATTCCAAAACCACTTCATCACATTCTCTGAGAATCCCAAGCTGGTGGAGATTAAGGGCAAGGATATCTACGAAAAGGTGCGGTACTGTCACCAGTTCAACGAGGTCGCCAACACCAATATCCAGCGTGTGTTTGAGTTGATCCTCAAGACTGCCGTGAAGAACCGTGTGCCCCAGAAGGATATGCCTGCCAAGATCTTCATTATCTCCGATATGGAGTTCGACTACTGTACTGAAGATTGCTCCTTGACCAACTTCGAGTATGCGCAGCGGCTCTTCGAGGAACATGGCTACCAGCTGCCCGAGGTGATGTTCTGGAATGTGGCAAGCCGTAATCAGCAGCAGCCCGTCAAGATCAACGACCAGGGCGTTGCGCTGGTATCCGGCTGTAATCCCCGAATCTTCTCCATGCTGAAAGCCGGCATTCCTTCCCCCTATGCCTTCATGATGGATGTTCTGGGTTCCGAGCGTTACGCGGCGATTGTGGCATAATAGAGCTGACGCAGGAGGTGATAGCAGGTATGTTATCGCCTCCTGCTTTTTCTTTCCCAACAAAAGTGTTGCTGTTGGCAGAGATGAACCGTAAAATAAAGAGTATGAAGGAAAGGGAGATCGTTATGATTACGATTCAAGGTTTATATAATACTGCGGTCTGTTACACCCCCGAGTTGGAGGAGGCAGCCCGCAAGCAGATCCAGACCGTTTGCGATCAGGCCGAGTTTGCCGGCTGCAAGATCCGGATCATGCCCGATGTCCACGCTGGCAAGGGCTGTACCATCGGTACCACCATGACCATCCAGGACAAGATCGTGCCCGGTATGGTTGGCGTCGATATCGGCTGCGGTATGGAGACTGTTGAGCTTCGTGAGCGGGAGGTCGACTTTGAGAAGCTGGACGCCCTAATCCGCAGGGAGATCCCCTATGGCCGTGAGGTTCGAGACATTCCTCATGCACTGAACGCTGAGATCGATCTGACTCACCTCCGCTGCACAGATCAAGTCAATCTCAACCGGGCCATGCGCAGCATCGGCTCTTTGGGTGGCGGCAACCACTTCATTGAGGTGGATCGCGCGGAGGATGGCCGGTTGTTCCTGGTGGTCCACTCTGGCAGCCGTCATCTGGGCACCGAGGTGGCTGAGCACTACCAGAATGAGGGTCGGCGTGCCCTTTGGGGCGGCGCCCAGTATCAAGTTCAAGCCGCCATTGACCAGCTGAAGGCCGAGGGCCGGTTCCAGGAGATCCAGAAGACCATCAAGGCGCTCAAGAAGGAGCACGAGCTGAATATCCCCAAAGATCTGGCCTATGTGGAGGGTAAGCTGTTCGAGGACTATATCCACGATATGAAGCTGACACAGCAGTTCGCCATGCTCAACCGCAAGGCCATGGTGGATGTTATCATGACTGGCATGGGCTTCACGGCGGTGGAGACCTTCACCACCATCCACAACTATATTGATACGGACGCCATGATCCTGCGTAAGGGCTCTGTCTCCGCCAAGGCCGGCGAGAAGCTGCTGATCCCCATCAACATGCGTGACGGTAGCCTGATCTGCAGCGGCAAGGGCAACGAGGATTGGAATTGCTCCGCACCTCATGGCGCCGGCCGGCTGATGAGCCGCAAGGCGGCCTTCAATGCTCTGTCCATGGAGGAGTTCCAGAAGGAAATGGAGGGTATCTACACCACCTGTGTTGTGCCCGACACGCTGGACGAGTCTCCCATGGCCTATAAGAGCATGGAGGAGATCGTCGCTCAAATCGGCCCTACTGCGGAGATTATTGAGCGGATCCGTCCTGTCTATAACTTTAAGGCAGCAGACTGAAATACAATGATGAAAGGCGGTGTTGACCGTGGAAGCATTGATCAAAGAAAAGCTTCATGAAATCGAGCAGCGGGAGAACTGCCGCATCCTTTTGGCCGTGGAGTCCGGTAGCCGTGCTTGGGGCTTTGCTTCTCCGGACAGCGACTATGATGTGCGCTTCATTTATGTGCGCCCCAGAGAGAGCTATCTCAGGCTCAACCGGGTCCGTGATGTGATCGAGCTGCCCATCAATGGTGTTCTGGACATCAACGGTTGGGATGTGGACAAGACACTGAAGTTGCTCCATAAATCCAACCCCACCGTATTTGAGTGGTTTTCCTCTCCCATCGTGTATCAGACCACTGACTTCACTGAGGCGTTTAAGCCCGTCATGCGGCGCTACTTCTCGTCCAAGAGTGGCCTTTGGCACTATCTGCAGATGGCGGAAGGAAACTATCGAGAATACCTGCGCGGCGACATGGTGAAGGCCAAGAAGTACTTCTATGTACTGCGGCCAATCCTTGCTTGCCGGTGGATCCTTGAAAAAGGTACTCCGCCCCCAATGCTCTTTTCTGAACTGGCGGCGAGCCAGCTTCCGGACTACCTGGAGAAAACCGTTGCGAAGCTGCTTGATCTGAAGATGAACTCCCCTGAGGTGAAGATGATCCCGAGAATCGATATCCTCAACGCTTACATGGATCGGAGCATTGCAGAGGTGCGTGCTCTGGTGGAGCAGTATCCGAGAGAAATCACGAAGGACTGGGAGGAACTCAATGCGCTGTTCCTCGCCGCACTGGAGATGTGATCTTATGATGAAATTGCCACCACAAGTGAATACAGCATTTGAGATGCTTGAAGCGGCCGGCTATGAGGCGTACCTTGTTGGTGGCGCAGTGCGTGATTATGTGCGTGACAACAGTCCTGCGAAGGATTGGGACATCACCACCAACGCGCTCCCAGAGCAGGTGGAGGAGATCTTTACAGGCTACCACCTGATTGAGACTGGCTTGAAGCATGGGACTGTAACTGTTGTGATCGACCAAGAGCCTCTAGAAATCACGACCTATCGCGTTGACGGGGACTACTCCGACCATCGGCATCCGGACTCAGTCAGCTTTACCCGCAGCCTGAAGGACGATCTTGAGCGCCGGGACTTCACCATGAACGCTCTGGCCTACAACCCCAGGACAGGTGTTGTTGACTTCGTAGGAGGCAAGGCGGACATTGCCGGCGACCTTGTCCGCTGCGTGGGAGATCCAGATCGGAGATTCCAGGAAGATGGCCTGAGAATGCTCAGAGCCCTTCGCTTCGCCTCCGTGTATGGCATGACGATCGAAGCTGCCACGGCAGCGGCCATCCACAGGAACAAGCACTTGCTCAAAGGTATCGCTGCGGAGCGCATTCTGGTTGAGCTTACCAAAATGCTCTGCGCTCAGGGCGCGGCAGGTGTTCTGCGGGACTTCGCCGATGTGCTGGCCGTCCCGATCCCGGAGCTCACACCCATGTTTGGCTTTCCGCAGCATAATCCACATCATGACAAGGATGTCTGGGACCATACCATCGCGGTCATTGAAAGTATCACCCCTGAACCGGTGCTTCGTTGGGCAGCCCTGCTGCATGACATTGGGAAGCCTTCCTGTTTCTCGCTCGCCAAGGATGGCATTGGCCACTTCTTCGGGCACTCGGATCAGAGTACTTCAATGGCGGAGAGTATCCTCAGTAGACTTCGCTTCGATAACGCCAGCAAAGAACAAATTGTAAGACTCGTTCGCTATCATGACATGCCCATCACGGCCGACAGGAAGCCAATCAAACGGCTTTTGAGCAAGCACGGTGAGGATGCTACCCGGCAACTGATCGAGCTGCACAAGGCAGATACGCTTGGTCAATCGGCCATCTGCAGACACCGGATCGCAATCTTTGAGGAAGTATCGCAAATGATCAATGAGATCCTGCAGGAAGAGAGCTGCTTCACACTCAAGGACTTGGCAGTTAATGGACATGATATGATGACATTGGGCTTTCAGGGACCGACCATTGGCCGTGTGCTGCAGGAATGCCTGGATGCAGTCTTGGATGAGCAGATCCCCAACGAGCATGAGGCGCTGATGGCCTTTGCAAAGGATAGACAGCTGAAGAGTTAATACCAAAACGGCAATACCAAGCAGGTATTGCCGTTTTGGTATGCACAGGAACTTAGGTGGGTTGTAGGGTTTTGTCGATGGTCGTATAATGAGTGATGAAGCAAAGTGACGATCGTGAGGTTGCCTTTGACTTCGATTATGCTACTCACTTGTTCCGGCAACTCTCTAAATCGCATCACAAGGGAACATTTTCCCTATTTTTGCGTCTATATCAATAAGGGATTCATGTCTGATATGAAAAGGAGGCTGCTGATATGAAACAGAAAAAGAAATGGGTTATTCCCCTCTGTGTGATAGGAGTCATACTGCTACTTTGTGCGGGTGGCCTTTGGTATATGATAAATCACTCCATGAGTTTCTCTGTCGGACGCTGCTTAGTAGCGGACAACGGATCGTATATGTTCATCGATGGAAACTCACCCATTATCATGAGCAACCGAAAGGATAAGGAAGGTCTGTTCTCTGGCTTGGGGACCGGCGATAAGATTTTGATCTTCCACGATGGGATTGCGGAAACCTATCCAGGCAGGACCGGTGCGTATTGGTGTGTGAAATTGGAAGACGGTACGCAGGCCGATATTCCGGAACAGGTCATAGAAGAGCTTACGGAACTCGGATGGACCATTGTAGGAAATGAAGCTGATCCAGATTCCGTGACGCCTGAACCGGGAGCATACGCTTTTGAGGCGCAGTACATCCGGACCAATGGCGGACCTGAAGATGGCTATCCTTACCACACCGTGATCAGTTCCAGAGCGGAATTGGAAGCCTATTACGAGGCATACAAGGACATTTATAGTCTGGAACGAAGAGAGACAGTCTACTCCGACAGCACAATCGGCTTTTTGGATGCCTGCGACAAATACGATAACGCCTATTTTGAACGGCAGAATCTTGTTCTGATTGTACTGCAGGAAGGCAGCGGATCAATTCGGCATGAGATTACAGATGTGCGTCGTCACCGTATTGAGAACGGTGCATTGGATGGGTGGGACATTACGATTGACCGTAAGGTCCCTGAGGCAGGAACAGAGGATATGGCTCAGTGGCATCTATTCCTTGAAGTGCAGATGGGCGATGTGATCAAGGCCACCGACAAGGTTTGGATCAATGGAAAACAGAGCGAACGCACTCCGGCAATATCCGGTCTTGTTGGTATCAGTCGTACTCCGTCGATAAGCGCCTATCAGGATCCCTGGGGAGTGAAGCTTACTGCAAAGAATATTACCCCGTCTGGATTGACCATTGTTTGTACGCAGCAAGATGGAGAACCAACCGGTGAGCTGCAGACCGGCAGTTACTACGGACTCGAAATGCTGCAGGATGGCGAGTGGGTTGCGGTCGAGCTGCTTCCTATGGAGTATGAGCTTGCCTGGACGTCAGAAGCATGGATGATCCCTAACAATGCGGAAACAGAATGGGAAGTGAATTGGAGCCGCCTGTACGGAGAGCTTCCCGCAGGTTCCTACCGGATCAGCAAATCGGTTATGGATTTCCGGGGTACCGGTGATTATGACACCAAAACCTATTATGCAGGCTTTGATCTCGTGGACGCCGCTGACACAAGTAATGTTTCCTACGAACACGGCGGATTTGGCGTCAGTGTGCCGCTTCTTTCTGGTTGGGAATACAAGGTTGAGGAATACAGTGCCGATGGCATGAGCTATGGCGTCAGTTTCCGACCCGCTGGTGAAGATGGATGGATCGATTTCCAATATTGGCCTACATTCGGCGTCTGTGGCACCGGATTGTCAATGAAGGAATTTGGAAATGGTTCCATGGGCACCTACGATGGCGGTGCTATCTGGAACTTTATCAGTTACCCTGCCAGCAAAGGCAACTTTGTGGCAACGACCCAGGGTGTAAATAGCTGGTGGTCACGCTACGGCGAGACTGCTATGGAAATCATAACGCAGGTAATCTGCACAGACACCATCGTAGACTAAGGAGGGTACGCAGTATGAAACGAATTGTAGCGCTATGCCTCGCAGCGGCTTGCCTGATTTCTATGGTAGGCTGCGCAGGAGATACCAATATGGACGAAAAGAAACCAAACAACTCCGCATCGGCCTATGCTCTGGCACTGGCTAGCTATCCGGAGATGGCTCCCTACCCAAACGAGATGGAGTATTTTGATGAAAAGACCGGTGAGTTTGACAGCGATGGCTTTGATGTGGTCTATGACGCCTGGCAGTCGGACAGAAAGGCCCAACGCAGTCAGCCGGAAGGCTATGCAGACGGTCTGGAACCGTTCTTCGCCAGTTCAATCCGAGAGTTTCTCAGCAATTCCAACGGGGAGAACAAGGTATACTCTCCTCTGAGTGTTTACATGGCCCTCGCCATGCTGGCAGAGGTGACGGACAGTGAAAGCCGCCAGCAGATCCTTGACCTTCTAGGAAGTGAAAGCATTGAGGCTCTGCGCTCCCAGGCGGCCAGTGTTTGGAACGCCAATTACAGCAATGACGGCGCCGTGACAAGCATTCTGGCAAACTCCCTGTGGCTGAATGAGTCCGTAAATTTCAACCAGTCTACAATGGACAGTCTGGCAAAGAATTACTATGCGTCCTCCTTCCGTGGTGAGATGGGCAGCGAGGAATTTAATCAGGCCTTGCGGGACTGGATCAATGAGCAGACCGGAGGACTGCTGGAAGCGCAGGCCGATGGCCTGTCGATGGACCTCGAGACCGTTATGGCTTTGGCCTCTACCATCTACTACCGAGCCAAGTGGCACAGTGAGTTCAATGAGGCCGGAACGGAAAAGGGCCTGTTCCATCTGTTCAGTGCTGATGGAGAGACCGTGGAGTGCGACTTCATGCACAAGGGCGGCAGCAACACCTATTACTGGGCAGATCAGTTCGGCGCTGTTGCTCTGAGCCTGGAGGGCAGCGGCAAAATGTGGTTTCTCCTACCTGATGATGGCGTGGCTATGGATGATCTGCTTGCCGATGAGCAAACGATGGAGTTCCTAAACAGCAATGGAAACTGGGAGAACAGCAAGCACCTGATCGTGAATATGTCCGTTCCCAAATTTGATGTTGTCTCTGATCTTGACCTGCGTGATGGCCTGAATGCGCTGGGTATTACCGGTGTATTCGATGCCACGGTGGCCGATTTCAGTCCCATGACTTCGAAAGTTGCAGAGATATTCCTTTCCAAAGCCGACCATGCAGCCCGCGTTGCCATCGATGAAGAGGGGGTTACCGCAGCGGCATATACCGTCATGATGATGGCTGGTGCTGCGGCGCCACCTGAAGAGGAAATGGACTTCGTATTGGATCGACCGTTCTTATTCGCCATTACTGGTGCAGATGGACTTCCACTCTTTGTTGGCGTAGTCAATAGACCGTGAACTGAAAAAAGGCAATAAGAAAACGGCAGTGCCACAATGTGGCATTGCCGTTTTCATGTATATCCGATGCATTGAGTCGTTTACCCCTCATAGGACTGCGGCTGGTAGCCATAGTGCTTGGCAAAAGCTTCATAGTCAACCCATTTCGGGTTGTCAAAGATCCTTGCAGCGTAGAGCTCAAGCGTGTAATGCTCCAGTTCTGCTTTCGTCTTTAACCAATAGGTGTGCTCCTTCTCCCACTCCAGGAGTTTATCGAACAAGTCTTCTTCGTGGCTCCGGACAATGAGCTCACGCACCAAATCGCGCCAGACATCGTTCCTGATGTCTCCAAGATCCGTCTGGATACCATTGCGGTACCCGTACTTCTTATCTCTCCCAGAACCAGAAAGAAGAATCGATTGACCAGTGCTGAAATGTGCGTGTAGATCTTTATGCGTGAGTTGATCTCTGTTAGGAACTGCCGGTAGTGAGTCAATAATCGTGCGCGGATACATAGACATACCTCCATTCTGGTAAGTCTTACGGATTATCGGTCGAAAATGCAACAAATCGATCATAATGAGCAAAAAAGGAAAACCGCGCCACACTGTTGTCGCCGTTCTGTGATATAATCGAACTATGTCGAATAATCAATTCCCTTTGGATCAGCCGCATCCGACCATCATCAAGAAACGACCGGATTGACAATGCACATATTATGTAGTATTATTGTAGTGCAAAGGAGGCTTGAACATGGATTCCAACATGACTTTTCGCATTGATTCTGAAGTGAAAGCGCAAATGGCAGCCATCTGTGATGCACTGGGCATGTCAACTTCTACTGCCTTTAATATTTTTGCCAATGCCTTTGTTCGAGCAAAAGGCATGCCTTTTGCTGTCACGATTCAGGAGCCTGTAACAGCTGTGAGCCGCGAAAAAATGCTGGCGGACACCGATCAACTATTGAGCGAGTTCGCTTCTGACTATAAGAGGATGGCAGAATGATTTGGGTTACAGCAGAAGATGTCGTAGCGATTCATAGCCGTATCATTCAAGTTTCTGGTGGCATTGATGGTCTGCGTGATCGTGCTGGATTAGAAGCGGCTATTGCCGCACCCCTTCAATCATTTGGAGGAGAAGATCTTTTTCCAACTGACATAGAGAAAATCGCTCGTATTGGGTTTGGGTTAGCGTCCAATCACGCATTTATCGATGGCAATAAGCGAATTGGCGCCATGGTCACGCAACTGCTACTCAAATGGAATGGATATCAGTTCCAATTGGAGCAGAATGAGCTGGCCGATATGTTCATTGGTATCGCGGATGGCACAAAGGACGAAACGGAGCTTCGGTATTGGATCAACGACCATATTGAATAACGAAAAGGTTGCCTCACGCAATAATGTGAGGCAACCTTTTTGTTAAAGCCGACCTGATTTGACGAAAAAAAGCCGGGCTGTTTTGTCGGATAGCCGGAGTGTTTTGGCTGCATGGCCGAGTTGTTTTGTCATTTTATCGGCTGTTTGATGTGGCGAGCCACATTTCGTCATTTCATAGGCTCACTAAAGAAGAGAAACCATTATCTCAGCTTATCGTTTCGATTTCTCCAAGCAAATCATTTTTTCCTGAGTTGCTAATTTTATCTGCAAAATTGACTTATTTATGAGGACTATCATAATCTGCACGCGCTGGAACACAAGAGCAACTTTTTGAAATAACGTACCTTTGAGGAGTCTGGACTGGCTCCTCTTTTTTGTTGCACAAATTGTGCAGGCGGTGCTTGCACAATTATCAACCTAACATCTGCATTCCATACAATCTCGATATTGTCCTCCTGTTGTTCTGCGTTATGCTTTCTCCGTGCATTTTCGTATTATTTATTCT
>OLYB01000763.1_pt1 | contig 28781 bp, 35 predicted proteins | sample 1674481 | NCBI WGS metagenome assembly OLYB01 (sample SAMEA103958167, study PRJEB25191) | human gut metagenome
CGCTCCGACCCGCGCGTTTTCACGCATAAAATGCGTGAAAACACACTCTCTCCGCACAAAGTATTTTTCGCGACGTACACGCCGCCGCGAAAAATGGATGGAACACTATTCGCAGCCTGCGGGCTGCGAACTCTGCGAGGCTTTTTTGGCAGTGAAAACCGGCCCCCGTTTTCAAAGCGGGGGCCGGTTTTCAACATTTTATTCCCATTGTTCATTGACTTTCCGCAGGGCGGTATGGTATATTGGCGGCGTGGACGGAAACGTTCTTACAGTTAAATTAGGAGAAAAATCACAGAAAACACAGGAGGAATGGACATGTTATTCCAAATCTACGGCGAAACCGCCATGTATCAGCTTCTGGGCTTTGTGCTGGTGTTTACCGGGCTGGTGCTGGCCAACGAGTTCGCCCGCCGCACCAAAGCCGGCGGCATCATCTGCTTTCTGGTGCTGCCCGCTGCGCTGACGGTGTATTTCATCGCCATTGCCATCGGCGCACGGGCCGGCGCGGAATGGGCCCTGAACAACCAGACCTACACCAATATGAACAGCTGGTTCCACTATGCCAAGCTCTATGCCGCCACCGCCGGGTGCATCGGCTTCATGATGCTCAAGTACAAGTGGAGCATCGGCAAGACCGAATGGTTCAAGGTGTTCCCCTTTGCCATCGTGGCCATCAACATTCTCATCGCCGTGGTCAGCGACTTCGAGTCCGGTATCCGGGGCGCCATGGCCCTGAAGGAGTTCGGCGACCGCTGGTGGCTGTCCTCCGAAAACGTGTGGCTGTACGGCGGCTGGTGGAACTGGGTCAACGGCATTGCCGGTATCGTCAACATCTTCTGCATGACCGCCTGGTGGGGCATTTACTCCTCCAAGGATCAGAAGGACATGCTGTGGCCCGACATGACCTGGTGCTATATCCTGGCCTATGACCTGTGGAACTTCGAGTATACTTACAACTGCCTGCCCACCCACTCCTGGTACTGCGGCCTGGCCCTGCTGCTGGCCCCCACCTTTGCCAACCACTTCTGGAACAAGGGCGGCTGGATCCAGAACCGGGCCAACACCCTGGCCTTGTGGTGCATGTTTGCCCAGGTGTTCCCCCTGTTCCAGGACAACAGCGTGTTCTCCACCATCACCTCCGTCTATGCCGACGGCTTTATGAACCCCGCCGTCCGGCCCACCGCCGCCAATCCCACCGCCCAGGGCGTGGTCTCCATTGTGGCACTGGTGGTGAACGTGGTGATCCTGGCCACCATCATCAAGCGGGCCAAGGCCCAGAAGAAGAATCCCTACAAGCAGGAGATCTTCACCGATCAGAGAGACTTCCGGGAGGCCATGGAGAGAGTCTGAGCATCCTTTTCCGGACTGCGGAACGGTATATGGGAGGAGGCGCGGCGAGGGCCGCGCCTCCTCTTTGCCCCCTCTATCAGTGAGAATGCCCGTGCCGCAAGGATTTTTGCGGTTTTTATGGTTTTTCCGCTTGACAATCCCGGAAAATTTGCTATAATAGTCAATGCTGTTGTCACAGCAAGAATATGCAGTGGTATCGAAGTGGTCATAACGAGCACGACTGGAAATCGTGTTGTCGTCAAAAGCGGCACGAGGGTTCAAATCCCTCCCACTGCGCCAGAGAAAATCCCCGTAACCGCAATGGTTACGGGGATTTGTTTATGGGTGAAAGCAGCGTTTTACCCCTAACTTTACCCCAAACGGCTTTTTATACCTCTGTTGGAAGCATGACATACCCCGCCGGAGAAGCAATTCCCCGGCGGGGCATTGTCGTTTTATGGGGCCGCTATCCGCGCTGCGCCAGATTGTCGTAATAGCTCTGCATCCGGCTTGCCGTGTCGGCCATCATGGTTTCGCTGGTGTGGGCGTACACGTCCAGTGTGAAAGACGCCGTGGCATGTCCCATGAGAGACTGTACGCTTTTTATGTCCGCTCCGGCGGCAATGGCTACCGTAGCGCAGGTATGTCGAAGATCATGGGGGCGCAGATCAGGACGGCCCATGCTTGCCGCAAGCCGCTTGAAATTTCGACGGAACGTTTCTATCACCACATGTCCGCCCAACGGATTGGTAAAAACCAGGTCTTGTGCATTGTCCCACAGCTTGCCTGCCCGTAATCTGTTTTCCACCTGTCTGGTGCGTTCGCTGCGCAGATAGTCGAATGCCACCGCCGGAGGCTCAATGACGCGGACCTTACCGCTTTTGGTGCTGCTGACAATACGATATGTACCGCTCTCCGTTCTGGATTTTTGCAGCTGTTGACGCACCGTGATCCGGCCTCGATCAAAATCCACACAGTCCCACGTCAATCCAAGACATTCCCCTTCCCGCAGTCCGGCAAACAAGCACAAACCGTAAGCGTTGCGGAATGGATGGTTCTCTATTGCGGCCAGGAATACCGGAATTTCCGCATCCGTCAGCGGCTTTATTTCATGGCGCGTGACCTTTGGCACCTCCGCCGCTTCACATGGATTTGCTGCGATATAGCCTTGCTTTACCGCCATAGAAAGCGCTTTATGCAGAATTGCGGCCGTATTCTTGACGGTTTTCGGGGACTTACCCGCCTCCAGCATGTCATTGAACAGCTTTTGCACATGAATACCCTTCAGCTCCTGCACGGGCATTGCTCCAAAGGCAGGGACAATATGGGTTTTCATCGCGGTGTTGTAGGCGGATACTGTCAGGGGCTTTAAGCCGGTGCAGAAGGTATCCAACCATGTCTCCATCCAGATCTTGACGGTCATTTTACTGGGCGTCTGGTAGGTCCCCCGGTCAACATCACGCAGAACAGCCGTCATCTCTTTCCGCACCGCCGCTTGTGTATCCCCGTATATACTGCGGCGAATTGGCTTTCCGGTCCCTGGGTTTGAACCCACAGTGACGCGGGCCTCCCACCGTCCGTCCGGGCGCTGCCGGATGGAGCCTGCCCCAGAAGCCGCCCGGGTATTACTCTTTCGCGGCATCGTGTTCCGCCTCCTTTGGCTGAAATCTTTCCACCAATCTATTGTAAAACAGAGTCCGCTCCGGCTCGGGAATGAAACTGGTTGCATTTCCAATCTCTTTCAGCAGATCAGCAGCAGGGTATTGCGATAATAAATTCTCTAAATCCTTGTAATGTTCCTCTGAGCGAAGATATAAAAGCCGTTCTTGTTTTCTTTTCTGTGCCTGCTCCTCGGAATAGTAGTACCTCAAAAATGACTCGTCTTTCAGAAATGTGTCCCGGCAATCATCAACATAGTGGGACAGCATCTGAGCGATCTTTCTTTGTGAAAAAATATTCTCGATTTGGCTGCGATAAAAAGTCGCTGCATCTTCCGCTGGCAACGTGAGCCCTGCGCTGCTATCAGCGAGCTGGCTAATTATTGTGTCCCTGCTTTTCTCCTTTGATTTTTCCGCCTTTACTTCAGCAATTGCATAATTATAGGCGAGCCTATTAATTTGAGTGCTTTTCTCGACAGTGTAATCAATAATAAACCGCACAGCACTGGAATACACCTGGTGTGTTCCACCCATAGATCGGGGCCAGGGATATTGCGGGTTATCCTGATACATGCGGATAAGGCTATCAACAGTGCGTTCACTCAACCCCGTTCGTTCGCAAATGTCCTGAACATCTCTGAAACGGCGCTCGAAGTCCCCCAGCAGATAACCGATATCACAGCCGAATACCTCTGACATGGCAATAAGTGCATCCAGCGGCGGGAGCGTTCGCCCACTCTCCCATGAGGCTACCGTTGACTGTTTTATGTTGTCACGAGTTGGAATCACCTGTGCCAGTCTCTCCCCAAGCGCCTCCTGAGAAACCCTCCCCGGGAGTTTCCTCCGCTCTTGACGTATCCTGACACCGATTTTCTCCTTTCGTCGTTCGTACTTATAAACATCATTCATAATAATATCTCCATGAATTATTTATTATTTATAGTGCTATCATAGCATAGCCACCGGACCAGGTCAAGGGTAATATATACTCATACAGATAAATATTTCCGGAATTTTCCCGCATATTACAGTCCTTTAATTTAGAATAAGTAAAGACTTTCAGTTTAGGGAGGTGTAAAATGAGGGCAACCGTTGAAAAATGGCCTCAAACCACGTTTCCGGCGTGGTACAATGTGAAGCGGTATTCAAGAAAGGGGGGAGAGGCCATGGTTCCACCAGGCAGACAGTCCGGCCAGGATGAAACGGCCACACACAGAATTTCAGAATAGGAGGTATAATATTTGAACACAGTCACTACCACGGACAGGCTGACCTTGTCCATCCCCGAAACCGCCGCCGCGCTGGGCGTATCCCGGCCCACAGTTTATAACCTGATTCGCCGGGAAGGCTTTCCCGCATTCCGTATCGGCGGGCGAACGGTCGTATCCCGGCCCGGCCTGGAAGCCTGGGTGCAGGAGCAGGAGGGCAACTATGCTGCCAAAAAATGAAAATGCCCCTGCCGGTGTTACAGCACCAGCAGAGGCGGCGGGAACAGGTTTGCAGGCCACAGCTCCCGCCACAAATGATAGCATACCCCCACGGCAAAAGCAAGCCGTTTCAGCCATTTTACCCCGCGGAGCTGCAAGCGCCGTTGACTCCTTGACCCTGGTGAATATGCTGGGGTACAAGGACCGCCGGGAGCTGACCCAGCAGATCGAGCGGGAACGGCAGGCCGGAAGTCCTATCTGCGCGGTCACGTCCGGTGACCATCGGGGGTACTTTCTGCCTGTCGACGCTGGGGAGTTGGCGCAGTACATTTCCAGCATAGACCGGCGCATCCGTGCCATCAGCCGCACCCGCAACGCCTGCGGCGAGACCCTGCGAAGAATGATCGGTCAGGAGCAGATAGAGGGGTGGTAACGCATGGGAAGCCGGAGACGGGGCCGGGACACAATCAAGCCGTGGCTGTCTGCGCGGCTCGATTGTAAGGAAGGGCGGTTTGTACAGGTGGGAAACAGTCTGCTTTTGTCCAAGGAGTTCCAGGCATTGACGGCAGGGGCGCGGTTTCTATACCTGTGCATGACAATGGAGAGCGCCGGAAAGTGCGAATTTATTTTTCCAAAATCTGCCGCCGAAAAGTACGGTATTGCGAGAAATTCTTTGACCCGGCAGGTGGCAGAGCTGCAGGATAAGGGATTTATCAGCGTTCAGAGCATGGCAAATCTGCGACAGCCCAACGAATACAGCTTCTGCAAGAGTTGGCGGGAAAATACCCGCACTTAACGCCGTACCTACTGGCTATATATAGTATATCTGCCCCAAAATGGGGCAAGGGACAGCGTGTGATTTTCTCACTGGTTGCCCCAAAATGGGGCAAGGGGAGATGATTTTAAGCGCTTCCTTACCCCAAAATGGGGCAAGAAATGGGCCAAGCTTACCCCATTTTGGGGCAGCCAAATAGACTGGAGACGTGTTTTTTAGGTATTGACATATACCATAATTTCGAAGGGAGATTTCAACATGTACGACAACGAGAAGATTTTGCAGATCATGCCCGCACCGGAGGGCCTGCGTTACAGCTACGACGAGGGCAAGACCACAGAACAGGTGTCCTTCCTGGCCCTGGTGGAGCTGTCGGACGGGAAACGGGATGTCCGCGCCTTCGGTGTTGAAAACTGCGAGTACTTCACAGACCTGACCGCAAACGGCGCGGCCCTGTTGGACACGTCGTCCTGCTGCCCCCCAAAGGGCAGAACCAACCGGAAGCATGACAAACGAAGATCTGGCGGTCCGGATTCAGGCCGGTGAGCGGGAACGGCTTCCGGAGCTGTGGGACCGGGTGGAGCGGTTCGCGGCTCAACAGGCCCGGAGAACCGCACGAGCGGCGGGACCGGGGGCAGATTGGGAGGACCTGTACCAATGCGGCTATCTGGCCCTTGCAGAGGCCGTGGAGGACTACAACAGGGACCGGGGGTCCTTCCTTACCTGGTTCGGCTTCTTCCTGCAAACGGCCTTTGCGGAGGAAACCGGATACCGTACCCAGCGCCAGCGGCGGGACCCTCTGCGGGGTGCCGTCTCACTGGATGATCCTGTACCGGGCACAGACGATCTTCTGCTGTCGGATACCGTGGCAGACTCAGAGGACCGGATAGCGGACACCGAGGACGCTATATGGTGGGATGAGCTGCACACAGCCATGCTGGAGGCTTTGGGGTCCCTGCCGCCGGACTGCCGGGATATTCTCCGCCGCCGCTTCTATCAGCGCCAGACGCTGGCAAGGGCGGCCCAGGAAACGGGACGTACTCAAAACCGGGTCCGCCAGATCGAAGCGGCAGCGATTCGCCAACTGCGCCACCCGAGAATTGCCCGGAACCTCCAGCCCTTTGCCTATCCTGACGGCGATATCTACGCCGCAGGGCTGAGGGGAACCGGCCTCTCCGCCTTTCGGCGCAGCGGTGAAAGCAGCGTGGAGCGGGCCGTATTCTGGATGGAACGGGGAAGCGGACAGTAGATTTCTTTCTTCTTTTTTATCATCTCCATGAAATGCCGCCAAATCTGGCGGTATTTCTTTTCCCCCTTTTGTTTTTTTCAGGAATAGAGGGGCTTACCTGCGGCAAGCCAGGAATGCAATATCCCCCGCCCCCCTTCCTGCGGCGCAAATTGTGTCAAGCCCAGGGGTAATCCAGGGCTTTCTTTTTTGAGCCGATCCAGTTCCGACTCATTCCACGTTTTATGCCGCCCTGGTACACGTTTTCTCCGCCCAATGTGTGAGGGACGGAATGAACCGTCAAGAGCACTGCGGGCTATTCCCACGCTATTCTGGAGCAGTTTCTGTGTTCGCTTTCCTGTCGCGCTCCATGGTTTCATCTATGGCCCGGTTGATGAAACTGTTCACGCTTTCACCGTGAGCCTCTGCGTGGGCCTTAATGATTTCCCTGCGCCCTTTAACGACGGTCAGATTTATTCGGTCATAAGCTTTCGATATCCACTTATTCTGTGCTTTTTGCTGTGCCTTCGATGCTGTCACGCTCTTTCACCTCCACCTGTAGATCAACTTGCAAAGGCCTTCTTTTCCACTATTCCCATTGTACCATCCGCCGCCAATATTACGCAATGATAATACTGCACAAATATCATTGCGCAATATTGTCGTATTTGCCAATTGAATATCATTGCGCAATGATGTATACTAAGACCATGGAACGGGGGAGCGGCCCCAAACAAGCCCAAAGCGGGCGGCAGACATACTGGTGAAACAGTCCGTTGCACAAGACTTCAATACATTCCAGACGCCGCCCGACTCACCGTCTCCGAAATCGAACAACGGAGGAACAGAGAATGTGTATCAATGAATTGGAAGCCAAGGCCCGGGAGCTGCGGCAGCTGCAAGCACTGATCGAGGAAGCCCAAACAGAGGCGGAAGCGATCAAGGACGCCATAAAGGCGGCTATGGGCGATTCTGAGGCCATTGTTGCCGGGGAGTATCGCATCACCTGGAAGCCTGTCACCAGCACCAGACTGGATGCCGGTGCCCTGCGCAAGGCGCTTCCCGATCTGGCCGCGCAGTTCACCAAGACCACCGCCGCCCGCCGGTTCTGCATCGCATGAGAAAGGCCCCATGTCCCAGCCGACCAAGCAAGAGGACACGGAGCCGCCACCAACCACCACAGGGAGACCGGTGCAACCATTATACCGGTCTCCCACCGGAATTACAAGGAGAAATTTTATGGATAAGGATATTATCATTCCCGCGCATGGCATTTATTGCCTGGAACAGATCGAGTACCAGGCATGCGCGGCAGAAGGGTTGATTGACAACGTCGTGAACCCGATGTTTCAGTGCCTGTCCTGCAAGGGACTGCTGGAGGAATACGCAAAGGAAACCGGCGGCGATCTGGACAAGGCCGCCCGGAACTGGATGGAGGAAAACGTCAATGCCTTGTATGCCGCAATCAGAGCGGTTGACATGCTCCTGCAAGACCTGCTGGAGGAAGTAGACTCTATTCCGAAGAGGAGGCCCGACAATGGATAACGAGATTCGCGGGTTCCTCACCGCCGACGACGATATCCACATGCAGATGCACTATGCGGTTGAATCCGTGCGCCAGTGTTGGGTTGCCCTGACCCAGGGCGACAACGAGCCTTGCGAGGGCGACTATGATGCACTGTTCGGTGTTTATCTCCGCTTGTCTCAGCTGGACAAGGAATTTTGTGGCCGCATGGAACGCCTTTGTGACTGCATCTGCAAGGAATCGCGCGACAACGACCCATATCAAGCGGCGGCTGAAAAAACGCCCTGAGATCATGGAGGCGCGGATCAAAGACCGGCGGCTATACTTCGGCATATCACAGAGGGAACTTGCCCGCCGGGTCGGCATCACCAGCGCGGCCATGTCGGCCATAGAGCGCGGGGTGCATCTGCCAAATGTTGCCGTAGCCATACTGATTGCGAGGGAACTACAGGTAAATGCGGAGTACCTGTGGGGCGATGAGGCTGACAGAGCATCCCCGCCGCCAACGCCGCAGAAGATGGCTGAAAACAGCATCGTTCTGTGGAAGTGAACAGGGACACAGTGCCGGAGCTTCTGGCCGTCCTGCACACTGGATAACAGTCCGCCCAAGGTTGGGCACACGAAGCCGGGGAGCAATCCCCGGCTTTGCCCGTTGCGATTTTATGGCTTTCCTATCGAAGATCATTTTTAACTTTTGGAAAAGTTAAAAATACACGAACATCTAAGCCTGCTGTAAAAAACCGCTTGAATTGTCATTATTGCTATATCGACAAAGTCTGTATTCCGTGCTATAATGCATTGTAACCATAACATAGCAAGGGAGATTTTATGGGAATGGGCACAAAAAAGGAACTTAAGAGCCCCAGCGAACTGGTTGAAATACTTAAAGGGAAAGGCGTGACCTTTTCTCACGGTATGGACGAGAATGCAGCCATTAACTATCTCAAGAAAAACAATAACTATTATAAGCTTACCGCTTATCGCAAAAATTTTCCAAAAGGTGAAAACGGGAAATATGCAAACTTGGACTTTGCATATTTAGTAGACCTTGCCATAATTGACATGCTTTTTCGAAGACTGATTTTAGGGATGGCTCTCGATATAGAGCACTTTGAAAAGGTGAAACTCCTTAACGCCATGAAGAACAAAAATGACGATGGCTACAGCATACTCCGTAGCTATTTTGTAAGTTTGGAGACTGGTGGTCCCGCAAACGACAAAGAACGGAGCAAGCTCTTTGGTGAAATCGAAAACAACAGGAGCAGTATCTATTGCAGAGATATGTTATCACATATTCCGGCCGGTCAAGAATATCCTGTCTGGGTTTTCCTTGAAGTAATCACGTTCGGCCGCTTTTTGTCATTCTTAAAGTTCTGCGCTGATTATTTCGATGATGATAGCCTCAGAGATGATTATTACATGATGAAGAAGGTCAAGTCACTCCGAAATGCTGCTGGACATAGCAACTGTATTCTTAATGATTTAGCTTTACGCAATCGTGAGGACACCGTTGATATAAACGACAGAGTTGTAAAGCGCTTTTGCAGAATCGTTCCAGGTGCTAAGTATGAAATCGATCATAAAGGGCCTAATGAAATACAGAATGATCGGCTAAAAGAATTGGTCACATTATTTTCTATGCATTCCAAGATTCTGCCAGCGCCTACAATGAAATCGCATTGGCACGAGGAACTTGAATCTTTCCTCGTGCGAGCCCTTAGACATTATGACGAATATTATAAGGCAAATCCTCCCATTTCTAATACGATCCAAATTATCTTGAAAATGGTTCAGGGTTGGTATTGACATTTTCGCGAGATTCGCATATAATACCTACACAAGGATAAAAACGTTGAATCGTTTTTGGAGCACCGCTTGCGGTGCTCTTTTTCTATACAAGCAGATTGTAATGCGATGTAACCCGTTATCCCGTGTTGCCGCAGAGATCGACAGCATCCAGGATTCCATCAAGCGGCACATGGACGCAGAGGGCGTGGACTCCATCAGCGGCACCGACTGGCGCGTGACCTATAAGGCCGTGAACTCCACCCGCCTGGACACCGCCGCCCTGAAGAAGGCTCTTCCCGACGTGGCCGCCCGTTTCACCAAGGAAACCACCGTCCGCCGCTTCTGTGTGGCATGAGAAAGGCCCCTTGCATCAGCCCGCCAAGACTGAGATGCAAGAAGCCCCTAACAAACCCCGGAGGGGTGCGTGTGGTCATTATATCACTCGCCCCCGCCCTACAGCAAGGAGGAATTTTTGAAATGACTGATAAAACTTTTGACACGATTCCCCGCGAGGTGATAGAACTGGGCAGCAAATTGACAGCCGCAGAACTTCGCTGCGTCATAGATATGCTGAAAGCGAACTTGTATGGAGACGCAGCAGGCAAATGCCAGCCAAGGGACGTGGAGAAGGAAATTTAAGGAGGTGCCGCAATGCTGTTTATCCTGCTTTTGTTTGCCTGGTTCCCGCTGGCCATCCTGGCCGATGTAGCGAAGAAGTCCAAATAATAGCCACCCCGCATGGCTTCGGCTGTGCGGGGCTTTCTGTGTGTAATTTTCTATGCGTCTCGCAGTTCGTCCGCAGTTCCGCCCCTGGGCGCTGTCCGGGTTTTGCCGAAATCTGCTGCAATCTGCGGCGAGTTGCGGCGAGTCGCGGCAAGTTGTCACGGTGACTCTCCGGATTCCACGGTGGCCCACGGTGAATCACCGTGACATACCGCAGCGGTAGTACGTCGTGAATCGCGGCCTTTGATGGACTGTCCAGATTTGGACAGTCGGTTATTTTCCACAACCTACCGGCCGCCCATCCAAAATTAGATTGGCGGATGCTCCGGGCCAGATTTTCAACAGCGAGTTTTCGCCGGTGAGACTGCACAGATCTGTGCAGTCAGCGCGCAAAATTGTGCGGTGAAGCTATGGACATTGGACGCAGATTTATTCGGTTCTATACCCCTACATTTACTCCAAACAGCTTTTATAATGGCTAACAGTATATTACAGAAAAGCCCGAAAGCCGTTGCAATCAGGCGGTTTTGAGTGACAGGACTTACACCATTTTACACCCCGTCCATAATTCAAATCCCTCCCACTGCGCCAGAGAAAATCCCCGTAACCGCAACGGTTACGGGGATTTGAGCTTGTCAAAAAAGGGCGGCGCCCTTTTTTGACAAAAGAGCTTTCGCTCCGACCCGCGCGTCCGAATGGGCTAAAAGCCCATTCGGGCACACTCTCTCCGCGCAAAGTATTTTTCGCGACGTACACGCCCAACGGAAGTCCCCTTGGGGGGCGCCGCCGCGAAAAATGGATTTGACTTGATTCGCGGCCTGCGGGCCGCGAACTCTGCGAGGCTTTTTTGACAGGCTGGAATCCCCGTAACCGCAATGGTTACGGGGATTTGTTTATGGGTGAAAAAATTGCTTGACAAATACCCCATAGGGGTATAGTATAAACATACCCCTATGGGGTATATTGCATACGAAGTGAGGCGGGAATACTATGGAACAACACGACTGCTGCCACTGCTCCCAACGGAAAAAGGAGCGCTCGCCGGAGGAATATAAGCGCCTGATCCACCGGCTCAACCGCATCGAGGGCCAGATCCGGGGTATCCGGGGCATGGTGGAGGCCGGGGCGTACTGTCCCGACATTCTGGTTCAGGCGGCGGCGGTGAACGCGGCCATCAACGCCTTCAACAAGGAACTGCTGGCCAGCCATATCCGCACCTGTGTGGCCCAGGACATCCGGGACGGCAAGGACCAGGTCATCGATGAGCTGGTGGCCACCCTGCAAAAGCTGATGAAATAGGAGTGATCCCCATGAGGCAATACAATGTTACGGGCATGAGCTGCGCCGCCTGCTCGGCCCGGGTGGAAAAGGCGGTGGGGAAGGTCCCCGGCGTCACGGCATGCTCTGTGAGCCTTTTGACCAATTCCATGGGCGTAGAGGGCACGGCGGAGCCCTCCGCCATTATTGCCGCCGTGGAGGCGGCGGGCTACGGCGCGTCGGAAAAGGGCGCGGCCCAGTCGTCTCCCAGCGCCGACGAGCAGCAGCTGGAGGACCACGAGACGCCCCGTATCCGGCGACGGCTTATCTGGTCCGTGGGCTTTCTGCTGGTGCTGATGTACTTTTCCATGGGCCACATGATGTGGGGCTGGCCCCTGCTGCCGTTTTACGACAACAACCATGTGGCCATGGGGCTGACCCAGCTGCTGCTGACGGTGATCATCATGGTCATCAACCAGAAGTTCTTCATCAGCGGCTATAAGGCCCTGTGGCACCGGGCTCCCAATATGGACACCCTGGTGGCCCTGGGGGCCACGGCAGCCTTCGGCTACAGCACCTATGCCCTGTTTGCCATGACTGCCGCCCAGGTCCGGGGGGATGAGGCCGCCGTCATGAGCTGCATGATGGACTTCTACTTTGAGTCCGCCGCCATGATCCTGACTCTGATCACCGTGGGCAAGATGCTGGAGGCCCGGTCCAAGGGCAAGACCACCGACGCCCTGAAAAGCCTGATGCGGCTGGCCCCCAAGACTGCCGCCGTTATCCGGGACGGCAAGGAAGCAGAGGTGCCGGTGGAGCAGGTGCAGCAGGGGGACGAGTTCGCCGTCCGGCCGGGGGAGAGCATCCCGGTGGACGGCGTGGTGCTGGAGGGAAACAGCGCCGTTAATGAGTCCGCCCTCACCGGCGAGAGCATCCCGGTAGACAAGGCTCCCGGCGACGGAGTGTCCGCCGCCACGGTGAACCAGTCCGGCTATCTCCGCTGCCGGGCCACCCGGGTGGGCCAGGATACCACCCTGTCCCAGATCATCCGCATGGTCAGCGACGCCGCCGCCACCAAGGCCCCCATTGCCAAGATCGCCGATAAGGTATCCGGCGTGTTCGTTCCGGCGGTGATCTCCATCGCCGCGGTGACCACGGCGGTGTGGCTGCTGCTGGGCCACCCGGTAGGCTACGCCCTGGCCCGGGGCATCTCCGTTCTGGTCATCAGCTGCCCCTGCGCCCTGGGCCTGGCCACTCCTGTGGCCATTATGGTGGGCAGCGGCCTGGGCGCCAAAAACGGCATCCTGTTCAAGACTGCCGCTTCCCTGGAGGAAACGGGCCGGGTGCAGATCGTGGCTCTGGACAAAACCGGCACCATCACCAGCGGTCAGCCCCGGGTGACGGATATCCTTCCGGCGGAGGGCGTCACGGAGCAGGAACTGCTGACAAATGCCCTGGCCCTGGAGCAGAAGAGCGAGCATCCCCTGGCCCGGGCTGTACTGGATCGGGCGGAGGGCCTGACGGCCCCGGAGGTATCGGATTTCCAGGCTCTGCCCGGCAACGGGCTGACAGCCAGGCTGGCGGGCCGGACCCTGTGGGGCGGCAGCGCCGCCTATACGGTGGAAAAGGCCGCCGTTTCCCCGGAGCTGCAGGCCCGGACGGAGGAACTGGCCCGGCAGGGGAAAACGCCCCTGTTCTTCGGGCTGGATGACCGGCTGCTGGGCATCATCGCCGTGGCGGATGTCATCAAGGAGGACAGCCCACAGGCAGTCCGGGAGCTGCGGAATATGGGCATCCATGTGGTGATGCTCACCGGCGACAACGAGCACACCGCCCGGGCCATCGGGGCCCAGGCCGGGGTGGATCAGGTCATCGCCGGGGTGCTGCCGGAGGGCAAGGAGGCCGCCATCCGCCGCCTGATGCAGCGGGGCAAGGTGGCCATGGTGGGCGACGGCATCAACGATGCACCGGCCCTGACCCGGGCCGACACCGGCATCGCCATCGGCGCGGGAGCCGACGTGGCCATCGACGCGGCGGACGTGGTGCTGATGAACAGCAGCCTGCCGGACGTGCCCGCCGCCATCCGGCTCAGCCGGGCCACCCTGCGGAACATCCACGAGAACCTGTTCTGGGCATTTTTCTACAATGCCATCGGCATACCCCTGGCCGCCGGGGTATTCATCCCCCTGGGGCTGACGCTGAATCCCATGTTCGGCGCGGCGGCCATGAGCCTTTCCAGCTTCTGCGTGGTGTCCAACGCCCTGCGGCTGAATCTGTTCAAGCTCCGGGATAACCGGCACGATCATAAGAGAACCAATCATCTGAACAACGAGATCAAGGAGGAACAAGCTATGGAAAAGACACTGGAGATCAAGGGCATGATGTGCCCCCACTGCGAGGCCGCCGTTCGCACCGCCCTGGAGGCTCTGCCCCAGGTTCAGGAGGCTCAGGTGAGCCACCAGACCGGCACCGCTGTGGTGACCCTCACCGGCCCGGTGGAGGACGACATCCTGCGCCGCACCGTGGAGGACAAGGGCTACACTGTCACCGCCATCCGGTAAACGGAAAAAATAAATGCACGGCCGCGGCCGTGCATTTATTTTTTTTTGCCAGTCAGCACCGGATCAGACGGATCACCGCTTGTCGCGGTCGTAGGACACCACCACACGGCGGTTGGGCTCCGAGCCAATAGAGTAGGTATTGACACCGGGGACATCCTGCAGGGCGGCGTGGATCACATGGCGCTCATAGGCATTCATGGGCTCCAGAGTGACGCTGCGGCGATACCTGGTGACCTTGGCAGCCACCTTGTGGGCCAGAGACTCCAGGCTCTGTTCCCGCTTGGCCCGGTAATTCTCGGCATCCACATGGACGCGGATGCGCTTTTCCCGGCCAGAATTGACGGCGTAGTTGGTCAGCTGCTGGATAGCGTCCAGGGTCTCGCCCCGGCGGCCAATCAGCTGGCCCAGCTTCTGTCCCTCCAGCACCACACTGTAGCGGCCCTTTTCCGTCTCCGTGACCTGCACCTGGGCAGGGCTGTCCATATGCTCCAGCAGACCCGTCAGGAACTCGGTAATGCGCCGGGCGTTGTCGTCCAGGACAGACTGCTCCGGGGCGGCAGCGGGGGCCTGGGCAGCCTTGGGAGGCTCAGGGGCCTTGACGGGAGCCTTGGGAGGCTCCGGCTTCCTGGTCTTGGGCTGCTCCGGCTTGGGCTGGGGTCTGGGCTCCGGCTTCTTTTCCGGCTGGACCGGCGCGGCGGGAGCCTCCGGCTCCTCCTGGCCATAGGTCACGCGGACCCGGGCAGGGCTGCTGCCAATGCCCAGAAAGCCGCTTTTGGCCCGCTCCAGAATCTCAACGGACACGTCGTCGCGGTCCATATGCAGCTGTTCCAGCGCTTTGCGGATGGCCTCATCCTCGGTCTTGCCCGTTACGTCGATATAACTCATAGACAAAACTCCTTAGTCATCATTGTAATGGCTTTCGTTGTAGGCCCGGCCCCGTGCATAGGGACGCTGGCCCACGCGGCCACTTTCGTTGGTGCCGGGATTCTTTTTCTTCTCGCCAGAGGACTGCTTTTTCTTGCCCTGCTGGTTATTCTGCTTCTTGCCGCTGTTGTAGGAAGCCTGCTGCTGTGCCATCAGCTCCTTCTGCTTCTGGTACTTGGCATAGCGCTTTTCACGGGCGGCCTTTTCCTTCTCGGTCTCCTCGCGGTCCAGCTTCTTGTTGAAATACTTATTCAGGGTCAGCTCCTGGATCAGGGAGAAGGCGGAGTTGGCAATCCAGTATACGCACAGAGCGGAGGGCAGAATATAGCCCATCCACAGGCTCATCAGGGGCATCAAGTACATCATGGTCTTGGCGGACCCGTTGGGGGTAGAACCATTGGTGCGCATGGTGATGAGGCTCATGGCGAACTGGATGCCGGCGGAAATGATGGGCAGCAGCAGCGCGCCCCAGACGGGCCAGCCGCCGCCGGGGAACTGGCTGAACAGAGAGGACGGCTGAGCCGCCAGGTCAATGTGCAGGAAGTTGTAGTTCAGGTCGATGAGACCGTCGAACTTCCCGGCGAAATCCGCCCAGTGCTCGTGGATGAACTTGGCCAGATAAATCTGCTCATACGCCTGACTGCCCTCGGCCGCAGTGAAGCCCAGGGTGCCGGCCAGGGTGGTGATCTCCGCGATCACCGACTCGGACAGGCTCATAAAATACCGCAGAGGCACACGGATGATGTAGTACAGGGCGATCAGGATGGGGAAGGGGATCATGGACCACAGGCAGCCGGACATGGGGTTGATGCCCTCTTTCATGTACAGCTCCTGCATGGCCTCCTGCTGACGCTGCTGGTTGTTGGCGTAGCGGGTCTGGATATCCTTGATCTTGCCCTGCATGCGGTTCATGCGCAGCATGCTCTTCTTGCTCTTGAGCTGGAAGGGCAGCAGCACCAGCTTCACCACCAGGGTGAACAGGATCAGAGCCACGCCATAGGACCCGGTCCAGCTGTAGAACAGCCGGGTCAGGAAGGCAAAGGGCACACAGATATAGTATCCGAGCTTTGCAAACATGGGATAGTTTCCTCCGTATTTTGTTGGGTGGGAAAAACGGGGTTTTCAGGGAACGGGATCATACCCGCCTTTGTGGAAGGGATTGCATCGCAGAAGGCGCCGCAGCGCCAGAAAGCCGCCCCGCAGAGGGCCGTATTTCTCCACCGCCTGCAGTGCGTATTCCGAGCAGGTGGGGATATAGCGGCAGCGGGGCGGAAACAGGGGAGACATAGCCGTCTGGTAAAAGCGGATCATCCGCAGGATGGCCCGCTTCATGACGGGTCCTCCCGCAGCAGGTCCAGCTGCTCCAGCAGACGCAGATAGGTGCGGTCCAGCTTCTGATAATCCGTTTCCACGGCCCGGACCCGGGCCACCACGATCAGGTCGTAGCCCGGGAGCATTTTCGCCTTGTTCAGCCGGTAGATCTCCCGAATGCGGCGCCGGACGCGGTTGCGCACCACGGCGCAGCCCAGCTTCGTACTGACGGAAACGCCCAGGCGGCTATGGCCCCGGCGGTTCCTCTGGCAGTAAATCACCAGCTGCGGCGAAACCGCCGATTTTCCCTTGCGGTAAATGCGGCGGAATTCGTAATTCTCTTTTACCGTGACGGCTGGATCCATGAAAACAAGCACCTTCTCCGCCAACGCGGCGGCTGAAATGAGCATAGGCCAAAGGGGACGGCAGTTTTCCCATCCACCGTCCCTGGTCTATCCTTTATGCGCGATGCACTTTCCGCGACCTCAATGGGTCAGGCGAGCGCGGCCCTTGGCGCGGCGGCGGGCCAGAACCTTACGGCCGTTGCTGGTAGCCATTCTCTTGCGGAAGCCGTGCTCCTTGGAGCGCTGGCGCTTCTTGGGCTGATAGGTACGGAACATTGCATGACACCTCCATTTTGTAAGATCCGGCGGCAGAGCAAGGCTGCCGCACATACTCGACGGCGGGCAGGGGACTTGTCCCCGGCGGCCGCAGTTGACAGGTTGGATGCCGCAAAACGGCATGGTAAACATTATACAGATTTTCCGGCCCCCTGTCAACAGAAATCTGCATTTTCCACGAAAGAGCCGCATTCTGCCGCCGGGCGCCGGTTTTGGGCAAGAAATTCTGTTATATCTCCCACAAAATAGCGCATATTTGCCGGTTTCTGTATAGCAGCCCGGAAAAATTTTTATACTTAGTATTAGTATATGTGTGGACTTTTTCGGGGCCGTTTGATATAATAAGAGGTGTATTTTTGCCTGAAACAAAGAGAGAAAATCGCATGACCAGCGGGAAAGGGGCGCTTTCATTGAATTCAATCGCAGACGTGTGGAAAAACGTACTGGACCGGCTGAGGTCCCAGCTGTCCGAGACCACCATCAATACCTGGTTCGACGAGGTGGATGTGGTGACCATGGAGGACTCCGCCTTTGTGCTGCATTGCAGCAACGCCTTCAAAAAGAGCACCATTGAGGCGCGCTTTATGAGCCACATCAAGGCCGCACTGAAGGATATTTTTTCCTCGGATCTGGAGGTAAAGATCCTGGACGATCAGCAGCTGTCCGCCTATCACGGGGTGGCTCCGGACCGGCCCGGCTCCCTTCTGGAGTCCGACGCCTTTACCTTCGGCACCTATGTGGTGGGGCCCCAGAACAAGATGGCCTATGCCGCCGCCCGCGCCGTGGCGGAAAAGCCGGCGGAGCACTATAACCCCCTGTTTATCTATGGCGACTCCGGCCTGGGCAAGACCCATCTGCTGTATGCCATTGCCCACCAGGTCCGCTCCCGCCAGCCGGATGCACGCATCGTATACATCAAGGGCGACGATTTCACCAATGAGCTGATCGCCTCCATCCGGGAGGGAAAAAATGCGGAGTTCCGGGAGAAATACCGTCAGACCACCCTGCTGCTGGTGGACGATATCCAATTCATCGCCGGAAAAAAACAGACCCAGGAGGAGTTTTTCCATACCTTCAACACCCTGTATGAATCCGGGCGGCAGATCGTTCTGACGTCGGACCGTCCGCCCCGGGAGATGACCCAGCTGGAGGACCGGCTTCAGACCCGGTTTGAATGGGGTCTGATGGTGGATGTGGCCCCCCCGGACTTTGAGACGAGACTGGCCATCATCAAAAACAAGGCTGCTCTGCTGGGGGTGCAGCTGCCCGACGATATCAGCAGCTTTATCGCGGAAAATCTCACCGCCAACGTTCGCCAGATCGAGGGCGCCCTGAATAAGCTGCTGGCCTATCGGGATCTGCTGGGCAACCAGGTGGACGGCGAGGCCGTCAGCCGTGCCGTGAAGGATATGCTGAAAAAGTACAATGAGTTTGTGCCGTCGCCAGGCCTGATCGTCGAGTACATCTGCCGGTATTATGACGTGGATGAGGAGCAGGTCCGGGGACAGGGCCGCAAGCGGGACCTGATGGAAGCCCGGCAAACGGCCATGTATCTGATCCGCCGGATGACAAACCTCTCCCTCAACGACATCGGCAAGGAGTTCGGCGACCGGGATCACACCACGGTGCTTCACTCGCTGGATCAGGTGGAGAAAAAGATGCGCTCCGATCCGGCCTACGCCGAAAAGGTCAAGGAGATCACCACCAACATCAACAATAAGAAATGATCTCTTTTCCACATATCCCTGTGGATTCCACCTGGACAACCTGTGGAGTGTTTGCTTCTCTCTTTTCCTGTGGAAAACCCCCGGATATTGTCCCCAAAGGGGTGTGGACAGAAATTTCTGTGATCCCAGTGCTTTTGAGAGATTTCCACATAAATTTTCCCTACGACGTCTGTTACTAAAATAAAGATATCTTTTGTTCTCTTTTGGAGAACGGAGTCTCTTTTCAGTCTGAAAGAAAGGAACGCTTCGATATGCTTCGATTTTCCTGTGAGAAGGCGCTGCTGCAAGGCGCCGTCAACACTGCCTCCCGGGCGGTGGCCGCCAAAAGCTCCATTCCGGCCCTGGAGGGAATCCTGCTGGAGGGCGGGGACACCTTGACCCTGTCCGGCTACAACATGCAGACCGGCATCCGCACCGGCGTGGACGCTCAGATCCAGTCTCCCGGCCGTATCGTCCTCAGCGCCCGTCTGTTCGGCGAGATGATCCGCAAGATGCCCGACGACGTTATTGTGTTCGACGCTGACGACAAGCTGACGGTTCATCTTACCTGCGGTGACGCCAGCTTCGAGATCATCGGCCTGTCTGCCGACGATTACCCGGAGCTTCCTGAGGTGGATGACCAGTTTTCCGTGGATATTCGTCAGGGGACGCTGAAGGCTATGATCAACCAGACCAGCTTCGCCGTGTCCACCAATGAAAGCCGCCCGGTACATACCGGCTCTCTGTTCGAGGTAGGGGATAAGGACCTGACGGTGGTGTCCGTGGACGGGTTCCGTCTGGCCCTGCGCCGGGAGCCTTTGGACCGGTCCGAGGGAGGCGCATTCAAATTCGTGGCACCCGGCTCCGCTCTGAACGAAGTGGAGAAAATCTGCGAGGATTCCGACGAAAAGATCACCATTATTCAGGGCAAGCGGCACCTGCTGTTTGAGGCCGGGGCCACCCAGCTGATCTGCCGCCGCCTGGAGGGAGATTTCCTGGATTACAAGAACGCCATCCCCCGGAACAATCCCATCCGGCTGACGGTGGACACCAAAACCATGCTGGGCAGTCTGGACCGGGTGTCCGTGGTCATCAGCGAAAAGCTCAAGAGCCCGGTGCGCTGCGTTTTTGAAAACGGCCGGGTGATGCTGTCTGCCCGCACCGGCGCCGGCGAGGCCAAGGACATCTGCCCCCTGGACGGCGACGGAAACGGGCTGGAGATCGGATTCAACAACCGGTATCTGATGGACGCCCTACGCTACGCTCCGGCGGACGCTGTGACCATGGAGCTGAATACCAGCATTTCTCCGGCGGTGCTGGTGCCGGTGGATGGGGAGGAGAGCTTCCTTTATATGGTGCTGCCGGTGCGGCTGAAGGCGTGAGAAAACGAGGTCAATATGGAAATCATTACCATTACTACAGAATATATCAAGCTCCAGGATCTGCTGAAGCTGGCGGCGGCTGCCGCCACCGGCGGCGAGGCCAAGCTGCTGGTTCAGGAGGGAGAGGTCCTGGTTAACGGGGAGGTATGCACCATGCGGGGCAAGAAGCTTCGTCCCGGCGATGTGGTGGACGCCCTGGGACAGCGCTACGGCGTGCAGTATGCGGATTGAAGGACTGCTGCTGGAGGGCTTCCGGAATTACGACAGCCAGCAGCTGACCTTTGATGAAAGCTGCAACGTGATCTATGGAGACAATGCCCAGGGAAAGACCAACCTGCTGGAGGCCATTGTGTATCTGTCCTGCGGCCGCAGTCCCCGGACCCATGCGGATCGGGAGCTTATTGGCTTCGGAACAGAAAGGGCCAGGCTGGTGGGACAGATCCGGTCCCGGGAGCGGGAATTTGAAACGGAGATTCAGCTGACCCGGGGACGGCGGCGGAAGATGACCGTCAACGGTGTGGCCGCCAAAAACGGCGGCGACCTGTCCCAGGTGCTGCACACGGTGTTTTTCTCGCCGGAGGACCTGTTTCTCATACGGGAGGGAGCGGCGGCCCGGCGGCGGTTCATGGATATGTCCCTGTGCCAGCTGCGGCCCCGGTATGCCGAGGCCCTGGCGGAATACGGGCGGCTGTATGAACACAAGACCCGCATCCTCCGGGACAGTGACGAGTATCCTCAGCTGCTGGACACCCTGCCCGACTTTGACCGGCGGCTGTGCCAGGTGGGAGCGGTGCTCATCAGCTATCGGGCGCGGTATGTGCAGGCCCTGGCCGTCCACGCCCAGAGAGCCCACTGGGAGTGCTCCGGGGAACGGGAGGAGCTGGCTCTGTCGTATCAGACCGTGAAAACCGTGGAGGACCCATTGGGTCCGGCGGCGGACATTGCGGCGGCGCTGGCAGAGCACCAGGCACAGCATCATCAGGCGGAGCTGGCCTCCCGGCTGTGCCTGTCGGGACCCCATAAGGACGATATCGCCGTGACGGTAAACGGGCTGGAGGCCCGGCATTTCTGCTCCCAGGGCCAGGTGCGCACCGCGGCCCTGAGTCTGAAGCTGGCGGACCGGGAGATTCACAAAACCGCCATCGGAGAGTATCCGGTGATGCTGCTGGACGACGTGCTGTCGGAGCTGGACCCCCGGCGGCAGGAGTATGTGCTCAACCGCATTGCAGGCGGACAGGTGTTCATCACCTGCTGCGAAAACGACCGGCTGGATGCGCTGCTGTCCGGCCGGGTGTATCACGTTCGGGAAGGAAAGGTGCTGTGATGGGCTTTCTGCATATCGGCCAGAACGTCATGGTCAACGACCGGCGCATCATCGGCATATTCGACTTGGATATCACGTCCCAGTCCGCTCAGACCCGGCGGTTTCTGGACCAGGCGGAGCAGGAGGGCGTGGTGCTGCCGGTGTGCGACGACATTCCCAAGTCGTTTCTGGTGTGCGACCATCCGTATCACCGGCAGATCGTATATATTTCCCAGCTGAATACCCAGACGCTGGTGAAAAGAGCGGAAAAGAAGTAAGGAATTCCCTGTCATTGCCGGGAGATCGGCAGACACCGGGTTCCCGGGAATGACAGGAAAGACCCAAGGAAAGGAAAGATGACCCAATGAGCGAACTGGAAAAAGTCACCGCCGTGGACACCACCTATGACGCCTCGGAAATTCAGGTTCTGGAGGGGCTGGAGGCGGTGCGCAAGCGGCCCGGCATGTATATCGGCTCCACATCGGCCTCGGGCCTGCACCATCTGGTGTATGAGATCGTGGACAACGCCATTGACGAGGCACTGGCCGGATACTGCACCGAGATCACTGTTACCATCAACCCCGGCGACACCATCACCGTTACCGATAACGGCCGCGGCATCCCCGTGGACATCCAGAAGCAGACCGGCCGGCCGGCGCTGGAGGTGGTATACACCGTGCTCCACGCCGGCGGTAAGTTCGGCGGCGGAGGCTATAAGGTATCCGGCGGCCTCCACGGCGTGGGCGCGTCCGTGGTCAACGCCCTGTCCGAATGGCTGGAGGTGCAGGTTCAGAAGGACGGCAGAATTTACGAGATGAAGTTCTCCCGGGGAGCGATCACCCAGGAGATGAAGATTTTGGGCGACACCGATCAGACCGGCACCGCCGTTACCTTCAAGCCGGATCCGGAGATGTTCGACACCCTGGTGTATGACTATGAAACGCTGCACACCCGGATGCGGGAGCAGGCGTTCCTGAATGCGGGGCTGCGTATCACCATTACCGACGCCCGGCCCGGCCAGGAGCAAAGTGACTCCATGTGCTACGAGGGAGGCATCCGGGAATTTGTTACCTGGCTCAACCGCAACAAGACGGCGCTGCATGAGGAGGTCGTCTATCTGGCCGGGGCCAAGGGCGACAGCACCGCCGAGGTGGCGCTGCAATACAACGACAGCTATAACGAGACGCTGGTGTCCTTCGCCAATGACATCCACACCCCCGAGGGCGGCATGCATGAGACGGGTTTCAAAACGGCCCTGACCCGGGTGCTCAATGCCTACGGCATGAAATACGGCATGATCAAGGAGGGAGACAAGGTCTCCGGCGAGGACGTCCGGGAGGGCATCACCGCCGTGATCTCCGTGAAGCTGACGGAGGCCCAGTTCGAGGGACAGACCAAGGCCAAGCTGGGCAACGCCTCCATCCGCACCCTGGTGGACAACGTGGTATCCGACCAGCTGGCCGTGTATCTGGAGGAGCACCCGGTGGTGGCCCGGACCATTCTGGACAAGGCCCTGACCGCCAACCGGGCCAGGGAGGCTGCCCGAAAGGCCCGGGAATCCATCCGCCGCAAGACCGCCCTGGGCGGGGCGGCCATGCCCGACAAGCTGCGGGACTGCAACGAGAATAACCCCGAGCTGACGGAAATCTATATCGTGGAGGGCGACTCCGCAGGCGGCTCTGCTACTCAGGGACGGGACTCCCGCTTCCAGGCCATCCTGCCTCTGTGGGGCAAGATGCTGAACGTGGAAAAGGCCCGGGCGGACAAGGTGTATGGCAACGACAAGCTTCAGCCGGTGATCACGGCCCTGGGCGCCGGAATCGGCGACGAGCTGGACCTGAACCGGCTGCGGTATCACAAGATCATCATCATGGCCGATGCCGATGTGGACGGCGCCCATATCCGGACGCTGCTGCTGACCTTCTTCTTCCGGTTTATGCGGCCCCTGATCGAGGAGGGGTATGTATACTCCGCCGTGCCCCCTCTGTATAAGCTGACCCGGGGCAAGCAGCAGCGGGTTGCCTATACCGACGAGGAGCGGGACACCATTTCCGCCGAAATGCGGGCGGGGAATCCCAACGTGAAGATCGACATCAGCCGCTTCAAGGGCCTGGGCGAGATGAATCCCCATGAGCTGTGGGAGACCACCATGGACCCGGGGAAGCGCACCCTGCGCCGCATCACCCTGGACGACGCCGTGGCCGCCGACGCCACGTTTACGGTGCTGATGGGCGAAAAGGTGGAGCCCCGGAAGGAGTTCATTGAGAAAAACGCCAAATACGCGGTGAATCTGGACTATTGATTCAAAAAATGCATGCATTTTTGAATTTTACCATCCCCACAAGGAGAATAAAATATGAGCAAAAAACCACAGTACGACCCTGAGGAGCTGCGGTACCCGGACCAGCACATTGTGGAGCGGTCCCTGGTGCCGGAGATGGAAAAATCCTATATCGAATACGCCATGTCCGTGATCGTGGGCCGGGCCCTGCCCGACGTGCGGGACGGACTGAAGCCCGTGCACCGGCGCATTCTCTACGCCATGTACGAGGACAATCTGACCTCGGACCGCCCCTTCAAGAAGTCCGCCACCTGCGTGGGCGACGTGCTGGGCCGGTATCACCCCCACGGCGACGCGTCCGTGTACGACGCCCTGGTGCGCCTGGCCCAGGATTTCTCCATGCGCTATATGCTGGTGGACGGCCACGGCAACTTCGGCTCCGTGGATGGCGATCCCCCGGCGGCCTACCGATACACTGAGGCCAGGCTTGCCAAGATCGCAGGCGAAATGCTGCGGGACATCGAAAAGGACACCGTGGACTGGGACCCCAACTTCGACGAGAGCCGCAAGGAGCCCCGGGTGCTGCCCTGCCGGTTCCCCAATCTGCTGGTCAACGGTTCCTCCGGCATTGCCGTAGGTATGGCCACCAATATCCCGCCCCATAACCTGCGGGAGGTCATCGGTGCGTGCATCTGTGTGCTGGATCATCCGGACGCCACCCTGGGCGATCTGATGGAGCATGTTCAGGGTCCCGACTTCCCCACAAAGGGCATCATCATGGGCCGGGCCGGGATCCGGGCCGCCTATGCCACCGGCCGGGGCCGGGTAGTGGTTCGGGCCCGCCACGAATTCGAGGAATTCGGCAACAACCGCACCCGCATCATCATCACGGAGCTGCCGTATCAGGTAAACAAGCGGATGCTTATCAAGAACATGGCCGACCAGGTGGAGGATAAGCGTCTGGAGGGCATCAGCAACATTCAGGATGAGACGGACCGCAACGGTATGCGCATCGTCATCGAGCTGAAGCGGGACGCCAACCCCCAGGTGGTGCTCAACCGCCTGTTTGCCCAGACCCAGCTGCAAAGCTCCTTTGCCATCAATATGCTGGCCCTGGTCCAGAATCAGTCCCAGCCGAAGATCCTGTCCCTGCGGCACATCATCGACGAATATCTGGCCTTCCAGGAGGAGATCATCGTCCGGCGCACCAGATACGACCTGAAGAAGGCTCAGGAGCGGGCCCACCTGCTGGAGGGTCTGCTGATCGCCCAGGACAACATTGACGAGGTCATCCATATCATCCGCACCAGCTATGACAATGCCAAGGAAAACCTGATGCAGCGCTTTGGTCTGGACGACGTCCAGGCCCAGGCCATTCTGGATATGCGCCTGAAGGCTTTGCAGGGGCTGGACCGGGAAAAGCTCCAGAACGAGTATCAGGAGCTGGAGGAGAAAATCGCCTATTATCTGCGGGTGCTGGGGGATGAGAATCTGGTAAAGTCCATCCTGAAGGAGGAGCTGCAGGCCATCTCCGACAAGTATGGCGATGACCGCAAGACGGAGATCCAGGATGTGGAGGACGAGATCGACATCGAGGACCTGATCGAGGAGGAGGAATGCGTCTTTACCCTCACCGCCAACGGGTACATCAAGCGCACTCCCGTCAGCGAATATACCGCCCAGAGCAAGGGCGGTATGGGCAAAAAGGGCATCACCACCCGGGAGGAGGATACCGTGGTGGATGTGTTCACCGCCTCCACCCACGACTATATTCTGTTCTTTACCGACACCGGCAAGGTGTATAAGAAGAAGGGCTATCTCATCCCCGAAAGCGGCAAGGCTGCCAAGGGCACCAACATCGTGAACATTCTTCAGGTGGAGACCGGCGAGCGGGTCCAGGCCATGCTGCACTTCCGGGAGACCGGCGACGACCAGCTGTATTTGTTCATGACCACCCGCAACGGCACCGTGAAGCGGCTGGAGGTATCGGCCCTGAAGAACCTGCGCAACAACGGCATCCGGGCCCTGACCCTGGACGAGGGGGATGAGCTCATCAACGTGCAGGAGACCCACGGCAGCGACCGTATCCTGATTGCCACCCACGACGGGCAGGCTGTCTGCTTTGACGAGACGGATGTGCGGGCTATGGGCCGCACGGCGGTAGGCGTCCGGGGCATCCGCCTGCGGGAGGGCGACTATGTGGTGGGCGCCGCCAAGGCGGTGCCCGGCAAGACGGTGCTGTCTATCACCGAGCGGGGCTACGGCAAGCGCACAGTGGTGGAGGAATACCGCATTACCGCCCGGGGCGGCCTGGGCATCCGCAACTATATGGTCACGGAAAAAACCGGGCCCATCGTGGGTATCAAGGTGGTGGACGGTACCGAGGACCTGCTGCTGGTGACGGAGGCAGGCATTCTCATCCGCACGGCAGTGGAGAATATCCGCATTGCCGGCCGCGCCACCCAGGGCGTCATCGTCATGCGCTTTAAGGAGGAGGGCGACCGCGTCATTTCCATGGCTCTGACGGACCGGGAGCAGGAGACCGAAAAGGAGTGATCTGATGGGGAAGAAGAAGGAAATGTACGCCCCGCTGACCCGGTGGCAGTATTTTACCAAGACCCTGTATCATGACCCCAGCCGCACCAATGAGTTTGAGTACGACGGCGTGATCTATCTGAAAAGCGAAGAACTGCGGGACATTGAGTATGCCAACGCACGGGTGAACTGGGTGCTTCTGCTGGTTCTGTGCGCTATGTTCCTGACGGCGGTGAAGTGGCAGAACATTGTGGTCATTGCCGTGGGCATGGTGGTGATCGTGGCGGGAGAGCTGTATCGCATGAGCCGCCTGCCCAAGGATATCAAGGCCCACCTGACGGATTCCGGACGGAGGAAGCGGTGACGGAGATGAAGATCATCGCCCGCATTCGCACGGAGCTGCCGGAGAAGTTCGGCGTGCCCCGGCAAAGCGGGCTGGTGCCCCAGCTGAGGGGCCGTGTGGTGTTTGAGCCGGGGTACCGGAATCCGGACGCTGTTCGGGGGCTGGAGGACTTCTCCCACATCTGGCTGATCTGGCAGTTTTCCCAGGCGGTCCGGGAGGACTGGTCCCCTACGGTGCGGCCGCCCCGGCTGGGGGGAAACCGGCGTATGGGGGTGTTTGCCACCCGGTCGCCCTTCCGGCCCAATGCCATGGGCCTGTCCTCTGTGCAGCTGGACCGGGTGGAGCTGGACCCGCAGCTGGGCCCGGTGCTCCATGTGCGGGGGGCGGACCTGATGGACGGGACGCCGATTTTCGACATCAAGCCCTATCTGGCCTATACCGACAGCCATCCCCAGGCCACCGGAGGATTCACCGATGGCCTGGCCCATGCGCCGCTGACGGTGGACTGCGCCCGGTCGCTGCTGGAGCGTATCCCGGCGGGCAGCCGGGAGGGGCTTCTGGGCGTGCTGGCCGGAGATCCCCGGCCCCGCTATCAGGAGGACCCCCAGCGGGTGTACGGCCTGGCCTTTGCCGGGTACAACATCCGGTTCACCGTGGACGGGGACCGGCTGACAGTGGTGGACGTGGAGGAAGCGAGATAAGGCGATGAAAACAGTGACCATATATACCGACGGCGAGAGCCGCTGCGCGGCCTCGGAGAAGATGTCTGTCCTGCTCGCCCCTGTCGGGGCAACCGCAGGACATGACAGGCAGGCGCCCTCGGGCTGGGCTGCCGGAGGCATGAGAAGCAGGAAAAAGAAATGAAAACAGTGACCATATATACCGACGGCGCCTGCTCCGGTAATCCCGGACCCGGGGGGTGGGGGGCGATTCTGGAGTGGAACGGCGTGGAAAAGGAGCTGTCCGGCGGCGCGGCGGATACCACCAACAACCGTATGGAGCTTACCGGTGTCATCCGGGCCCTGTCGTGCCTGAGGGAGCCCTGCGTGGTGGAGCTGTATTCCGACTCCAAATACGTCATCGATGCCCTGTCCAAGGGATGGGTATACGGCTGGCAGAAGCGGGGCTGGGTGAAAAGTGATAAAAAGCCCGCCCTGAACGCGGACCTATGGCAGGAGCTGCTGCCCCTGATCGCACGGCACGATGTGCGCTACCACTGGGTCAAGGGCCACGCCGCCAACGAGAAAAACAACCGCTGCGACCAGTTGGCGGTGGCGGAGAGTAAAAAGTTCTGAAAATCTGCGATGTTCACAAAAAGTTCACGCGGATTTCATGATTTCGCCATGTTTACAAGGTATTCTTTTACCTGTACAAAGGAACCATTCCTTATGTGATTTTCTCTCTCTCCTAACAAACACACAGAAAACTCCCTTCGCCAGCGGCGGAGGGAGTTTTCTGTGCTTGTCAAAAAGAACATTGCCCTTTTTGATTTTTATGGAGTGCATTCAATGCCAACTCCCCCGCCAATTTGAAAAGAGCATCCGACATGACCTTTTCCGGTGAAAGTCCACCTGCTTGCTGGCCAACCTTTTTATAAAAGTTGTAAAGGCTTTCTTCCATTGTAAGTGTGATTTGCTTCATTGTTTGCACTCCTTTCTAAAATAGGACCCGTTTCGGTCCCATTCTATCATACCTTTCCCATACAATCAAGAAAAAGAACCAATATTGGTCCTATGGGAGGGGCGTATGGAGCAAAAAATCAAACAGGATTCCATTCACATCGGTGAGAATATTCGCCGAGAGAGGCTTCGAAAGGGAATTGGACAGACGGAGCTGGTCCGCCAACTTCAGCTGGCGGGAGTGGAGATGACCCGCGAGACTCTGGTGAAGATCGAGCGGGGTACCCAGCACATTCAGGCCACACAGCTTCGGGGTATTCGGGATGCCCTGGGCGTTACATACGATGAATTACTGCAATAAGAGGAGCGGACAGCGTCCGCTCCTCTTGAGCTTGTCAAAAAAGGGCGCCGCCCTTTTTTGACAAAAGGGATTTCGCTCCGACCCGCGCGTTTTCACGCATAAAATGCGTGAAAACACACTCTCTCCGC
>OLYB01000794.1_pt1 | contig 27879 bp, 28 predicted proteins | sample 1674481 | NCBI WGS metagenome assembly OLYB01 (sample SAMEA103958167, study PRJEB25191) | human gut metagenome
TTTCCATTCTGGAAAAGCGCGAGGACATCATCCCTGTACTTGGCTCTGCCCCGGTAGATGATGCCCGTATGCGCAAGGACGCAAAAGAGCAGGAACTACTGCGTGACGCCGGCCGTATCAATGACCTTGCCATTGCCTATGGTCTTTCTCACGTCGCCGCCGCTGTCACCGAGGTGGAACTTGCAAAACAGATAGACGCTTTCTTCTTAGCACATGGCGGCAAGCAGGTGGGACAGTATCAGGTCGTCTGCTATGGTGCGAACGCGGCGAAGCCCCACCACATGTCTGACGACACGCTCCCTCGTCCAGGCGACTCAGTGCTGATCGATCTGGTCTGCCCGATCAACGACTACTGGTGTGACATGACACGTACTGTGTTCTACCGTCAAGTCAGCCAACAGCACCGCCGGGTCTATGAGGTTGTCCGCCGCGCTCAGCAGGCCGGTATCGATTTCGTCCGTCCCGGCGTTCGGATGAGCCAGATAGACGCCGCGGTGCGTCAGGTGATTGTCGATGCCGGGTATGGCGCCGCCTTTATCACACGCACCGGCCACGGTATTGGCCTGATGGTGCATGAGCCGCCGGATGTCAGCACCTCCTGCGATGTGGTTGCGCAGGAGGGGATGGTATTCTCCATAGAGCCCGGCATTTATCTGCCCGGTGACATGGGAGTCCGCATTGAGGATCTGGTTCTTGTCACCGCCGATGGCTGCGAGGTTCTGACGCATTACCCAAAAGAATTACAGATTATTTCGTAAACAAACGATGGCGTTCCGCTTAAATGCGGAACGCCATCATCTTCTATATCTGCTGAGACTGTGACTCAAAATGCCCATGTGCCGTCACGGAAGATCGGTACGATCCGCCCGTCGGTGCAGACAGCATCCACCGCCGTGTCCGGCGCGCCGATCATGAAATCTACATGAACCTGTGAATCGTTGACTCCCAATGCAGAGCACTCCTCCAGCGTGCGGTCATGATACCCCTGGATCGTGTTGATATATCCTTTTCCCAGCGCCAGATGGCAGGCGGCATTCTCATCGATCAGCGTATTATAGAACAAAACGCCGCTGCGATTGATGGGGCTGTCCCACGGCACCAGTGCGCATTCGCCCAGATAGGCACTGCCTTCATCCATGCCAATCAGCTGATCCAGCAGCTCCGGATTTGTCTCAGCGTCCCACTCCACAGCCTTGCCCTCATGGAAACGGATCCAGAAATTCTCCGCAGACTGTCCATGGAAGCACAGAGGCTTTGTTCCATAGACGATGCCCTCTGCCGCGCCCTTCTTCGGTGTGATAAGGCACTCCTCCGTCGGCAGATTCGGCGTGAAGGTCGTCCCACTCTTTGTTGTCTCCCGGACGCCCTTAAAACGCGCTTCCGGTATCATGCCGATACGGAAATTCGTGCCATTGCTGCTGCTGAAGTGAAGCTCCTTCAGCGGCAAGCGATTGATGTAGTCGCAGCGGCGCTGCAGCTCCGCGTTATGCGCCGTCCACGCAGCAACGGGATCACTGTCCACGCGGCAGACGGCAAGGATCAGTTTCCACAGTTTCTCCATTGCCTGACCGACCCGCAGTTCCGGAAACAGTCTCTTGGCCCACGCCGGGCCCGGCACACAGGCAAAGCACCACTGGCATTTGTGCTCCATCGCATCCCGGTAAGGTTTATAAATCGGCCAAATCGCTTGCTGTGAAGTGCTGTATTTCCCCGCGTCGATACCGTTAAGACCGCTGGGATCCTCAGAAATCAACCCTATCCGGCACGGGAGCACCTGAGCGTAGTGTTTCCAGCGAGCCTCCTCGTAGTCGCGTACTGCGCTCAGATCCGCCGTTGTGCGGTAGCGGTAGTCCACCTTCAGAAGCGGCTGGTAATTCCATTCCACGACCACCCGTCCTGCGCCGCACTTGTAGCATTCCTCTACTAGCATCTTGACAAACTCTGGTTGATCCAACTGTGCTGTAATGAATACCTCCTGTCCCTTTTGAACATTGCCGCCTACTTTCGCGATAAGACGTGCATAACTGCGTAACAGGGTCTTATTCATATTCCACCTCCTGATTTATAAAATATTGCAATTATATTATAAAATAAGCATAGCACAAGATCGGACTTTTGAAAAGACCCTTTGCGAATTTTTTCAAAACACTTGACCGCTTTATTTTATAATATTATAATCATTTATATAAAATTATAGAGGAGTGAACACTGTGAAAATAACAGATACACTCAAGCAATACGCACTCATTACAATAGGCTGCGCCCTGTATGCTTTAGGCTTCTGCTGGTGCTGTCTGCCGGTGCATCTCACTATTGGCGGGTTGACCGGAGTAGCTCAGGTGCTCAATGTTTTCTTCCCCGTTCTGCCCGTCGGTACGCTGACACTTGTCATGAACATCCCCTTTTTTGTCTTGGGACTGAAGCTCCTCGGCAAACAGGTGCTGATCAGTTCCCTATATGCAATGACCGTCAGCTCACTGATGATCGATGGAATGAACTCCCTGTATCATTTTCAGCCTTTGGATCCGGTGCTGGCTGTTGTCTACGGCGGTATTCTGTGCGGCGCGGCATTCGGCCTCATGCTCCGTCAGGGAGCTACCACGGGCGGCACGGAGCTTGCTGCGCGGCTGTTGAAGATAAAGGTGCAGCAGCTCCCCATCGGGAAATTGTGCCTGATCATCGACCTTGTGGTGATCGCCACCTATTCCCTTACATTCCGCCAACTGACACAAGCGCTTTACAGCATCGCCGCGCTATATATCTGCACCGTGATGATGGACAAGGTCGTTTATGGCGGCAAGGCGGCCAAGCTGGCCTATATCATAAGTCCACACCACGAGGAGATCACCCGTCGGCTGCTGGAGCTGGATCTTGGCGTAACATTGCTGGAAGGTGTCGGTGCATATTATCGTAAATCCACCAAGGTGGTCATGTGTGCATTCAGCCGAAATTACATTATCCCTGTAAAAAAGCTGGTGCAACAAATCGACCCAGATGCATTCATTATTGTATGTGATACACACGAGATCTTGGGCGAAGGCTTTGGTGTCTATGATCCCACCGGATTGTAGAATAGCTTGAGGAGCGCAATTGCCTCTGGCTAAAAAATGCTTTGCCTCACGACCTGACTCATAGAGAAAAATGTGCAGAGAAGTAAAAAGCAGCTATGCATATCAGTGTTCTCTGCCTGATGACTCTCTATTTACGCAACAGTTCAGAAAGCTGCGCCTTTTCTTTGTTTACTGTAGCACAAAAAGTGAGCACCGCCAAAAATTGTGAAATGTTCACTTTTGTTGTATATTATTGTTGTTTTTTTAATGTCTGGAAGATGAGGATACTTGAATATGACACCCGAACGCAAGAAAATTGATGATTTGGCTGGACAGGTTGGCGGGTATTTCTCACTGCCCTCCGAAGGCAGCATGGCGTATACGGAATTGTTGTTTGATATTTGCCAGCAATTTGGCATTCACTATTATACGGTGCCCAAGAAAGAGCGCTATTTCGGGGAGGAAGTGACCCGTGTCACTTGGGCAAAACAGCAGGAAGAGAAATCCGGTATCCCGCAGAATATCCGTCCCGCATTCTCTGCTTGACCCACATTTTGATCCATACGGAAACCCAAACTTAAAACGACAGAGCCACTCGGCGGGAACGTAGTTCACCGCTGGATAGCTCTGTCGCTTTTACTGGAGTGTCCTTTTATTGCCTACAGCAACGCAAAACGCAACGATTCTCATGCCATCGAAAGTTGACCCACACCGGTGCTGGCAGCGGCGCTGACCCACACCGTGACCCACACGGGGAAACGAGCGGACGGAACACATGGAGCAAAGAGTTTCCGACCTCTTCCTTTTTGGGGCAAAAACGCCCGCAAACCCTTATGCCGCAACGGCTGGAGGGCATTTTATCACTTGGTAAGGATGAGGTCGGCGGTTCGAATCCGCCCAGCAGATCCAAAAAGTCCTGTTTTCGAGAGAAAACAGGACTTTTTCTTTACTTTTTGACCAATTTAATCTGTGGGTCACGGTGTGGGACAGTTTTGACCCACACCGTGACCCACACGCGGAAATGCGCAGAAAGGGCGAAAAAGGAGCGGAAAGGGAGTTCGGCAATCTATCAGATGGCTTTTGCTACTTTTAATGCACAATATGCGTATTCATTCATCTTTTAATCGCCTAAGTGGAACCTCAAACTGTTCTACCATTTGGTACATAGGTTCTTTCCCCTCAAGGAAGTCTTGATAGTCTGGATACTCTTCGTAAAGCTTCAGCTTTTGAAGGACTTCCCGCGCCGTTTTAGCGCCTACACTCCGACTCCAGCCAGCAAAACCTATTGAATAGTTAATTGTTTCGGGCTTAAATGGCCACGGCCTTTTTACTTCTCGCCGCAAATGAATTTTCCCATTCTCCAATTTTGTTGTAATGTTTGCCCCCTCCAGTGCGGCTATAAATTCTTTCATTGTTGGCGAAACATGATTGTCCCATGTCTGTCCAGCCGCCCTCTGTTTTGACGGTTACGGACAAATCACTCAATTAAAAAATATTGCACTGCTATTATGCACCACTGTAACGAGAACGCATTGTATACTCCGTTCCGTTTCGTGTTAGTAGGAAACCAATGGGACTGCCTTGATAAAGGCTGTCAATCCACCGCTGATCGGCACTCCCGATGGGGCTGATGACCCCTTCATATTGAAAGGAAACATCTATTTCCACAATCCAAGTATCTTTGCTGATTTCAGATGGTCTAAGTGCGTATATGTCCGCGCTTTCTCTGTCCATATCAGTCGTTGGCAGTAGGCGCACTTTGAGATCCCTGTACTCCGTAATCGTAAATGTTCGAGCATCGGAAGGAGTCATCAAGTCGTCGAGGAACGATTTTGCTAATTCGACAGCAGCTTCCTCGGGATAGGTAGTGCTTTCTTCAGAATCTAAGGCGCTCTTTCCGCTTACATAAACGTACAGTTTTGTATTCTCGATGGGAATGGAATACGGCGTTTTAGGTTGAGGATCACTGACGGGTACTTGAGGCAGCGGGACATCGGCAGGCATCTGAATTCTGCGCAACACAAGCAATGCAGCTAGCGCACACAGCACTGCAGCAACCATCCAGTGGATATGCTTTCTGCGTATATATTGAGCGAATTTACCATCGTGTGCCATTTGCTAACCTCCTTACCTGTTTCTTCCTACCTTCAGAAACGTGATGACCTAGCGATCTCTTTTTTAGTCGATTCCCCTCACATTCATAAAGCGGTAGTTTTAAGCCCACCGCAAAGGACTGCCTTGCGGTGTAAAGAATACTGTGGATTGGATTTCTTTTCTGCACCTCATTACAATAATACAAACCGCGCGGAAGTAAAAGGGGGTAAATACAAACAAGCCATTTATTTTCCGCCAAGGCTTTCACTACTTGTTTTGTAAACACACGAACACAAGCAATTAGCATACTGCTGGCGGTTTTCGCATCCACGCCATTTTGCAGAACTAACGCAGCGAATGTGTACCCTTACGCAAAGTTCTTCCTATGGAACTTGTACGAACGCCATCCAAGTGATATACTTTTTGAAACGCCCCGGAAAGGACTGAGTGTATGGACCGCGCTGCCGACTTGTGGACCTTGGTCAGCAATTTAAAAAATGCCGCTTATGATGAACAGGTACATATTCTGCAAATGCTGGGCGATAAGCTTATCAATGATTGCCGCATCGAGGTCTTTGGCGTGACCATTGAGCCGCTATGGGTAGAGGCCTATTGCTATGACGAAACGCATTTCCCCGACTACAATACCCATCGCAGCCGCAAGCAAAAAAACCGATTTGGACAGATGTATTTCCATGAGCGAGGCTACGGCGGTGTGGATATTTGCTTATCAAATTCGGAGGATTTCTGCCTGTCCTTTCTGCTGAAGGCTACTCTCGCCAACGGGCACTTTCTGACACAGACGCAGCTTCCGCGCGTGTTGTTGAGCACCGGCAAAACGAAAGCGGACTTCGAGCATCTGGAGGACATACTCCACCCTGCGAACGCCCGTCACACTATCTGCCACACGACCCGTGTGAACTTGGCCAAGCCCTGTTACAGCGACGCCCCGCTGACCTCATTTGCGCTGGACGCAATTCCCAAGTATGATTTCCGGTTTGCCCGGAAAAACCTTCGAGAGAATGTACGGGCGTACCTGCTGGCCTATATGGCCGCACATCCGGACTGTACCGAACAAGAATGCAGGGCAGAGTGCCGCCGTGTGTTCGGATGGGTGCCCGACCTGGTGCGGACATGGGTGCACAACTGATGTGCAGCTTGTTATTGCTCCGGCTGCCGTAGGAACAGCACGCCCAGGGTGCCGGGGCCGCAGTGTGAGGACACAGTACAGCCAGCCTGGGTGACGAATACCTCCTGAAAGGGTGCCAACTCCCGTACCAGCTTCGTTAGCTCCTGTAGGGTGGTCTCCGCCACCTCGCCGGAGTGGGTGATGAAAGCGTGATCAGCCACCACCGTCTTATCCGCCAACCGTTCGGTGATATACTGGCGGTACACCTTTTCCATGGCGCCGCGGTACTTTTTGCAGACTGCCAGCTTGCCCTCCCGCATTTCCAGACAGGGCTTCAGCTTCAGCATGTTGGCGCCCAGCGCCGCCACGCCGCTGCACCGGCCACCCTTCCACATGTACTCCAGCGTGTCCAGCACGAAGCTGGTGTCGCTGTGAGGGGCCAGGCGGCGCAGCTCTGCGGCGATATCCGCCGCCGCCATGCCGCCATCCCGAAGCTTGGCTCCCCGAAGCGCCAGCAGCCCGCCGCCGGTGGAGAGCTGGCGGCTGTCCACCACATGGATCTGCCCCTGCTCCGCCAGCTCCTGCGCCGCCAGCACCGCGTTCTGGCAGGTGCAGGACAGCTCTGAGCTGATGTCGATATGCACGATGTCATATCCCTCCGCCAGGATCGGGGCAAAGAACGCCTTGAAGTCCTCCGGGCTGACCGCCGCGGTCTTGGGCAGGGTTCCGTTCCGGCGGTACTCGGCGTACAGCTCCGCCGAGGTGTACTGCCCGTTGTCGGGAAAGACCCGCTCTCCGCTCTGGATGGTCAGCGGTATGGTGCGGATCTGGAAGCGCTCCAGAAGCTGGGGCGTCAGGTCGCAGGTGCTGTCATAGGTGATGCAGACAGGTCTGGGCATAAGGGGTATTCCTCCTATTTGTTATGTATAGCACAGGAACAGTATACCGAAGAAACCTCAACGCAAGCTCAAAAACCTCTCGATTTTTGTGAGCGGGTGTGATAAAATCCAGAAAAACGCAAGGGAGGAATGGATATGTTCCGCATTCTGGTGGCCGAGGATGACGACAGCGCCCGTTTCCTGATGTGCGAGGTGCTGCGGCGCGCCGGCTACGAGCCCTGCCCCGCCCGGGACGGTGTGGAGGCGTTGGAGGTGATGGAGCACTACCAGTGCGATCTGGCGGTGGTGGACATCACCATGCCCCGGATGGACGGCATCACCTTTACCCGGACGCTGCGGGAGGGCAACTGCGACCTGCCGGTGCTGATGGTGACGGCGCGCGTGACCCAGGAGGACAAGCGCCGGGGCTTCCGGGCGGGGACGGACGACTACATGGTCAAGCCCGTGGACGAGGAGGAGATGCTCTGGCGCATTGAGGCGCTGCTGCGGCGGTATTGCAGCCGGGCGGATCGCCGCCTGACGGTGGGAGCCACGGTGCTGGATCGCGGCTCCCTGCAGGTCATCACGCCGCAGGGCACATGGCAGCTGGCCGCCAAGGAATTCCTGCTGCTGTACAAGCTGCTGTCCTACCCCCGGACGCTTTTTACCAAGCGCCAGCTCATCGACGATATATGGGATCTGGACAGCGATGTGGATGAGCATACCGTGGAGGTCTACATCTCCCGGCTGCGGGAAAAATTCCGGGACAACCGGGACTTTGAGCTGCGGACGATCCGCGGCTTCGGTTATATGGGGATGCCCCGGGAGGACGGAAATGCGGAAAACTGACGTGAAGAAGGAGAATCCGCCCGTCCGTCTGCTGGGCACCATGTTCCTTCTGGTGCTGGGTCTGGTGGCGGTGTATGTTGTGCTGGCGCTGGGCATATTCGCGCTGGTGCAGCAGCTGGTGCATCTGGACAAAGCGAATTATACGCTGCTCTGGCCTATTCTTATCCTGACCATCAGCGCCATTCTGGGCGTTCTGCTGGCCGTGTTCATCTTCCGCGGGTATCTGGCGCCGCTTTCCCGGCTGATGCAGGCCACGCAGTCGGTGGCCTCCGGCGATTACTCCGTGCGGGTGGAGATGCGGGGTGCCCGGGGCGAGGTGGCGGAGTACATCCGCAGCTTCAACAAAATGGCAGAGGAGCTGTCCGGCGTGGCGCTGCTGCGCATGGACTTCGTGAACACCTTCTCCCATGAGTTCAAAACGCCCCTGATCTCCATCCGGGGCTTCGCCAAGCTGCTGCAGAACGACGATCTGACGCCGGAGCAGCGGCAGACCTATACAAACACCGTGGTGCAGCAGTCCGAAAGGCTGGCAGCCATGAGCACCCACATTCTGGAGCTGGCGCAGTATGAAAATACCGAGATCGTATCCGGCAAAACGCTGTACAGCCTGGACGAGCAGCTGCGGCGGTGCGTCCGCCAGCAGGAGAGGGACTGGCTGCAAAAGGGGCTGACCGTGGAGGGCGACCTGGATCAGGTGGACTACTACGGCAACGAGGAGCTGGTGGAGCACATCTGGTCGAATCTCCTGTCCAACGCCATCCGCTTCACACCCGCCGGCGGTCAGATCACCGTGGTGCTGCGGCAGAGCGAGGGAGAGATCACTGTCTCCGTCTCCGACACGGGTATCGGCATGGACGAGGAGACGCAGCGGCACATTTTTGAAAAATTCTACCGCGCCGCCCCGTATCCGGATAGCCGGGGCAACGGTCTGGGACTGTCCATCGTGCGCCGGGTGGTGGCGCTGTGCGGCGGCCGGGTGGCGGTGTTCTCCCGCCCCGGCAACGGCTCCACCTTTACCGTGACGCTGCCCGCAGCGGGGGAATGATCCGCGGCGCTGCGCCATGCAGGAGGTGCGCCTCCTGCATGGCGCTTTGTTTTTCCGTCTGATCGAATTTGTGTCCGACCGGCAAACATACAGCTCCCGCAACGCGCATACGATGGACTATTCTCAAGGAGGAGGTCTGTTTATGTCAACCGATCAGCCGGCGCTCACCGTCACCCGCAATTTTCTCGGTCAGCAGACAGCGGAGGCGCTGGTTCTGGAACTCATCCGCGCCCACACACAGGCGGCTTGACGGCTGCGGCAGTCCACGGAAAGGAGGGAGCGTATGGAGCAGCGACCGCTGCCCACCGCGCTGTACTGCCGCCTGTCCCGGGAGGACGGAGACCGGATGGAGAGTGATTCCATCGGCAACCAGCGGAAGCTGCTGGAGGAGTACATCGAAAATCATCCTGAGTTGACCGTGGCAGAATGCTATGCAGACGAGGCTGTAATAATAGGACTAAAAACATTAAGGCTCAAAAAGTGCTGAAAATACGGCGTTTTTGAGCCTTATCACATAAATAAGCGCAAATAGTACATAGCGCGTCTGTTTACCCAAAGTGGCGTTTGGGTCGGCAGGCGCGCTATTTTTATGCCCGGATGCGGGCGAAGGAGGTGTTATTGTGAAAGCATATGGGAAGTCGTGGGGCTACAACGTATATGACTGCCGGTACTGCCTGTACCGAAAAGGAAAAATACAGGGCTGCGTCTACCCGGACGGCTGCTGCTGTCCCGTCCCGCAAAAGCCCGCAAGACGGAACGGCATAGAACAAGTTTACGAAGCAGCTGCGGACAGAGACGCTCCCGTTTCGGAGTGCGATGGCTGTCCCTACGGAAGGACTGCCCCCTGCATCGGATGGTGTACCAAAGAGGTCATGCGCGCCTCAGGGCTTCCAAAGGAGCGTGACAGAAGCCATGTATGACTATTTCTACGGCGCGGAAGCGGAACAGTTCTCCTTCTACCGCATCCCCAAGGTGCTGTTCACGGAGGAACGGTTCAGAAGCGTTTCCGCAGAAGCCAAGGTGCTCTACGGTCTGCTCCTTGACCGCATGAGCCTGAGCTGCAAGAACGGCTGGCTGGATCGGGCGGGGCGTGTGTATATCATCTTCACCATCGAGGAAGTCATGACCGCCCTGGGCTGCGCCGACCAGAAGGCCGGAAAGCTGCTGCATGAGCTGGAGAGCAAATGCCGCCTCATCGAGCGCAAGCGGCAGGGGCTGGGCAAGCCCAACCTCATCTACGTCAAAAACTTTGTGGATAAGGATGTGGATAACGCATCAGGCAGCACCGCGCCCTCCCCGGAATCACGATTCCAGAACCGTGAAAATCACGATTCAGGAGCAGTGAAAATCACGGATCAAGAATCGTTAAAATCACGATCTAATAATACTGAGAATAATGATACTGATTTTAGTGATACTGATTCCTTTCCCTTCACTTCGTTCAGGAGGGATCACGGGCGGGAAACGAAAGGAAACGAAGCGGTTTTAAGAGAGCGGTACAGAGCACTTATTGAGGAGAACATCGCCTACGACGCACTCCTGACAGACTATCCATACGAGCAGGACACGTTGGAAGAAATCCTGGAGCTGCTGGTGGATGTGGTCTGTACGACGAAAAACTCCGTCCGCATTTCCGGCGACGATAAGCCCGCCGAGGTGGTCAGGAGTAAGTTTTTGAAGCTGAACAGCGAGCACATCCGCTTTGTGGTGGGCGGGCTGAAGGAAAACACCACCCGCATCCGCAATATGCGCCAGTATCTTTTAGCCACGCTGTATAACGCCCCTCTGACCATCGGGAACTACTACCGAAGCCTTGTCAGTCACGATATGTCGGAGGGATTCATCTGAGCCGCAGGTTATTGCCTGCGGCTTTGGCATTTTCAGGAGGTGATGCGACCGTGCCGAAACAGAAACCCAACGAACAGGTACAGCAGATACCGCTGTCAGAGATTCGTCCCTTCAAGAACCACCCCTTCAAGGTGACGGACGACGAGCTCATGCAGCAGACCATCGACAGCATCATGCAGGTGGGCGTTCTCAACCCCGCCATCATCCGCCCCGCACCGGAGGGCGGATACGAGATGGTAGCCGGACACAGGCGGCTCCATGCCGCAGACCTTGCGGGGCTGAAAACCATACCGGCCATCGTCCGCAATCTTGACGATGACGAGGCGGTGATCCTCATGGTGGACAGCAACTTGCAGCGGGAAACCATCAGTCCCATGGAACGGGCGCAGGCGTACAAAATGAAGCTGGAAGCGTTGAAGCATCAGGGAAAGCGGGTGGATTTGGAGGATAAGTCAACTTCTCGCCAAGTTGGCGAGAAGTCATGGGCTGTTGCCAAAGTCGGTGCTGATGCAAACGAAAGTGAAAGACAGGTACACAGATATATCCGTCTCACCGAGCTTCTGCCGGAGGTGCAGAAAAGGGTGGACAGCAAGGAGATCGCGTTCAGCCCCGCCGTGGAGCTGTCATACCTCACCTGTGACGAGCAGAAGCAGTTTCTGGACGCAATGGACTATTCCCAGAACACGCCCTCACTTTCACAGGCACAGCGGCTCAAAAAGCTCAGCCGGGAGGGAAAATGCACGAAGGAGGCCATGCGCTCCATCATGTCCGAGGAAAAGAAGGAGGACCAGGAGCGCATCACGCTGAGCAGCGATACCCTCCGCAAATATTTCCCCCGAAGCTACACGCCCCTGCAAATGCAGCAGACCATCATCAAGCTGCTGGAGCAGTGGCAGAAAAAACAGCAGCGCAGGAACGAGCGCTGAGAAAGGCAGGTTTATCCATGAACGTAACCATCAACATCTACGGCGACGTACACATCCACTGCGACTGCTGCGACGGGTGCGGCGAATATGACGACAATTTCGACGACGCCCTCGAAGCACCGCATGAGGCTGCGCCGGATGCGGAGGACGTCGGCGAGCAGACCGGCCCGACCGCCGAAGAAGCGGAAGCGGCGGTAAAGGCATTGGCGGCGTTTTTTCTTCCGCTTTTTTCGGAGGAGACTGACGAGGGAGGCGGCGCGCATGAAGGAATTTGACGTGACCATCACCGAAACGCTGAAGCTCACCGTGTCCGTGGAGGCTTCTTCCAAAGAGGAAGCCCAACAGATGGTAAGCGACCAGTGGCACGCCGGGGATCATATTCTGGATGCGGACAATTTCGTGGAGGTGGAGTTTGAGAGCAATGACGGCAAAGAAATATCCGCCGAAAGAGCGCAGGACGACACCATCGAGGTGCTCATGGTGGAGCCGGGACAGTACCCGCGCGTGGAGCGTATCGGCTCCGACCTTGCCTCCTTGCAGAAGGCGGTGGACGGCTATATCGAGGCGGTCTACCCATATGACGACCCCGTGGCGCTGATCTGCGGGGAGGAAGCCAAGCTGGAGGGCAAGCCCCTGAACCGCGCCCTGCGAGACGAGGACGGCGATATCTACGATATTGTAGCCGGTAAGTTTTTCCTCTGCGGTCTGGGGGATGAGAACTTTGCGTCTCTGCCGAAGGAGCTGCAACAGAAATACGAGGAAAAGTTCCGTCAGCCGGAAGCCTTTTTGAAGATGGGCAGCAAAATTATGGCGATCCCTACCGAGCCCGCCAAGGCTGCGGGCAAGGGCAAGACCGCTCCGGTGACAGAACGATGATACCATCACTCCCAATGCGAACGGAAGGAGGAAAAACTCATGCAGGAAGAAATTGAAAACAGAACTGTCACTCTGATCATCTCCGCCGTCAAGCTGACCGCACGGGAGCTGAAGGCCGGGATGGATAAATATCTTTCCGAAAAGAAGAGCAAAGCCATGGAAAAGGCGCGTGCCGCGCCTGAAAAGCCCAGCGGCAAGCAGACGGTGAGGCAGCTCATAGGGCAGAATCAGGGCGTATCCAACATTGAGATCACCAACAGCAATATCAAAGGCTTTGAGCGCATAGCCCGGAAATACGGCGTGGATTTTGCCGTTAAGAAAGACCGCAGCGTTTCACCGCCGAAATACTTTGTGTTCTTTAAGGCGAGGGACGCGGACGCACTGACGGCGGCGTTCAAGGAATACACGGCATATGAGCTTAAACGCGCCGCCAAAGCGCAGAACCGTCCCTCCGTGCTGGCGCATCTGCAAGCACTCAAGGCGAAGGTTCAGGCTGTTACGCCGGGGAAATCCCGAAATCAGAACAGGGGCATCACGATATGAAGAAACCTCTGAATATCAAGAAGTTCCTGCTGCCCAATATCCCGTATGTCTTTATCGCCCTCTTTGCCACCAAGCTGGGGCAGGCGTGGCGGCTTGCCCCCGGCACGGACTTTTCGGGGAAGGCGCTGCACCTCATGAAGGGATTCGCCACTGCTTTTTCCTCATTAGTACCCAGCTTCCACCCCATTGACCTGTGCGTGGGAGTCGCTGCCGCTCTGCTCATTCGTCTTATCGTGTACGTCAAGGGCAAAAACGCCAAGAAATTCCGCAAGAATCTGGAATACGGCTCTGCCCGTTGGGGCAGGCCCGAGGATATCGCCCCTTACGTCGATCCGAAGTTTGAGAACAACGTCATTCTCACCCAGACCGAGCGGCTCATGATGTCCAACCGTCCCAAAGACCCCAAGACGGCGCGGAACAAAAACGTGCTGGTGGTGGGCGGCTCCGGCAGCGGCAAGACGAGGTTTTTCATTAAGCCAAACCTCATGCAATTACACAGCTCATACGTTGTCACCGATCCGAAGGGCAGCATCGCCGTGGAGTGCGGAAAGCTCATGCTCCGCAATGGCTACAAGGTGAAGATATTCAATTCCATCAACTTCAAGAAGTCCCACCATTACAACCCCTTTGCGTATATCCACAGTGAGAAGGATATTCTGAAGCTGGTCACGACCCTCATCGCCAACACCAAGGGGGACGGGAAATCCGGGGACGACTTCTGGCAGAAGGCCGAGACGCTGCTCTACACCGCCCTCATCGGCTATATCCACTACGAAGCCCCCGAGGAGGAACAGAACTTCGCCACGCTCATCGAGTTCATCAACGCCATGGAGGTGCGCGAGGACGATGAGACCTTTGAGAACAACGTGGATCTGGCCTTCAAGGAGCTGGCGCAGCGGGAGCCGAATCACTTCGCCGTGCGGCAATATAAAAAATACAAATTAGCGGCGGGCAAAACAGCTAAGTCGATCAATATTTCCTGCGGCGCGCGCCTTGCGCCCTTCGATATCCAGGAGCTGCGGGAGATCACCATGTACGACGAGCTGGAGCTGGACACCCTGGGCGACCGGAAAACGGCGCTGTTTCTCATCATGAGCGACACCGACAGCACCTTCAACTTCCTTATCTCCATGATTTACAGCCAGTTATTCAACCTGCTGTGCGAAAAGGCCGACGACGTGTACGGCGGAAGGCTCCCCGTCCATGTGCGCTGCCTCATCGACGAGTGCGCCAACATCGGGCAGATACCGAACCTTGAAAAGCTCATGGCTACCATCCGCAGCCGTGAGATCTCCGCCTGTCTCGTCTTGCAAGCCCAAAGCCAGCTAAAGGCTTTGTACAAGGACAACGCCGACACCATTATCGGCAACTGCGACAGCTCCATCTTTTTGGGCGGCAAGGAGCCCGGCACGCTGAAGGAGCTGAATCAGGCGCTGGGGAAAGAGACCATCGACACCTTCAATACCGGTGAGAGCCGTGGACGGGAGGTGTCCCACAGCCTGAACTATCAGAAGCTGGGCAAAGACCTTGCCACGATAGACGAGCTGGCGGTGCTGGACGGCGGCAAGTGCATCTTGCAGCTTCGCGGCGTGCGTCCCTTCCTCTCGGACAAGTACGACATCACCCGTCACCCCAATTATAAGTATCTGTCGGACGCGAACCCAAGGAACGCCTTTGATATCGAGAAATACCTCTCCACAAGGCTGGTGCCGAAAGCGGATGAGGTCTACGAGGTGTTCGACGCGGGCCGCGTCTGAGCGCATAAGCCCGCCGCCCTCATGCGGCGGCTTTTCATATAGATACGGATGAGAAAAGACGCTTCCTCGCTTGCAGGGTCGGAACGAATCCACGAACTAAAAATTGAAAGGAGAAGCCGGAATCGGGGCTGCATCGCAGCTTTCGCTCCGGCTCCTGCTGTATCCGCGAGATTTTAACACAACCAACACCCAATGATTCCGGCAACACAAATATGGAATTTTTCAACTCTGCTGTCGGCGTTCTTCAAACTTTGGTAATTGCCCTTGGCGCAGGTCTCGGCATCTGGGGAGCCATCAACCTGCTGGAAGGCTACGGAAACGACAACCCCGGTGCAAAATCCCAGGGTATGAAACAGCTCATGGCGGGCGGCGGCGTGGCGCTCATCGGCGTCATTCTCGTACCCCTGCTCTCCGGCCTGTTCGGTTAATCGCCCGCACAAATCCTTCGCGGCGTCCGCCCCTCGGGGCGGGCGCTGCGGGAAAGGAGGGTAAAGCCCATTGGATTTGATATGGCAGAAATTCACCGAATGGCTGAAGGAGCTGCTGGTCAGCGGCATCATGGACAACGTGAACGGGCTGTTTGACAACGTGAACAGCCGCGTGGCGGGCATCGCCGGACAGGTGGGCGCTACGCCCCAGGGCTGGAACAGCGGCGTCTACGGCATGATCCGAACGCTGTCGGACAATGTGATTTTGCCCATCGCGGGCGTGATCCTGGCCTTTGTCATGACGCTGGAGCTGATTCAGCTCATTACGGAAAAGAACAATATGCACGACGTGGACACCTGGATGTTCTTCAAATGGATATTTAAGACCGCCTGCGCTGTGCTCATCGTCACCAACACATGGAACATCGTCATGGGCGTGTTCGAAGCGGCTCAGAGCGTTGTCAACAGCGCGTCGGGCATCATCATATCGGACACGTCTCTGACGTTCAACGAGCATATCGCGGGATTTGAAGCTGCGCTTGCGGAAATGGAGGTCTGGTCGCTGCTGGGGCTGTGGCTGGAGTCCGTGGTCGTGCATCTTTCCATGTGGGCGCTGACCATCTGCATTTTCATCATCTGCTACGGCAGAATGATCGAGATCTACTGCGTGACCTCCATCGCGCCCATCCCTATGGCGACCATGGCCAACCGGGAATGGGGGCAGATGGGTCAGAATTACCTCAGAAGCCTGCTGGCGCTGGGGTTTCAGGGCTTCCTCATCATCGTCTGCGTGGCGATCTACGCGGTGCTGATCCAGAACATCGTGGTGGAGAGCAGCGTCTCGGCGGCCATATGGACGTGCATGGGGTACACGGTGCTGCTGTGCTTCACGCTGTTTAAGACGAGCTCCCTTGCCAGGAGCCTGTTCCACGCTCACTGACGGAGGTGATGAAATTTGGCATACGTTCCCGTACCCAAGGACTTGAACGCGGTGAAAACCAAGGTCATGTTCAATTTAACAAAACGGCAGATTCTGTGCTTCGGCGGCGGCGCGCTCATCGGCGTACCGCTTTTCTTTCTGCTCAAGGGCCATATCGGCAGCAGCGCGGCGGCTCTTTGCATGATGCTGGTCATGCTGCCCTTCTTCCTGCTGGCCATGTACGAAAAGAACGGTCAGCCGCCGGAGAAGATCATCCGCAACATCGTACAGGTGTGCTTCCTGCGCCCCAGGCAGCGCCCGTACAGGACGAACAATTTCTACGACCTGCTGAACCGGCAGGATATTTTGGATAAGGAGGTCTACGCGATTGTCCACAAACAAAACCCCCGCAAGAAAGCTCACACGAGCCGAGCGAAAGCAGATCGACGCGGCGATTGCAAGAGCAAAGCGTCAGGATAAGCGAAAGAAGTCCGCCCAGGACAGCATCCCCTTTCAGCGGATGTACCCCGACGGCGTGTGCCGCGTGACGGACAATTACTACACGAAAACCGTGCAGTTTCAGGATATCAACTACCAGCTCAACCAGAACGAGGACAAGACCGCCATTTTCGACGGCTGGTGCGACTTCCTCAACTATTTTGATTCCTCCATCCGCTTTCAGCTCTCCTTCATCAACCTCTCCGCCACGCGGGACACCTACGCCCGGCGCATCGCCATCCCCTTGCAGGGCGACTGCTTCGACAAGCTCCGCACCGAGTACACTGGGATGCTGCAAAGCCAGCTTGCCCGCGGCAACAACGGGCTGATTAAGACCAAGTACCTGACCTTCGGCGTGGAGGCGGACAGCCTGAGGGCGGCAAAGCCCCGCTTGGAGCGCATCGAGACGGATATCCTCAACAACTTCCGCCGTTTGGGTGTGCAGGCAGAAAGTCTGAACGGGATGGAGCGATTGCGTCTGCTGCACGGGATTCTCCACATGGACGAGCCGCAGCCCTTCCGCTTTTCGTGGGACTGGCTGGCTCCCTCCGGGCTGTCGGTGAAGGACTTCATCGCGCCCAGCGCCTTTGAGTTCAAAACCGGCAGCAGCTTCGGCGTGGGCAGCAAGACCGGCTGCGTATCCTTCTTGCAGATTTTGGCGCCGGAGCTGAATGACCGTCTGCTGGCTGATTTTCTGGATATGGAAAGCTCCCTTATCGTCAGTATGCACGTCCAGTCCGTGGATCAGGTCAAGGCCATCAAGACCATCAAGCGCAAGATCACCGATTTGCAGAAGATGACCATTGAGGAGCAGAAAAAGGCGGTGCGCTCCGGCTACGATATGGATATTATTCCCTCCGACCTTGCCACCTACGGCACGGAGGCGAAAAAGCTCTTGCAGGAGCTGCAAAGCCGCAACGAGCGTATGTTCCTTTTGACCTTCCTTGTGGTGAACGTGTCGGACAACAGGCAGCGTCTCGGCAACAACGTCTTTCAGGCGGGCTCCATCGCCCAGAAGTACAACTGCCAGCTCACGCGGCTGGACTTTCAGCAGGAGGAGGGCTTCATGTCCGCGCTGCCGCTGGGGTATAACCAGATCGAGATCCAGCGGGGGCTGACCACCTCCAGCGTGGCGATTTTTGTGCCGTTTACCACCCAGGAGCTGTTTCAGGACGGCAAGGAAGCCCTGTACTGCGGGCTGAACGCCCTTTCCAACAACCTCATCATGGTGGACAGAAAGCTGCTGAAAAACCCCAACGGGCTGATCTTGGGCACGCCCGGAAGCGGCAAGTCCTTCTCCGCCAAGCGTGAGATCGCCAACGTGTTCCTCGTCACGAATGACGATATCATCATCTGCGACCCGGAGGCGGAGTACGGGCCGCTGGTGGAGCACCTGCACGGGCAGGTGGTGAAGATCTCGCCCACCTCCACCGACTACCTGAACCCCATGGATTTGAACCTGAATTACAGCGACGACGAAAACCCGCTGAGCCTGAAATCCGACTTCATCCTCTCCCTGTGCGAGCTGATCGTGGGCGGCAAGGACGGCCTCATGCCGGTGGAAAAGACCATCATCGACCGCTGTGTGCGCTCTGTCTACCGGGAGTACCTGAGTGACCCCCGCCCGGAAAAGATGCCTATTTTAGAGGACTTGTACAACGAGCTTCGCAGGCAGGACGAAAAGGAAGCGCAGTATATCGCCACGGCGCTGGAAATCTACGTCACCGGCTCACTCAACGTGTTCAACCACCGCAGCAACGTGAATATCGAAAACCGCGTGGTCAGCTTCGATATCAAGGAGCTGGGCAAGCAGTTAAAGAAGATCGGGATGCTGGTGGTGCAGGACGCGGTGTGGAACCGCGTCACGATCAACCGTGAGCAGCGCAAGTCCACCCGCTACTATATCGACGAGATGCACCTTCTTTTGAAGGAGGAGCAGACCGCCGCCTATACGGTGGAGATATGGAAGCGCTTTCGCAAGTGGGGCGGCGTTCCCACGGGCATCACGCAGAACGTCAAAGACCTGCTCTCCTCCCGCGAGGTGGAGAACATCTTTGAAAACTCCGACTATGTGTATATGCTCAACCAGGCTTCCGGCGACCGGCAGATTCTTGCAAAGCAGCTCAACATCTCGCCGCACCAGCTCTCATATGTGACCCAATCCGCCGAGGGCGAGGGGCTTTTGTTCTACGGCAGCGTGATCCTGCCCTTCGTAGACCGCTTTCCCAAGGATACGGAACTGTACAAAATCATCACGACAAAATTGTCCGACCTCTCCGAACAAACCGGGGAGGAAGCGAAGGACGCCATTACAGAGTAAGGAAGTAGAAAAGAATATGGATAACCACCTTATGATTTTTGAAAGCGCAGATTTTGGTCGGGTACGTTCCGTGCTGAAAGACGGAGCTCCTTGGTTTGTTGCGGTTGATGTGTGCAAAGCTCTCGGATTGAACCAGGTTACGCGCGCAATGTCCAGATTGGACTCGGGTGAAGGTGGGTTACTTGAAGTACCCCACCCCCAGAACGCCGATAAGACGATTGAAATAAATGCTGTAAGTGAAGCCGGACTCTATCATTTGATCCTTTGTTCCAAAAAGCCGGAAGCGAGAGCCTTCAAGCGCTGGATCACCCATGAGGTCATTCCCTCCATCCGCAAGCACGGCGCGTATATGACGGACAGCCTGTTGGATGCGCTGGAGGCGCACCCCGAGGCCGTGCCGGAGTACCTGAACCGTCTGCGCAGCGAAAACGCCCGAAACCGGGAGCTGACCCGCTGTCTCCGGCTTGCCCTCCCCAAAGCGGAGTATTACGACGCCTTTGTTGACCCTGCGGACTGCACCAATATCCGCACCACCGCCAAGGAGCTGGGCGTTCCCGAAAAGCAGTTTACCCGGTATCTGGAGGAAAAGAAGTATCTGTTCCGGGACAAGAACCGCAAGCTCTTTCCCCGTGCGGTCAAAAAGAGCGCCGGTCTGTTTCTGGTGAGGGACTTCTACACCGAGCGCGGCAAGCTGGGACACTATACCCTCATCACCCCGGCAGGCAAGCGGCATTTTCTGGAGAGAACGGATGAAATTCTGTTTGAATAACGCTTTTAACCCATCAGCAGTCCCATCAGGAGGTGATGAATATGGCAAAACGCTCGCCAAGGCTGATTTTCACCGAGGAAGAACGCGCCCTGCCGGAGCTGGAACGAGCTGTCCGCAAGGCGGACAGGGCGGCGGTTAAGCTGGAAAAGGCCGAAGCGAAAATTCCCAAGAAAACCGTTAATGTCAAAAAGCGCGTTGTGGACAGTGAGAGCGGCAAGGTCACGACGCGCCTTTTCTTTGAGGAGGCGGACAAAAAGCGTCCGCCATCCAGGCTGGCCCACGCCGCAAAGAAAGTGCCGCTGGATACCGTCCGCAGCGCAGTCCACCGCAAGCTCCGGGAGGAGGGCGATGACAACCCCGGCACGGAGGCGGCGAACACCCTGACCGAGACGGCGGAGCGCACCTGGCGCATTGCGGAATCGGCGCACCGCTCCCATGCGGAAAAGCCCTACCGCAAAGCGGACAAGGCGGAAGCCGCCGCAGACAAAGCCAATCTCAAGGCGCTGAACAAACAGTACGAGCAGGAATACGGCGGGGCTTCCAACCCCTATTCCCGTTGGCGGCAGAAGCAGGCCATTAAAAAGGAATACGCCGCCGCAAAAGCGGGAAACGGCGCAAGGAATACCGTCAAAGCGTCCGAGACCACCGCAAAGGCGGCCAGGCGCGCCGCCGAGGGGAGCAAAAAGACCGGCAGCTTTTTTGTCCGGCACAAGAAGGGCTTCCTCATTGCAGGCGGCGTCGCCGCCGCGATACTGCTGCTCATGACCTGCATTTCCTCCTGCTCCACGCTGTTTCAGGGAGGAATATCCGGTGTTGCATCCTCTACCTATCCGCTGGAGGATGCGGATATGCTGGCGGCGGAAGCCGCCTACTGCGCCATGGAGGACGAGCTGCGGGAATATCTGAACAGCTACGAAAGCACCCACGATTACGACGAGTACCACTTCGACCTGGACGAGATTGAGCACGACCCCTATGTGCTCATTTCCATGATTACCGCCCTCAAGGGCGGAGAATGGACGATTGACGAAATAGGCGGGATTCTGGAGACGCTGTTTGAAAAGCAGTATATCTTAACGGAAACCGTCACCACGGAAACCAGATACCGCACCGAAACGCATATCGGCTATTACACCGACGAAAACGGCAATCTGCAAAGCTACGAGTACGAGGTGGAGGTTCCCTATACCTGGTATATCTGCCATGTGGAGCTGGAAAATTTCAACCTCTCCCATGTGCCGGTGCATATCATGTCCCACGATCAGCTCTCCATGTACGCCGTGTATATGAGCGTGCTGGGCAACCGCCCCGACCTGTTCCCCAATTCCCCGTATGTGAACCGGTACTACCACACCCAGTATGAGAAGTACGAGATACCCCCGGAGGCACTGGCGGATGAACAGTTCGCCGCAGTTATAAAGGAAGCGGAAAAGTATCTGGGCTACCCTTACGTCTGGGGCGGCAGCACGCCCGCCACTTCCTTCGACTGCTCCGGCTTCGTTTCGTATGTCTACAACAACTGCGGCCTGCATTGGAGCTTCGGCAGGCTGGGCGCGGAGGGGCTGCGGGGTATGTGCGCCTATGTCTCCCCGGAAAGCGCCCGTCCCGGCGACCTGATCTTTTTTGAAAAGACCTACGACACCGCAGGCGCGTCCCATGTGGGCATCTATGTGGGCAATAACAGGATGCTCCACTGCGGCGACCCCATTCACTACGCTTCCATCGACACGAGCTACTGGCGAAGCCATTTTCTCCAATTCGGCAGATTGCCTTAACAACAACCATATCAACGCAAAAAGGAGGATGTTATGAACCCGCGACTTGAAAAGCTGCGTCAGGAGCGCGAGAAGCTGGCGGAAAAGCTCACATCGCTGACCGCACGGCTCAAAGCCCTGGACGAGCAGATTCTGAAGCTGGAAAACACGGATATTGTGGGCATCGTCCGCGAGAACGGGCTGACCATCGAGCAGCTCGCGGCGCTGATGGCGATGCTGGAAAAGCGTCCCACGGCGGCGCTGCCCGACGAATACAGAAAAACGGAGGATTTTGTGGATGAAGAATAAATGGAGATTTTTTGCCGTGACGCTGGCCGTCGTGCTCTGCATGACGGTCTTTTCCGTTACGGCCTATGCAGGCGGCGGCGATATGGTCGATTCAACAATGGGCGACCCGATCATGGAAAACCCAACTGCAACTACACAGCCGGAGAATACGAATACCGGTGAGCAGACCCCAAACGGACAGGCACTGACCGTGATTGTGACCGAAAACGCGGACGGAAGCCATACCGTGACCATCGGGGATCGGAGCTGGACGCTTCCCGCCAAACGGGAGCAGGCCGGAAAGGTGGTCAACGTCCGCACCTATTTGAACCTGCGCACCGGCCCCGGCACGGATTACACCGTGATCGGGCGTCTGCTCAACGGCGCGGAGGTGAAGGTGCTGGAGGAAAGCAACGGCTGGTACAAGGTGGTCGTGCCGGAGCAGACAGGCTATGTATACGGCAAGTACCTTGAAATCATGGATTTTCCGAAAGAAAACAGCGGGAACACTGCGGATACGGCGGGACTGCCGGAGCTGCTGCTGCAATATTACGCCGCTGCCGGAGGCTCCGCGCCCCTGACCCCGGACGGCAACCTGACGCTCATGGACGACATCGGCTCCGCTTTCGGCGCAGGCAAGCAGTTCATCACCGTGACGACCAAGGGCGGCAACACCTTTTATCTCATCATCGACCGGGACGATAAGGGCAATGAGAACGTCCATTTCCTGAATCTTGTGGACGAGGCCGACCTGCTGGCTCTGACCAAGGACGGCGAGAGCATCGTCCCCGCCTGCACCTGCACGGACAAATGCGCCGTTGGCAAGATCAACACGGGCTGCAAGGTGTGCAGAACCAATATGAGCGAGTGCGCGGGCAAGGAGCAAGCCGCAGAAATTACGCCACAGCCCGCCGAGCCTGCGGAGACCGCGCCCGAAAAGAGTACCGGCGGCGCGGGGCTCATTGTGGTCGTCCTCCTGCTCCTGCTGGGCGGCGGCGGTGCGCTGTACTGGTTCAAGCTCCGCAAGCCCAAGGCCGACACCCGTGGGGCGGACGATCTGGACGATTACGACTACGGCGAGGACGAGGAGGATGAGGATTACGAGTTTGAAGATGAAAACACTGCTGACAGTGAGGAGGACAAAAACCAATGATGAATACGACCTGTTACCGGCTTGTTGTGTGTGAAAAGCCCTCCGTGGCAAGGAGCATCGCCGCCGTTCTTGGCGCAGGCAGGCGCGAGGACGGTTTTCTTTCAGGCGGCGGCTATCTCGTCTCTTGGTGCTTCGGGCATCTTGCGGAGCTTTCGGATGCGGACGCCTACGATGAAAAGTACGGCAAATGGCGAAGGGAGGACTTGCCCATCCTGCCGGATAGCTGGCAGTACACCGTGGCGAGGGACAAGCAGAAGCAGATGAACACCCTGCGCGCCCTCATGCACAGAGAGGACGTTTGCGAGGTCGTCAACGCCTGCGACGCCGGGCGCGAGGGCGAGCTGATCTTCCGCACGGCGTATAATCTCAACAACTGCCGCAAGCGCGTAAAGCGGCTCTGGATCTCCTCCATGGAGGATGCGGCGATCCTTCAGGGCTTTGACAATCTCCGCGACGGCGCGGAGTACGACAACCTCTACGCCTCCGCCCTCTGCCGCAGCAAGGCGGACTGGCTGGTGGGCATCAACGCCACCCGCCTGTTTTCCGTGATGTACCACCGCACCCTGAACGTAGGGCGCGTGGTGTCGCCCACGCTTGCGCTGCTGGTGCAGCGGGAAGCGGAAATAAGCGTCTTTCAGCCGGAGAGCTTCTACACCGTCCATCTGGACTTTGACGGCTTCTCCGCCGCAGGCGAACGCATGAAGGAGCAGGCAGAGGCGGAGCGGCTTGCCGGAGACTGCAACGGCAAAGCCGCCGCTGTTACCTCCGTTGTGCAGACGGAAAAGACGGAGAAAGCCCCGGCGCTCTACGACCTGACCACGCTCCAGCGGGATGCGAACCGCTTGCTTGGATACACGGCGCAGCAGACGCTGGATTATCTGCAAAGCCTCTACGAAAAGAAGCTCTGCACCTACCCCCGCACCGACAGCCGCTATCTCACCGACGATATGGAGGGCGGCGTAAACGCGCTGGCGCTGTGCTGTGCGGGCATCTGCGGCACGGAGCCGCCCGCAGCCGTCTGTTCGGGGCAGGTGTGCAGCAGCAAAAAGGTCAGCGACCACCACGCCGTCGTTCCCACGATGGCGGCGGGCGAAACGGATTTGGAAACCTTGCTCGCAGGCGAACGGGAGATCCTGCACCTTGTTTCCCGTCAGGTGCTTATGGCGGTCAGCGCACCCTTCGTCTATCTGGAGACCGAGGCAAGGCTGGACTGCGGCGGGAACGCCTTTGCCGCCAAAGGGAAAACAATCCTTCATATGGGTTGGAGGGCATACACGGAAAAGGGCAAACAGGACAGCACCCTCCCGGAGCTTTCCGAGGGACAGATGCTTTCCGTTACCTCCTGCGCGGTCAAAGAGGGAAAAACGACCCCGCCCAAACACTTCACTGAGGACACGCTGCTCTCCGCCATGGAGACGGCGGGCAAAGAGGATATGCCCGAAGATGCCGAGAGAAAGGGATTGGGAACCCCCGCGACAAGGGCGGCGGTCATTGAAAAGCTGGTGGCCACGGGCTTTGCGGAGCGCAAAAAGGCGAAAAAATCTGTACGCCTCGTTCCCACCGAAGCGGGCGTTTCCCTCATTACCGTGCTGCCCGAACAGCTCCAGTCCCCGCTGCTCACCGCCGAATGGGAGCACCGCCTCAAGGAGATCGAGTGCGGCGAGTTGGGCGCGGACGAGTTCCTCGCCGGCATTCGCGATATGGTCGCAGCGCTGGTTCGGGACGCTGCGCCTGTGGACGGCGCGGAGGTGCTGTTCCCCTCCGGCAGACCCGTTGTGGGCAAATGCCCCCGCTGCGGCGCAGAGGTCACGGAGAGCAAAAACGGCTATTTCTGCGAGAGACGGAGCTGCAAGTTCGGGCTGTGGCGGGACAACCGCTTCCTTGCCGCCAAGAAGATCAGCCTGACAAAGAAGATGGCTTCCTCGCTCCTGACGCAGGGACGCTCCTACGCCAGCGGTATCTATTCCGAGAAAACCGGCAAGACCTACGACGCATTCATCGTGCTGGAGGACGACGGCGCGCGTTCCTCCTATAAGCTGGACTTCACCAAATGACCCTCGCAGGCTCCCGCACGGGCGTTTCATTCCCCTGCGGGAGCCGCTGTTTTTACCATGATCCAAAGGAGGTATGCATGAAATGGCTGAAAAACAGACAAACAAGGAACGGCTCAAGGACATCACCGACAGCATCGAGACGGGCATAAAGGAGCTGTTTGAGAGCGACAGATACAGGCAGTACCTTGCTACCATGAGCCGCTTTCACAAGTACAGCGTAAACAACACCATGCTCATCTATATGCAGCGCCCCGACGCCACCCATGTGGCGGGCTTCAACAAATGGCGCGATCAGTTCGGAAGGAGCGTCAAAAAGGGCGAAAAGGGCATTAAGATCATCGCCCCCACGCCCTTCAAGAAGAAAATCGAGCAGCAGAAGTTAGACCCCGACACCAAGCTCCCCCTGCGGGACGGAAACGGCGATATTATCACGGAGGAAAAGACGGTGCAGATTCCCATGTACAGGCCCGTGGTGGTATTCGACGTGCAGCAGACCGCAGGCAAGCCCCTGCCGGAGCTGGCGGCGAACCTTACGGGGGACGTGCAGAATTACGAGGTGTTCATGGAAGCTCTGCGCCGCAGCGCGCCCGTCCCTATCTTCTTTGAAAAGCTGGCGGAGAATATGGACGGCTACTTCTCCGTGGACAAACAGCGCATCGCTGTCCGCGAAGGCATGAGCGAGGTACAGACGGTCTGCGCCGCCGTCCATGAGATCGCACACTCCAGGCTCCACAATAAGGACGAAATCGGGGAAAAATATCAGGAGATTGAGCTGTTCGGCAAGCCTGCGCTGTTCTCCAACGGGCGCATCGACCGGGATAAGCTGCCGGAGGGCTTGTATGCGTATGACCTGCGCGGCTCGGATGACGATCCGGGGCTGCCCGTGACCATTCAGGAGCACGTTGTGGTGCACCATGCGGCAACCGTTATTGCCGCAGCGCCCATTGAGCTGCCGGAGCAGGGCTTTCTGTATCTGGGCGAGGACGGGCTGAACTTCATGGGCGGCGAGCAGACCGTGAAGGAGTTTTGGCACGCACAGTACCCGGAAAAGGCAAAGCTCTCCCGCGCCGCCGAGGAGATTCAGGCGGAGAGCATCTCCTTCGCCGTCTGCGCCTATTACGGCATTGAGACAGGCGAAAACAGCTTCGGGTATCTGGCGACCTGGGCCAAGGACAGGGAGCTGACCGAGCTTCGCGCATCGCTGGAGACCATCAACCGAACATCTTCTGCCTTGATTACGGATATCGACCGCCATTACGCGGAAATATGCAAGGAGCGCGGGCTGGACAGGGAGACGGAGAGCCTTGCCGCCCAGCCTGTGCAGGAGATCGCCGTGCAGGAGCAGGAGCCGGTCACAGCGCCGGACAACGGCTGCGTCCCCGATCCTGCAATTTCTGTTGAGAGCATGAACGCCTACGGCTACACCGATTCCAATATGCTGCCGCTGACAAAGGAGCGTGCGCTGGAGCTCATGGAACGGGACGTGAGCGTGTATATGCTTCACACCGACAACACCGAGGCCATGGCCTTCGATGCAGAGGATATCCGCAGCTTTGACGGCGTCTTCGGCGTGGAAGCCTCCGAATGGGAGACGGTCAAAGACCGCTTCGCACCGCCGGACTATGAAAAGGCGTTCCTCGACAACACCGCCGACAGCTTTGCCATCTATCAGCTTCGGGATAATGATAATACGGCGCAGCTTCGCTTTATGAACGCCGAGTATCTGGAGAAGAATGGGCTTTCCATTGAAAAGGAGAATTACGCCGCCGTCTACGCGGGAAACCTTGACCGCAGGGGCGATACGCAGGATAAATTGAACGAGCTGTATGAGACCTTCAACCTCCGCCGCCCGGAGGATTTTCGCGGCCACAGCCTCTCCGTCAGCGACATCGTAGCGCTGAAGCAGAACGGCGTGGTATCCTGTCATTACGTGGATTCCCGGGGCTTCAAGGCGCTGCCCGACTTCCTAAAGCCGGAAAACTATCTCAAAAACGCGGAGATGGCCATGGAGGACGACTACGGCATGATCGACGGCGTTATCAACAACGGGCCGAAGCAGACCGTGGCAGAGCTGGAGGAACAGGCAAAGTCCGGCAAGCCCGTCTCCCTCATGGAGCTGGCGCAGGCGGCGCGCCGGGAACAGGCGGAACAGGTGCAAGCGTCACGGCAGGAGAAGAAGCCCTCCGTGCTGGCAAAGCTCTGTCCTCCCGTCAACGAGCCGAAAAAGACAGCGCGTTCAAAGCGCGCGGAAAGAGAGCTGCTATGATGAATTTTACCAACGATGAAATGAACCTCATGTGCATCTACCAAAGCGATAGCCGCAGCGGGCTGATTGCCGCCCTCACCGAAATGCGCGGATACCTGGACGAGGACGAAGCCGAGCTGCGGGATCTGACCGACAGCGCCCTGCAAAAGCTGGACGAAATCACCGATGAGGACTTCGCAGCGCTGGAGCTGGTGCCTGACTTCGACACGGACGAATAAGGCGGATGCGGCGGGAGCGGCTTTCGGGTCGCTCCCGCTTTGCTTCTTCGGCTCTATTTCCCAAAATCGAAAAAATATTGATTTTGGGAAACAGAACATCGACATATAAGAGAAAGCGTCCCGTTTCCTGCATAGGATTCGGGACGTTTTCGGATACACCGCCCCTTACATAGAGCGTCCGTTCCGGGCGCTCTAAATTTATGCCATGAAGGAGGAG
>OLYB01000806.1_pt1 | contig 27610 bp, 20 predicted proteins | sample 1674481 | NCBI WGS metagenome assembly OLYB01 (sample SAMEA103958167, study PRJEB25191) | human gut metagenome
GATTGTGAAGTAACTGGATTTGATTCAGAAAAAGCCGGAAAGAAAGTCATTACCGTAACATATGAAGGAAAATCAGCTACATTCAAAGTAACGGTTAAAAAGGCAGAAGCAAAGATGGCTTATGAAGATGTAAAAGAGGGTGCATGGTATTACGATGCAGTTGCTTATGTCTTCGAACATAGCCCTCAGCTGATGACAGGTCTTGATGCGAACCACTTCGGACCGGATCAGAAACTGGCACGTGCACAGTTTGCACTGATCCTCTACAGACTGAATGATTCACCGGAAGTAGACGGAAAATCACCATTCAAAGATGTAGCAGAAGGCGACTGGTATACAGATGCTGTCATCTGGGCTAACAAGAAGGGTATTATCACAGGATACACAGATACAGGATTATTTGGCCCTGGCGATGATATCACACGTGAACAGCTTGTTGTTATGATGTATCGTTATCAGAAATCAATCTCAGACGTGAAAGCAGAATCTGTAGATCTCAGTGATTTCAAAGATGGTGCAAAAGTAAGTGCATTTGCAAAAGAAGCTATGGAGTGGGCAGTTGGAAACGGAATCATCTCAGGAAAAGACAACGGAACTGTATTAGATCCACAGGGTAATGCAACTCGTGCAGAGTGTGCAACGATCATTATGAGATTTAATAAATTAGCTGAAAAATAGAATAAAATAATGATTGACGGAAGAGGTCTCCACGCATAATTGCGTGGGGGCTTTTTTCGAGTATTACAGGGAAAAGTGAACGGCGAAATTTAGAAATTGATTTTTGGGTGATAAATTTGCTGTATTGTAAACCTTGACAAAACAACTCTTACGGGAGTATAATATGCTTTACCTAAAGAAAGACAGTCTGCAAACCAGAAAAGCATTACAATCAGGGCTTGTACTGGTTTCGACGGGGGTCTGGAAGTTGGAGAAGCCATCCGTAGCGGGACACTACGTTAAAAGTTCCACTTAAATATAAACGCAGACAATACAGAATTAGCGTACGCAGCCTAATTAGGCCGCAGTCGGCCCCGGATCATCCGCTGTTCGGGTCACCGGCTTCAAACAGGCGGAGCACTTCGTTCCCAAAGCTTTGAGGGGATGGAAGAATTTATGAAGCTACTAAAGTGGGGAACCTGTCATTAGGTGCCGCATGGAGGGAATGTTAATATAATGACTGTGATGGGAGATGCTCGAATGGATGGGCTTTCGGACGCGGGTTCAACTCCCGCCAGGTCCACTGATATCCTGAAATTTTTGAAAGAATCAAAGATTTCAGGATATTTTTTTGCGCTTTTTTGGTGGAAAATCAACAGTGGAATTAAATGATAATAAATATCAATATCAAAAAAAGAATTGAAGCAGAAAAAAACATATGGTACATTTATTGAGTTAGAAGAGTGAAATTAAAAATAATACAGACTAACTATTGGTAGATGAAAGTAACTATAGATATAGAGGATAAAGAATGAAAAGAAAGATTGTAATAGCCATTTTATGTGCGGCGGTGTCAATGGGAACCGTTGGATGTGGAAACAGTACGGCATCCGCCAAGACAACACAGACGCAGACAGATAAAAAAGAAGATTCCAAAAGTGAAAATTCCGAAAAATCCAGTGAAGAAAAGCAGAGTCGCGATATATTTGCGATGGATACGTATATGACGGTAACAGCATATGGAGAGCATGCATCTGAAGCAGTAGATAAAGCTGAGACAGAGATCAAACGGCTGGATGAAATGTTGTCTACCGGAAATGAAAACAGTGAAGTGTACAAATTAAATCAAAACGGGGAAGCGGTTGTTTCGGATGACACGGCGTACTTGTATGAACGCTCTGAAAAAATATATAAACAGACAAAAGGAGTATTTGACATATCCATCTACCCGGTCATGGATGCATGGGGATTTACAACGGAGAATTACCGGATTCCTGCGGAGGATGAACTGAGTGCGTTACTGAAGAATGTAGATGCATCGAAGATCCAATACGACAAAAAGACAAAAAAAATCACGCTGCCTAAGAATGTGAAAATTGATTTCGGAGGCATTGCGAAGGGATATACATCTTCAAGGATTATGCAGATTTATAAAAAGTGCGGTGTGACGAGCGGTCTGGTAAGTCTTGGAGGAAATGTACAGCTTCTTGGTGCAAAACCAGATGGAAGTGCATGGAAGGTTGCGGTAGAAAGTCCGGATGAAGACGGAAATTATCTTGGAATCCTGCAGGCAAAGGACAAGGCGGTTATTACATCGGGTGGATATGAGAGATACTTTGAAAAAAACGGGAAGAAATATCACCATATTATTGATCCGGCTACCGGCTATCCGGCAGAGAACGGACTGACTTCGGTGACAATCGTAAGTGATGATGGAACACTTGCGGATGGATTATCTACTTCGCTTTTTATCATGGGAAAAGAGAAAGCAGAGAAATTCTGGAAGAAGTATAGCGATAAATTTGATGTGATCCTGCTTACGGATGACGATCAATTATATGTATCAGAAGGAATTGCGGATGATTTTCAATCGGATTATAAGGTAAACATAATGAAAAAGTAGAGGTGGAAGACATGGATAAAGAAAAAGTAATCAAAAAAATAAAACAGGGTGCACCGGCTACCTCGGCGATTGTAGTTGCAGCCTGTATCGGGGTGTCATTAAGCGGCTATCAGGCACCGGTTTATGAAGCTCAGGCGCAGACGAAAGAGACAAAGACAACGGATGCCGATGAAGCGAAGAAGACAGAAAGCAAGGCAAAAGGTTCTTTTGATCTGGCAGACGGAATCTATAAAGGAACAGGAACCGGTTATGCCGGCGAGGTGACTGTTGCGGTAACGATCAAAGATAAACAGATTACGGCAATCGATATCTTAAGTTCTTCGGACGATGCAGCATTCTTTAACCGTGCAAAAGCAGTGATAGACAGGATCATTGCAGGGCAGACTCTGGATGTGGATGTGGTGTCTGGCGCAACATTTAGCTCTAATGGCATTATCAGTGCGGTGAAGAATGCATTGACAGGAGAAAAAGACAGTGGAGAGACGGGAGAATCCCAGTCCGGAAATGCAGCGGCACAGGGAAGTGCATTGTCACTGGCTGATGTACAGGATGCGGCAGCGTATAAAGATGGAACCTATTATGGAACAGGAACCGGATTCGGGGGAACTTTGAAAGTCAAGGTTGTGATCAGCGGAGGAAAGATTGCGTCTATTGAGGTTGTGGAGAATCATGATGACAGCAGTTATCTGAATCGCGCAGAAGCATTGATCGGCAATATTATTTCATCGCAGAGTACAAATGTAGATGTAATCTCCGGTGCGACTTACAGTTCGAACGGAATTAAGAGTGCAGTAAGAGATGCACTCCGTCAGGCTGCAGTAAGCGGTAATTCACAGTCTGTGAATGCGAAGACGGAAGATACTTCTATGACAGAAGACAATACGACTGTCAAAGGCAATTTCCCGTATAAAGAAGGTATTTATTACGGAACGGCAGAAGGGTATAACGGTGAGATAGAAGTAGCGGTGGTTCTTCAGGATAAATCAATCAAGGCAGTGCTCGTAACAAAGAATCATGATGATGAAAAATTCTTTAACCGTGCAATGGATGTAGTAAAAAATATTATGAAAAAACAGAGTACGGATGTGGACGTAGTATCCGGAGCAACTTACAGTTCAAATGGTCTTATAAATGCAGTGAAGAATGCATTAAAAGAAGCAGAAAAGGTAACAAACGGACAGACAACGGAACCAGATAAAGAAAAAGCTGATACTTCAGAACTTGAAAAAGTGATGAAAGAAGCAGAAGAACTGAAACAAGAGGATTATACGGAAGCAACCTATGCGGTTCTTAAGACCAGAATGGAAGATGCACAGAAGCTGCTTGATACAGATAAGACAGAGATCAGTCAGGAAGATGTAGACCAGGCTCTTGAGAATCTGAACCAGGCACTGGCACTGCTGGAGAAAAAAGATGATGGCGAAGATGATACTACAGTATATAAAAATGGTATCTATGAAGGACGTGCGCTGTGCAGACCAGATGAAGATGAAGATTTCACGGCCTATAATCTGACATTGAAAGTGACGGTGCGGGATGACAAGATCGTTGCTGTTACCGATGTAAAAGGGGACGGAGATTCATCAAATGACAGATATATCCTCCGCGCGGCAAACGGAACATCAAGTAAAAAAGGTGTGACAAGCCAGCTGATCGAGAAAGGTAATACAGAAGGAATTGATGCAGTATCGGGTGCAACCTGCACTTCAAAAGCAATCCTGGATGCGTGTGAGAACGCATTGCTTTCTGCAAAAAGACAGTAAAAAGAGACTGAGTTAAAGGAGAGAGAAGAATGAGAGAATTCTGGATGCGCCTGATGAGCCTTGTAGTGATCGTCGGGTTGATATTGGGATATAATTCCGTGTTGGAAGCCAGAGCAAAAGATGAGGAAATTGCAAAACTGAATGCCAAAATCGAAAATACGGAAAGTTTAGAAGATGAGGATTCAAAAAACGGTTCTTATAAAGACGGAACATATACCGGAGAAGCGGATGGATTTGGTGGAACTGTTAAAGTGGAAGTAATAGTAAAAAAGCAGAAGATTAAGGAAATAAATATTGTCTCTGCTGACGGAGAAGATGGTTCTTATCTGACTATGGCGAAAGATATTATACCGAAGATTCTGGATGCGCAAAGTGCAGAAGTAGATACGATCAGTGGTGCGACTTTCAGTTCTACAGGAATTAAGAATGCGACAAAACAGGCATTAGAAAAGGCGGTAAAATAAATGAATGCAAAACAATTGAAAAAGATACATATATGGATAAGGGCAATCATCCAATTGCTGTATTTTATCTTTATTCCGTCGGTATACACGGCAGCATTTGCAGGTGTGAAATATATATTTACACAGATTGGCGCAGGCGAAAAAGTGGCGCTGACATCATTTGTTACTGTACTTATTGTGGTGTGTATATATACTGCTGTTTTCGGAAGATTCTTTTGTGGATTTGCCTGTGCATTTGGAAGTCTTGGCGATGGAGTGAATGCATTATACAGACTGATCTGCAAAAAGATGAAAAAGAAACCGGTGCAGATTCCGGACCGGATTGCAGACAGACTTGTATATCTGAAATATGTGATTCTGGCAATCATCGTATTTATGTGTTATGGCGGTGTATACAATAAAGCGCAGGGAACAAGTCCGTGGGATGTATTTTCCATGATACATGCAGGAAATTTTAAACTGAATGGATATCTCATAGGGTTGGTCATTCTGGTATTTCTGATTGTCGGAATGTGTCTGGAGGAAAGATTTTTCTGCAGAAATTTCTGCCCGATGGGAGCTGTATTCTCACTGGTTCCGGTGTTACCGACATTTGCACTTCACAGAGACCGGGAATCCTGCATTCCAAAGTGCAGTGCATGTTCCAGAAAATGTCCGGCGAATATCGGACTTCCGACGGATGGTTCCTGGAAAGTAGAAGGTGACTGTTTCCAGTGCCAGAAATGTATAGATACATGTCCGAAGAAGAATATTCACTGCGGAGTGAAAAAGATCAGAGGCAATGAAATATGGTTTACAATCTTAAGAGCTTTGATATTACTTGGATTATGTATCTGGCTTGGCGTATAAAATAACATAACATGCAGACGTGTGTGGAAAACGCACATGTCTGATTAGTAAAATTTTTTTGATTATAAGTTAGAAAATACTAACTTAATAATAAATATTTTCATTAAGGAGGCTTTTATGAAAAAGAAAGAAATGAAGACAAAAGTAATGGCAGTTGCGATGTCGGCGACCATGGCAGCCAGCATTTGTCCGGCGGTACCGGCGATGGCGGTAACGAAAGATCAGGTGGCAAAAGATGGAACATATACGAAGACTGCACATGTCACAAGAACAGAGGATGATGATGAAGATGAATGGAATGAATATGATGTCCGAGTAGCCTTGACTGTAAAAGATGGAAAGTTTTCTGATATTGTAGTAACTCCGGAAAATGGCTATGAGTCTGGTAACGATTCATATTTTAACAAAGCATATTCTAAATCAAAGGGAATAAAATCAAAATTAGCTGGTCAGTCAGCAACAGAAGATACAATTAATAGTTGGGATACCGTATCTACTGCAACAAGATCATCTGATGCCATAAAAAAAGCGGCATTAGAAGCAATCCAGTCAGCACCAGAAGCAAGTACAGCAGCAACTGTAGATACAGCAGCTCTGGAAGCTTCAATTACGAAAGCAAAAGCATTAAAAGAAAGTGATTACACAGCTGAGACATGGAATACGTTAAAGACAGCACTTGCGTCTGCAGAGACAGCACTCGCTGAAAAGAAATCTCAGGATACAGTCGATGCAGCGAAAAAAAATCTTGATAGTGCAATTGATAACTTGAAAGCAGCAGTAAAAGAAGAATATAAATATGTCTATGCAGGACTTAGCTGGGCGGAATACTGGGCAGCAGAAGGAGTACAGGCAGCAGGAGACAGTTCATCATCCAGTGAATTGGATACAAAAGGAGAGTCAGATAAAGGTGCATTTGATGTTGTAACACGTGCAACGGTGAACCATGGACTTCACAGAGGAAGTTATCAGTGTGCGGCAACCATAGAGGCAGAAAATGGAAAATCTTATGAAGTGTCATATTGGACAGATTCAAAGACAGCTGTTCTGACAGATGGAAAAACGATTACATTTGACCGTGGAGCAATCACCGAAGAAGACGGAACAACAACGAAGATGACAAAATATGATGTTACAGGACTGAAATATGTACCGGTAAAAGTAGCGACAGAAGATTATGAAGCATTCTGCAAAGCATACAAAGTTGTAGAAAACGGTGGAGAACTTGCAGGAGGATTTGCCGAGAATAAACTTCAGTCATACAAAGGTCTGAAAGCAAAAGTTACAGCAGATACAAATGGACTTAAGACAGCAACTAAGAATGCGGATGGAACATTCAGTTTCTCAGCAAAAGAGACAGGAACGGAATCTGGAATTGAAGGCCAGGAATTAAAAACAGCACCAACAGCAGAAGAAGCAGGACTTACAGTAAAAGAAGCAAAGGGCTCTTATGGAGAATTCTTAAGAGTAGATCTGACGGGTAATTACGGAGACCTCGGAGCAAATATGCAGAGTGTAAAATGGACATACTATGGAGATGACAGTACATACACGAATGCAAAAGCAACATACGGAACAAAATTTGCAGCAGATAACTGGATGCATAAATCAATGGGAATTCAGCTTGGACTTACCAAGTCACTGCGTTGTACATTGCCGGAAGGAACAGATGGAACGGGATACTGGACAATTACAATTTCAGCACTGGGTTATAAAGATGTAACATATAATTTCCAGGCAAAAGATGAAAACATCGTAAAAGATGCAAAAGAAGAGATCAGTACAACAAATCTGGAAGCAGCAATTAAGAAAGCCGAAAGTCTGACGGAATCAGATTATACAGCAGACAGCTGGGCGGCAATGCAGACAGAGCTTCAGGAAGCAAAAGATGAATTAAAAACACCGCATTCACAGGCAACAGTAGATGAGGCAGCCAGTCATCTGAATGCAGCAATCGACGCACTTGTAAAAGCAGAGAAAAAAGAGACTTATGTTCTTATGAACATCCCATACGCAGCATTCTACAAATCAGAGACAACAAACAATGACGTGGATGTTGATGTATTTACTTCTGCAACAAAGAACAAGACACGTACCACAGGACTTGCAGGTGGTTCTTATCATGAAAACACAGATGGAACGAAGATTGATGGTATTACATTTGCTGTAAAAGTAGATCCTTCCGTAGATCTTACAAAATACAAAGAAGTAAAAGATACGGATAAAGTTGATATTACAGTAACGAACCGTGGACAGACATCTACCACAACATTAGAAGGAAAAGATACACTTTTTGAAAACGAGACATATGCATACTATCCATTGACAGAGGCTCCTGCAAATTACAAAGAAGTTTCTATGGACAAGGATGGAAAACTTGTATTCAGCGAGGTTAAAGGACAGAAAGCAGAAGCTCTGACAGGTGTTACGGCAGAATTGTTAACACAGTCTTCTTATGGAGATTACCAGCTCAATCTGGACGGACTTCCGGAAGATAAGATTACATCTTCTAATGTAAATGCAGTCGTTGTAAAGACAACAGATGGAACTGCCTATGGTATGCGTCATCTGGAGAACATCTGGAGAGGAAATGAGCTCGCTTGGAGTACCGGATATACAGAGTCAGTACATGGTTGCCCGACATCTTCAGCGCATTATGCATCTATGATGGGCAAGACGATTGACAGTATTGAATATTATACAACAAATGGTCTATATACAATTGATGTTAATGATCTTTATGTCCCTGTAAAATTTGCAAAAACAGAGGATGCTGTTAAGGTTGCAGATGCAGATATTTCTGCTGGTAAGACGGCGATAGAGCTGAATCTTAGGGATGATTTTGATCCGGAATACACCGTTGAAGGATTGAATGTGAAAGTAGAAGGCAATGTATTAACATTTAAAGCAGATTCTTCAATTAATCCGGGGAAATATACACTTACAGTAAAAGATAAAAATGGAAAATATGCAGATTTGAAAACAACATTCATTCTGTCAACAACAGATATGCCGGCAATATATGATGCAGATAACAAAAAGCTTACAGTGGCAGAAAACAGTAATGAGGAAGCATTCAATACTTATATCGGAAATATTACATCTGTAAATGTGAACGGCACCGATTATGCAGCAAGTGGAAGAGGTTCTGTAAAGATTATTGATAAAGACGGAACGCTGGTGACAGATGCAGCGCCATTTAAAGATGCGGTGGCCGGAACAGAATTCCAGATCACGATTACATCAACTGGTTATACAACACCTCTTACATTTACATACAAAGTTCCGGGAGAAACTCCGGCGCCATCTGAAGTAGATACAACGAAACTTGCAGCAGCAATTGAAAAGGCAGAAGGATTAAACGAATCAGATTATACAAAAGACAGCTGGAAAGCACTTCAGTCAGAGCTGACAAAAGCGAAATCTGCACTGGAAGCAAAAGAGAGCCAGGATACAGTTGATAAAGCAGCAGACAGCCTGAACAAAGCAATCGACGCACTGGAAGCAGCGACACCGGATGAGCCGACGAAAGAAGTATCAACAGATGCACTTGAAAAAGCAATTAAAGCAGCAGGTGCTTTAAAAGAATCAGATTATACAGCAGACAGCTGGAAAGCACTTCAGTCAGCACTGGCTGAGGCTGACACAGCACTGAAAGAAAAGAAAGATCAGGATACAGTTGATAAAGCAACTGAGAAGCTGAATAAAGCAATCAGTGCACTTGTGAAAAAGGATGCAGGACAGAAAGTTAACGGTACAAATGGAACAACCGGTACATCAGGCAAATCTGGTAAGACAGGATCCACATCGAATACGAAGAGTGGAAAAGCTGCGAAGACTGGAGATCCGTCTGGCATGTTTGCGTGGCTAGGACTTGCAGTAACATCTCTCGGAGCCGGAATCGGAGGATTCTCACTTAAGAGAAAGAAAAGAGAAGATGAAGAATAGTATGAGTTGTATAAAACAACAAATTACAGATTAGAGTAACTTAAGAAAAAGTACCCATGGTAACATAAGTAATATGACACTGTGGGTACTTTTTTTATTCTATATACCGGAAACTTCACAAAGGCTACATAGTTCTCTGCTATAATAATTAAGATCAAAGAAAAATATATCATGAAAATATAAATTTAAGAGGAGGGCCGGGTCTTATGGATAAGATCAAAATATTAGTAGTAGATGATGAAAGCAGAATGAGAAAACTGGTGAAAGATTTCCTGGGAAGAGAAGGATATCAGGTATTGGAAGCCGGCGACGGGATGGAAGCAATGGAAGTATTTTATGATGAAAAAGATATTGCACTGATCATTCTGGATGTGATGATGCCAAGAATGGATGGATGGCAGGTATGCCGTGAAGTACGCCAGTCATCAAAAGTGCCGATCATCATGTTAACTGCAAGGTCAGAGGAACGAGATGAATTACAGGGATTTGCTCTGGGGGTTGACGAATATATTTCCAAGCCATTCAGTCCGAAGATCCTGGTAGCCAGAGTCAATGCAATATTAAGAAGAGCCAATGTATTAGGCGGTGGTGACGAGATCGATGCAGGAGGAATTGTAATCGATAAAGCCGCACATCAGGTGAAGATTGATGGTAAAGAGATTGAATTAAGCTTCAAGGAATTCGAACTGCTGTCATACTTTGTAGAGAATCAGGGCATTGCATTATCGAGAGAGAAGATCTTGAATAATGTATGGGATTATGATTATTTCGGAGATGCAAGAACCATTGATACACACGTAAAGAAATTAAGAAGCAAACTCGGAGAAAAGGGAAATTACATTAAGACAATCTGGGGCATGGGATATAAATTTGAGGTTGATGAAGCATGAAGATCATAAGTAAAGATAAGAAACAGAAGATAAAAAGTGTACATCATTCGATTAAGACGCAGATGATCACATCCTTTGTAGGATTGTTGATCTGTCTGGTCGTGACATTGATGTTCATCAACGGAAAATTTCTGGAGCCGTATTATATAAGTAAGAAGGAATCCCGTTTCATAGAACTTTATGAGAAATTAAATGACGTATCAAATGAAGATAAATGGGACAGCACAAAGAAGAATAATTCACTCATTCATTTCGCTGAAAAGAATAATATTTCTTATCTGGTAATTGAAAAGGATAATGATGTGCATACGAATGTGCATGACAAGAATATGTTGAAGAATCAGATGATGGGATATTTTCTGAATCAGGCACAAAAAGAAAGCCGGACACTGGATTCTACGGATGTCTATCAGATCAACCAGTCATGGGATCCGTGGAATCAGAGTTATTATGTTGATATGTGGGGAAGTCTGGATGACGGCAGTCAGTTCCTGCTTCGAAGTCCGGTAGAAAGTATGCGTGAAAGTGCGTCGATATCCAATCGTTTCTTATTATATATAGGAAGTGTTCTGATCGTTGTATCCATTCTTCTGATCTGGTATTTCTCAAAAAGAATCACAGATCCGATCCGGGAGCTTGCGAGATTATCCGACCGGATGGCAGATCTTGATTTTGATGCGAAATACACCAGCGGCGGAAGCAATGAGATCGGAGAACTGGGAGAGAACTTTAACCGGATGTCAGAGAAATTGGAGAGCACGATCTCTGAACTTAAGAAAGCTAACAACAGTCTGCAGAAAGACATCGAACAGAAAGACAAGCTGGAAAAGATGAGAAACGAATTCCTAGGAAACGTATCTCATGAGTTAAAGACACCGATCGCTCTGATCCAGGGCTATGCCGAAGGATTAAAAGAAGGAGTCAATGAAGATGCGGAGAGTCGGGAATTCTACTGTGATGTTATTATGGATGAGGCGTCCAAGATGAATCAGATGGTCAAGAATCTGCTGACATTGAACCAGCTGGAATTCGGTGATGAAGATATCGTGTTTGAACGATTTAATCTGACTGCACTGGTCAAAGGCGTTCTGCAGAGTATGGAGATCATGGCGGATCAGGCAGGTGCCAAGATTATGTTGCACACAGAAGAGGACATCTATGCGTGGGCAGATGAGTTTAAAGTAGAGCAGGTTGTAAGAAATTATGTAAGTAATGCATGTCATCATGTCAGCGGCGATATGGTGATCGAAGTGAAGATGGTGCAAAAAGACGGCAAAGTGAGAGTATCGGTATTTAATACCGGTAATCCGATCCCGGAAGCAGATGCACCTCATATCTGGGATAAATTCTATAAAGTAGATAAGGCCCATACAAGAGAATATGGAGGCAACGGAATCGGCCTTTCAATCGTAAAAGCAATTATGAAATCATTCAACCAGGAGTATGGTGTAAAGAATTATGACAATGGAGTTGAATTCTGGTTTGAACTTGATGTACAATAAACCATAACAGTTCACTTGACAAATAATATAAAGTGAATGTACGGGACAATATCCCTGATATACCACATATGAAAGGCAGGATAACAAGATGATTGCAATTATTGATTACGATGCAGGAAATATAAAGAGTGTGGAGAAAGCCATGCAGCTTCTGGGACAGGAAGTAATAATCACAAGAGACAGAGAGACGATCATGAATGCAGATAAAGTGATCCTTCCGGGAGTCGGAGCATTTGGAGATGCGATGAGTAAACTCAGACAATATGGGCTTGATGAGGTGATCAGGGATGTGACGGCAAAGGGAACTCCTTTCTTGGGAATCTGTCTTGGTTTACAGTTATTATTTGAACGAAGTGATGAGACGCCGGGCGTGGAAGGACTTGGAATTCTGAAAGGTGAGATACTAAGAATCCCGGATAAGGAAGGCCTTAAGATTCCACATATGGGATGGAACTCTTTGAAGTTCCAGAATAACGGAAGATTATTCAAAGGGATTCCGGAAGATTCCTATGTATATTTTGTTCATTCTTATTATTTGAAAGCAGCAGATGAGGGAATTGTAACTGCTACGACAGAATACAGTACACATATCCATGCTTCGGTAGAACAGGGGAATGTATTCGCATGCCAGTTCCATCCGGAAAAAAGCAGTGATATCGGAATTCAGATATTAAAGAACTTTGTGGAATTATAGGGAGGACATCATTATGCATACAAAAAGAATCATTCCATGTCTGGATGTAAATAACGGAAGAGTTGTAAAGGGAGTAAATTTTGTATCGTTAAGAGATGCCGGAGATCCGGTTGAGATTGCAAAAGCGTATGATAAAGCAGGTGCAGATGAGCTTGTATTTCTTGATATTACAGCATCATCGGATGCCAGAGGTACAGTGGTAGATATGGTACGCAAGGTGGCAGAAAACGTATTCATCCCATTTACAGTTGGCGGAGGAATCCGTACAGTAGATGATTTTAAGGCACTCTTAAGAGAAGGTGCGGATAAGATTTCAATTAATTCATCTGCAATTAATACACCGAATCTGATATCAGAAGCAGCAGAAAAGTTCGGCAGCCAGTGTGTAGTTGTTGCAATTGATGCAAAGAAGCGGGAAGATGGAAGTGGCTGGAATATTTATAAGAATGGCGGACGGATCGATGTAGGAATTGATGCGGTGGAATGGGCTTCAAAAGTGGAGAAGCTTGGAGCAGGTGAGATCCTTTTGACAAGTATGGATTGTGACGGAACAAAAGCCGGATATGATCTGGAACTTACGAAAGCAATTGCCGAGGAAGTGAATATTCCAGTGATCGCATCCGGAGGTGCCGGCAGTCTGGAACATTTTTACGATGCACTGACGGAAGGAAAAGCAGATGCGGCTCTGGCAGCATCATTATTCCACTATAAGGAACTGGAGATCAGAGAAGTAAAAGAATATTTAAGAGGAAAAGGTGTATCCGTTCGTCTGTAAGAATGAACAAAGATAAGAGGAAAAAGGATAGTGTAAAACATGGCAGCAATTAATAATGACTGGCTGGATGCTCTAAAAGGAGAGTTTAAAAAGCCATATTATAAAAAATTATTTGAAACAGTCAACGAAGAATACAGGACAAGACAGATATTTCCGCCTGCAGATGATATTTTTAATGCATTTCATCTGACACCTTTACATAATGTAAAAGCGGTTATACTGGGACAGGATCCATATCATAATGTAGGACAGGCACACGGACTTTGCTTTTCTGTGAAGAAAGGAGTAGATATTCCGCCGTCACTGGTGAATATCTATAAAGAATTGCATGATGATCTGGGATGTACGATCCCCAATCACGGCTGCCTGACCAAGTGGGCTGAGCAGGGAGTCCTAATGTTAAATACGGTATTAACAGTAAGGGCGCATCAGGCCAATTCGCATAAAGATATTGGATGGGAAGAATTTACAGATGCAGCTATCATGGCATTAAACAGTCAGGATCGTCCGATCGTTTTCATCTTATGGGGAGCACCGGCTCAGAGAAAGGCAAGGATGCTTACGAATCCCAAACACCTGATCCTGAAAGCCCCGCATCCGAGTCCGTTATCCGCATATCGTGGATTTTTCGGAAGTAAGCCATTCAGTCAGACCAATGATTATCTGAGAGCTCACGGAGTAGAGCCAATTGACTGGCAGATTGAGTAGATGAGGAGAATATAAGGAAAGTATGAAGAAAATTAAGGCATTACTTGTGGTTGTTTGCACAGGTGTATTATTGACAGCCTGCGGCAATCCATCCCAAAAAGGGGTAGAATACTTAGAAGACGGAAAATATGATCAGGCAATCGAACAGTTTGAACAGGCAGTAGATAAGAAGAAAAATGTCGGGGATGCCTATCGTGGCATTGGAATTGCCAAATGGGAAAAGAAGGATTATAAAGGTGCAAGAAAAGCTTTTAAGAAAGCACTGGAAAATGATGCCGAAAAGACGGGAACCATCTATAATATGATTGGAAACTGTGATCTGAAACTCGGAAAAGCGAAAGAGGCATTAAATTATTATAATCTTGGCCTGGCACAGGAAGATTCCGGTAAAAAGATGAAAAAAGAGATGCAGTACAATATTATTGTTGCATATGAACAGATGGAAGACTGGGAAAGTGCAAAGGTAAAACTGGAAGAGTATCTGGAAAATTATCCGAATGACAAATCGGCAAAAAAAGAGGCCGAGTTTCTGAAAACAAGATAAATGGAATGAATCTATAGAAAATGGAAACAGTATGATAGAAATAAAAAATGAAACAGAAAAAGTAATACTGGTCGGTGTATCACTTTCAGATCAGGATGATACAAAAGAATCTCTGGAAGAATTAAAAGATCTGGTGTCCACGGCAGGAGCCGAGACCGTAGGAATGGTCATTCAGAACAGAGAACAGCAACATCCGGGAACCTATGTCGGAAAAGGAAAGATTGAAGAACTGAAAAGTATGATCTGGGAGCTTAGGGCGACAGGAATCGTATGTGATGATGAACTTTCTCCGGCACAGATGAAGAATCTGCAGGATGAACTGGATGTAAAAGTAATGGACAGAACATTGATCATTCTGGATATCTTTGCGGCAAGAGCATCTACAAGTGAAGGCAAGATTCAGGTAGAACTGGCGCAGTTAAAGTACCAGCAGACCAGATTGGCGGGCTTTGGTAAGGCTATGTCGAGGCTTGGAGGAGGAATCGGAACCAGAGGCCCGGGAGAAAAGAAACTTGAGATGGACAGGCGCCTGATCAAGAGCAGGATCGCACAGCTTAACCGTGAATTAAAAGATGTAAAGAAGCACAGAGAAGTAACAAGAGAGCAGAGAAGCCGCAGTCATATTCCGGTGGCCGCGATTGTTGGTTATACGAATGCGGGAAAATCAACACTTCTGAATACGCTGACCGGTGCAGGGATTCTTGCAGAGGATAAATTATTCGCAACCCTGGATCCAACAACCAGAGATCTGAAGCTGCCAAGTGGTCAGGAAATCCTGATGACAGATACGGTAGGATTTATCAGAAAACTTCCGCATCATCTGATCGAGGCATTTAGAAGTACACTGGAAGAAGCCAGATATGCAGATATTATCCTGCATGTAGTAGATGCTTCTAATCCGCAGATGGATGAGCAGATGCATACAGTGTATGAAACACTTCAGAATCTGGGTGTGAAAGACAAACCGGTTATCACAGTATTTAATAAGATCGACCGTATGGAGGATATCTGGGTGCCGAGAGATCTTCATGCAGACTATTATGTGAAGATCTCAGCCAGGACAGGGGAAGGAATTACCGAATTCCTTCAATCTGTAGAAGCAGTATTAAGGGAGCAGAAAGTAGAGATTGAGGCACTTTATCCATATAAAGAGGCAGGAAAGATTCAGCTGATCCGAAAGTACGGGGAACTGCAGGAAGAAGAATACCGGGAAGATGGTATCTTTGTAAGGGCTTTTGTTCCGGCAGAACTTTACGGACAGGTACGGCCCGAAGGCGTAACACCGAACAATTGTTTATAAGCTCTGGAGAAGGTAGAGTAATCTTTAAAACCACAATCATAACAAACCTGTGTGCCAGGCGCACCGGTAGATAAAAGTTCTTTCGCAAGCAGGAGCCGTTTCTGGGAGATGTATTGTCCCAGAGTATAACCGGTCTCCTGCTTGAATAATCTCATCATATAATATTTACTGATATAGAATTGATCTGCGATCAGATCGATTGACAGATTTTCACAGAGGTGTTCGCCTACATAATCAAGGATGGCGAGCACCTTTTCATTACAATTATCAGTATCGATATATTCGAGCCGGTTCTTTCTTACGGCCCGGTTCAGATGTATCATAAATTCCAGAAACATAACCTGTCTGTAAAGCTCGGAAGCATAGCCGCCATCCGTAAACGAATGCTCCAACTGAGAGATAGAACGAAACAGAGAGCTTTTTTCGAAAGATGGGATACGCAGAACATTGGAATGTTCTTTTGCAGCCTTTTGAAAACAATAACTCAGATCATAATTATCTGTCTGATAAGCATTCATAAAATTAGGTGAGATATAGACAATGATTCTTTCATATGGGCAGGAATTGTCAACGGTCAGTCTGTGGATATCGCCTTGTTTTACAAGTACAATGTCATAAGGTTTCAGATCGTAAGAACGGCCCTCGATCATGTAATTTACTTTGCCACGGATGAAGATGGTGATCTTATCAAAGTCATGATAGTGGTAGTCTACTTCTTTTGTCTCCTGATCTGTCAGATGAAAGAGACGGAATTCGCTGTTCAGGTATCCTTTTTTCTCATATTGTTCCATTATCGGTACCTCCCCGGATATATATTGGACTGTCTATAGAAAGTTTATATGAAAATGGCATTATTTGCAAGAAATACAGCATTATTTACGTAGAATATGGAAATAATGCCTGTTATGATAAAGATATATAGAACAGAAAATATAAAAGCGATCAATATAAAAAAGCAGGGAACAAAGATCAGGAGGAAAAAAAGATGAAGGTAGTAGTAGAACGTTATCATGGACTTGGCAATGATTATCTGGTATTTGATCCGAATCATAACGAATTAAAACTGGATGAGGCAAATGTAAAAATGCTCTGTGACCGTAATGAGGGACTGGGAGCAGACGGAGTACTTGAAGGCCCGATTCTGAAAGAAGACGGTATGCACGTAAAAGTATGGAATCCGGACGGAAGTGAATCTGAGACCAGTGGAAATGGTGTCCGCATTTTTGCAAAATATCTGAAAGATGCAAGTTATGTACAGAAAAAGAATTTTAAATTATATACAGGAAACGGTCCGGTCGAAGTTACATTTTTAAATGAGGACGGAAGCCGCCTGCGTGTATCGATGGGAAAATTATCTTTCTGGAGTGATGAGATTCCTGTTATTGGAGAAAGACGAGAAGTGATCAATGAGGATATGGTATTTGGAAGAACGTTGTATCCGGTTACCTGCGTATCGATCGGTAATCCTCATTGTGTCATTCCGATGCGGGAGATCTCAAAACCACTGGTATGTAAGATCGGTGATTATTCTGAGATCGCAAGATATTTCCCGAACAGGATCAATACACAGATTATGCAGGTGATCGATAAGGAAAATATCGCAATCGAGATCTTTGAACGAGGTGCAGGTTATACAAGAGCATCCGGAACAGGTGCCTGTGCAGCGGCAGGAGTTGCATACAAACTGGGGCTGACTAACAGTAAAGTGATCGTTCATATGCCTGGAGGAGAACTTCAGGTAGAAGTAGAAGATGACTGGAATGTATATATGACAGGTGATGTCTTCTATATTGCAAAGGTAACATTAAGCAATGAATTTGCAGAAAGACTTCGCGCATTATAGACTAATATGTATACAACAAACATATATTCGTGTTATACTAGGGCATAAGGAGGAAACCTTATGCCTTTAAAATTTGTATTTGGGCCGTCGGGCTCAGGAAAATCAACGTATTTATATCAGCATGTCATAGAAGAATCTGAAAAAAATCCACAGGAGAATTTCATAGTGCTTGTACCGGAGCAGTTTACAATGCAGACACAGAAAGATCTGGTTCGTATGCATCCGAGACACGGAATCATGAATATTGATGTATTGAGCTTTGCACGTCTTGCATACCGTGTGTTTGAAGAGACCGGAGTAAAGAAAATACCGGTACTGGATGATGAGGGAAAGAATCTGATCCTGCGAAAGATCGCAGGGAATTATGAGGATAAACTGACTGTCCTAAAGGGAAATATTAAGAAACTGGGGTATATCTCTGAGGTCAAATCCGTGATTTCGGAATTTACACAATATGATATCGGGGAAGAAGAACTGGATGATATGATAGATTCGCTGGATGAAGAATCCAGGTTATATTATAAATTAAAAGACATCCGGCTTTTATATGATGGTTTTCAGGATTATTTAAGAGAACGTTATATCACAAAGGAAGAGTTGTTAGATGTGCTGAGCCGAGAAGTTAGAGAATCAGAGCTTTTAAAGAACAGCACAGTGGTACTGGATGGATTTACAGGCTTTACACCGGTGCAGAACAGGCTGATTCTGGAGCTTATGAAATATTGTAAGGGTGTATGGATAACGGTTATCATGGATGAAAGGGAGAATCCATATTCTTACAGACATCCATATCAGCTGTTTGGACTGAGCAAGCAGATGGTGACAACATTAATCAGTCTGGCGAGGGAAGAACACATTGCGGTAGAGGAACCGGTCTGCCTGTATGGATATCCGGTAAAGCGTTTTGAGAAAAATAAAGAGCTGGCATTTCTGGAGCGGAATATTTTCAGATATGGAGCAGGAACATATGAAAAAGAAGTGAAAAATCTTGGAATTCATGTGGCGCGAAATCCGGGAGAAGAAGCAATGGCTGTAGCAGAAGAGATCAGGAAACTGATAAGAAAAGAAAGATACCGTTATCGTGAGATTGGTGTCATAGTCAGTGATATGAATGTATATGGAGACTATCTGGAACAGGCATTTGAAACATATGGAATTCCTGTATTTATGGATCATAAGAGAAGTATTCTGCTGAATTCATTTGTAGAATACCTGAGAAGTCTTCTGAATATGGCAGAGAAGAATTTCTCTTATGAAAGTGTATTCCGTTTCCTGCGGACGAATCTTGCAGGATTTAGTTATGAAGAGGTCGATGAACTGGAAAATTATGTGATCGGACTCGGAATCCGGGGCTATAAGGGCTGGCAGAACCGATGGATCCGTCGTATGAAAGGGATGGAAGAAGAGGAACTGGAGAGGCTGAATCATTACCGAGTACAAATGGTAGAAAAAGTGGATAATCTGATGTTTGTTTTAAAACAAAAGAGGAAAACCGTAAAAGATATTACCTTGGCAGTATATGAATTTATGGTTCAGGAGAATATTCAGGAAAGACTTAAGAAAACAGAAGAAGAATTTCAAGAGGCAGGGGAACTGGCTCTGGCAAAGGAATATTCTCAGATTTACCGGATCATCATAGAGTTGTTTGATAAGTTTGTGGCACTTCTCGGAGAGGAACCGGTGGGCTTAAGTGAGTATTGTAAACTTCTGGATGCAGGTCTTGAAGAAGCAAGGGTCGGCGTTATTCCGCCAAGTGTAGATCAGGTGGTAGCCGGAGATATGCAAAGGACCAGACTGAAAGATATAAGAGCACTCTTTTTTGTGGGAGCCAATGACTGTTTCCTGCCGGGGGCGCTTTTAAGAACGGGACTTCTGTCTGAACGCGACAGAGAAAAATTCCGTCAGGCTGATCATGCGTTGTCTGCGGGAGGTAAAGAAAAAGCTTATGTCCAGAAGTTCTATCTGTATATGAATCTGACGAAACCATCGGAAAAGCTTAAGGTATATTACAGCAAGGTGTCCGCGGACGGGAAGGCATTAAGACCTTCCTATCTGATTCAGGAATTATTGCGTCTGTATCCGGATGTGAAGGTACGGGACGAGGATGAGAAGGAACTGGTGCAAAAAGAACTGACGGAAAAAACAGGGGTAAAATATCTGATCCGTGGTCTTCAGGAGAAAAATCTGGATGTCACATGGCAGGAGCTTTATACCTGGTATCAGAAAGATCCAAAGTGGAAAGAAAAAGTAGACGAACTTTTAACGGCATGGTACTACAGACGTCCGGAGGATCCATTGTCGGAAAGCGTTGCAAAGCAGCTTTACGGTGAAAATTTCGAAGGAAGTATTACCCGAATGGAACGGTATGCAAGTTGTGCATGTGCACATTTCCTTGCATATGGATTACGTCTGAAAGAACGGCCGGTATATGAGTTTAAAGCAGTGGATCTTGGAAATGTATGTCACAGTGCCCTGGAATTATTTTCAAAAAAAGCATCTGAAGCAGGCGGCTGGACGATCCTGACAGAAGAACAGAGGAAAGAACTGATCGATGAATGTGTGGAGGCAGCGATCACAGACTATGGTAACTCAGTGTTATACAGTTCGGCGAGAAATGAACAACTGATCGTCAGGATGAAACAGATGCTGGAACGCACAGTATGGGCACTTACGAATCAGCTTAAGGCAGGAGATTTTGTGCCGGAGGCATATGAGCTTCGTTTCTTTGGAGGAAAGATCGACAGAGTAGATGTGTGTGAAACCGAAGAACAGGTATATGTTAAGGTGATGGATTATAAGACTGGAAGCAAGGCGTTTGATATCGTAGCATTGTATCACGGCCTGCAGCTTCAGCTTATGATCTATATGGATGCGGCAATAGAATTTCAGAAGAAACGCCACCCGGAGAAAGAAGTTGTTCCTGCGGGCGTATTTTATTATCGGATCCAGGATCCGATTGTAGATAAGACGAAAGATAAAGAAGAAGCAGAACAGGCAGTCTTAAAGCAGCTGAAACCAGACGGGATCATACCGTTAAAGGCAGAGATCCTTAAGCATCTGGACCGGGATACAACGGGAGAATCTATGGCAGTCCCGGTGAAATATAATAAGAACGGCAGTGTGTCCGGATACTCTAAAGTAGTTGCGGGAGAGGATTTCCAGGCAATGATGGTACATGCCCGGAAAAAGATGAAAGATGCAAGAACAAAGATATTAAATGGAGATGTAGGAGCACTTCCATATAAGAGAGGACAGGAAAGCGGCTGTGATTATTGTCCATACCGGCAGGTGTGCGGCTTCGACGTGAAAATCCCGGGATATGAATATCGTGATATAGGAACAACGGGAAAAGAAGAAGCAATGGAAGCAATGCGGATGGAGCAGAAAGGAGGAGAATAGCCATGGGTGTGAAGTGGACGGAAGAACAGGAGAAAGTAATCCGATTACGGAATCGCAATATTCTGGTATCAGCGGCAGCAGGTTCCGGGAAAACGGCAGTTCTGGTAGAACGAATCATCACAATGTTGACAAAAGATGACCCTCCGATGGATGTGGACCGACTTCTGATCGTTACTTTTACGGAGGCAGCAGCATCGGAAATGAAAGAAAGAATCCGGCTGGCAATCGAAAAGAAACTGATGGAATATCCGGATAATGAACATCTGAAGCAGCAGGCTACTCTGATCCATAATGCGCAGATCACAACGATACACAGTTTCTGCCTTTCCGTGATCCGTGATCATTTTCATGCGATTGATATTGATCCGGGATTCAGAATTGGTGAAGAAGGCGAATTAAAGCTCCTAAGACATGATGTACTGGAAGATATGCTGGAGGAAAAATATCAGGAAGGCAGTAAGCGTTTTCTTGACTTTACCGCAGCGTACAGTACCGGCCGGAATGATAAAAAGATTGAGGATCTGATACTTAAAATTTATGAGTTTTCCAGAAGTTATCCGGACAGTGAAGCATGGCTGGATTCCTGTGTAAAAGCCTATGAAATCCCGGATGTAAAGGCACTGGAAGGAAGCAGCATCATGAAGAAAGTGATGACAGATATCAGAAAGAATCTGGAAGATGCAAAAGAACTGCTTATCTATGCGGAAAATGTGGCATTAAGTCCGGAAGGGCCTGCCGTATATGAAGCAACACTAGAAAAAGATCTGCAGGTCATTGAAGAATTGTGTAACAGGGCGTCTTATAAAAGTCTTGCGGAAGCATTTTCGAATGTAAAATGGGCGAGGATCGCAGCAAACAAGGATAAAACAGTATCAGAAGAAAAGATTGACCTGGTCAAAAAGATCAGGGAAATGGTCAAAGGGATTGTGAAAAATATGAGCGCCCAGTATTTCTATGAAAGTCCGGAAGAACTGGTGGAAGATCTTCGGGTATGTGCTCCGGCAATGGAAGAACTGGCGGATCTGGTGCGGCTTTTTGCAGAGAGATTCGAAGAGCAGAAGCGTGCCCAGAATATGATCGACTTTTCTGATATGGAACAGTACGCACTGAGGATTCTGACGCAGAAGACGGAAAATGGTTTTGTTCCGTCCAAAATAGCGGAAGAATATCAGAAGCAGTTTGAAGAAATCATGATTGATGAGTATCAGGACAGTAACCTGATCCAGGAAGCAATTCTTACCAGTGTATCTGGCTGCAGAAGCGGAAGATACAATATATTTATGGTTGGGGATGTAAAACAGAGTATTTACAGATTCCGTCTGTCCAGACCGGAATTATTTCTGGAAAAATTCCGCACATATAATATAGAAGAAAGTAAGACGCAGAGAATTGATCTGCACAAGAATTTTCGAAGCCGGAAAGAAGTACTTGAAAGTGCCAATGCTATATTCAGACAGATCATGACTGAAAAACTGGGCGGAATCGTCTATGATGATCAGGCAGCTCTTTATCCGGGAGCTGAATATCCGGAAAATGACAATGTTAAGACAGAGATTCTTGTGATGGACAGTGACCTGGAAATATTGTCAAAAGAGGAAGACTTTGAGGAGAAAATTCCTTCCGAGAGGGAACTGGAGGCAAGAATGATCGCAATGCGTATCCGGGAACTTCTGCGTTCACAGAAAGTTACAGATAAAGAGACAGGGGAACTTCGGAATGTGCGTTACTCGGATATTGTAATCCTGACGAGAAGTATCAAAGGATTTGCCGATGTATTTACCGAAGTGTTGAACCGGGAAGGAATACCGACTTATGCAGGAACAAGCGAGGGATATTTTCAGACTCAGGAAATTGGGGTGCTCATGGATTATTTGAGGGTCTTGGATAACAGAAGGCAGGATATTCCACTTACTGCTGTCTTAAGTTCAGCATTTGCCGGACTATCTCAGGAAGAACTGGCAGAAATACGGTGTGCATATCCGGATACTGCATTCTTTGAGAGTGTGACGAAGTACAGAGAACAAGGAGAGAATGCGGATATACAACTGAAACTTCAAAAATGTCTGGATCAGATGGATGACTTTAGAAAGATTGTACCGTATACACCGATGCATGAATTGCTCTGGAAGATATTGGAAACAACCGGATATGGAGATTATGTTGCATCCATGCCGGGAGGTGCACAGAGGAAAGCAAATCTGGATATGTTGATTGAAAAAGCCAGAGCGTACGAGTCAACGAGCTACAAAGGATTGTTTCATTTTGTAAGATATATTGAACAGCTTCAGAAATACGATGTAGATTACGGAGAAGCAAGTATAGAAGATGAGCATGCAGACACGGTACGGGTAATGACGATTCATAAAAGCAAAGGTCTGGAGTTCCCTGTTGTGATCGTGGCCGGAATGGGAAAACGATTTAATATGCAGGATGCAAGGAGTGCTGTGGCTTTTCATGCCGGAATGGGTGTTGGACTGGATGCAGTTAATCTGGAATACAGGACTAAGATACCAAGCATTATCAAAAAGGTGATCCAGAAAGAAGAAGCTTTGGAAAGTCTTGGAGAAGAACTTCGTGTATTGTACGTTGCACTTACTCGTGCAAAAGAAAAACTAATCATTACAGGAACACTTTCAAATCCCGAAGATAAGATATCTGACGGGCGGGTATTTCAGGGAAATAAGAGAAAAGAATTATCATTCTTGCAGCTGAGCCATGCGGTGACGTACTGGGACTTCATATTACCGGCAGTTCTGCGTACAGAAGGAGAACCATTAAAACTTCAGATCTTACATGTAGAAGATGTGGTAAAAGAAAGCATAGAAGAGGAAGAAAAAAGCGGGATTTCCAGAGCTGTTCTTGAAAATTGGGATGTGAATGAGATTTACGAGCCAAAGCTTCATGATATGATGAAAGAACAGTTTGAATTCATCTATCCGTACGAAAAAAGCAGTATGAGAAAGCTGAAATTTACAGTTACCGAGCTGAAAAAGCGGGCATATGAGATTGGTCTGGATGGCGGCGAAGAAGAACGAGAAGAAGAAGGAGAACTTCTGCAGGAAGAACCGGAAGTTGTGCCGATGATTCCGCAATTTTTGCAGGAAGATGAGGTTCTGGCCGGAGCTGCAAGAGGTACGGCTTATCACAGAGTTATGGAACTTCTGGATATGAAAGGGATGCCTGAATTTACAGAAGATACGGCCGGGGAAAAAGAAAACTGGAAGAAATATTTTATGGACTGGCTGGATGATCAGGTAAGAAGAGGACGGATAGAAGAAGATGCCGCAAGATGTATCTGCTGGGAAGATATCCTGCAGTTTGCAAAGTCAGGTATAGGAAGGCGGCTGCGGGAAGCGGACGGTAAACAAAGACTTTGGAGAGAGCAGCCATTTGTACTGGGAATAGATGCCAGAGAGCTGTATCCGGAGGAAGAAGACGGGGAACTGATACTGGTACAGGGAATTATCGATGCCTATTTTGAAGAACCGGACGGACTTGTCGTGCTGGATTATAAGACCGACAAGGTAAGACGGAAGGAAGAACTGGCAGAAAGGTATCAGGAGCAGCTGCGCTATTATGCAAAAGCGTTGGAACAAATGACCGGAAAGAAAGTAAAAGAAAAGATTATATATTCCTTTACACTAAAAGAGGGGATTTATATTAAATAAATAGAAAAAGGCACATCTGTGTATCGTAAGAAATTATTTCAGTTATTTGAAAGACTTTGCGATGACCGGGTGTGCTTTTTTTATCATCATACGTTCGAGAAAAGCTATCGGTGACAGATTCTGCAGATTTAACCTTACATTTTTGTAATGTAAACAATATGTGTTGACATACTATATTATACGACATATAATATGCATAACGAAATAATATTAGATAATAATGCGAAAGGGAGTGAGAGCATGGTTTTTAATACAGGCGCAGCTCTTCTGGATGCAATTGTGCTGGCGGTAGTATCGCGGGAAGATGAAGGAACTTATGGATATAAGATTACGCAGGATGTAAGAAAAGCGATTGATGTATCAGAATCTACATTATATCCGGTGCTTCGGAGGCTGCAGAAAGGGGATTATCTGGAAGTCTATGACCGGCAGTTTGACGGAAGAAACAGACGTTATTATAAAGTGACGGAAAGTGGAAGAACGCAGCTTGCCATGTATCAGAAAGAATGGAAAGAATATTCCGGAAAGATCAGCGAATTGTTTGAGGGAGGTAGACTAGAATGAACAGAGTAGAATTTATGGAGACGCTGTCCAGACTTCTTCAGGATATCCCGGAAGAGGACAGAATCGATGCATTGAAATATTATAATGATTACTTCGATGATGCAGGGTCTGAGAATGAGCAGAATGTAATAGAAGAACTGGAAAGTCCGGAAAAAGTAGCGATGAAGATCAAAGCGGATCGGGAAGACACAGAAGACGGCAAAGAAGGTGGAACGGAAAAAACAACCGAAGAAGCAATCGGCAAAGTAACCGGAGAAAATGCAGCATACTCTGGAGCCAGGGAACAGCATGACCGGGAAAACACATACCAGTATTATCAGGAAGATACATACGGAGAAGAAAAGGATAATAAGATATATCAGGATAACGGAACCTATGATTATGAAAGCCAGGAGAAAAAGCCGTGGACAAACAAATGGCTAAAATTGGCCATGATCATAGCAATTGTAGTGATCGGATTTCCGATTGTGATACCGCTTGGAGCAGGGATTCTGGCATTAATTGCAGGAATTGTAATAGCAGTGTTCTGTTTGTTTGCAGCGATTGTAATCGGTTTTGCGGCAGTGGTGATGGTCGGTGTTGTGCTTTTTGCTGCAGGAATAGGAAGCCTGTTCGCCAATCCGGGTGTGGGACTTGCGGTTCTTGGAGCAGGACTGATGGTGATCGCGATCGGTGTAATCGGTACCGTAGTTGGAGTAAGACTCTGTATTATCGTATTTCCGGGAATCGTCAGAGGAATTGTATATATTTTAAGAAAACCATTTCACAGAAAGGCGGTGGCATAAGAGATGAAGAAACGTTGGAAAATATTCTGGATCGTGTGTGGTTCTATGTTTCTGATTGGAATCATATGTTGTTCGGTATCCTGGGGAATGGGAACGACCCTGACAGATATAGCACATCAATTTCCACATGGGATCAGCTGGGTATCCGAAGATAAGACATATGGTGATCCGGATGATGATGATGACGATATAGATGATGATCAGGAGGAAGATAATGAGACTGATACAGACGATGATCAGGACGAACAGAAACAGGAAGAAACAGTACAAGCACAAGAGAAAGCGAACATGAAAGATGCAACCGGTGTTATAGAAGAAAACGGAAAAGCAACATATCAGAATATCCATGAGATAAAAAGTACGGTGCGCGAAGGAAGAATCCATCTGAAGACACAGTCAGATACAGATGAGATTACAGTAGAAAGCAAAGACACACATGAAAAGCTTGGCTTTTGTGCGTTTGCCAAAAATGGAACCTTATATCTTACATCGAATAAAAAGATTAAAAGAATCAAGAATATAGGAAAAGGAACCATTACTGTGACGCTTCCGAAAGATATGGAACTGGAAAAGGCAGAGCTGGATCTGAAGGCTGGTGAATTAAGGGCAGAGCAGATTCTTGCAAAAGATCTTGAGGTAAATGCCGGAGCAGGTGAGGTTAACATCCTGGAATTTGCAGCTGAAAAGGCAGAATTTAAATGTGGGGCTGGTTCCATAACTGCAACAGGCGATGCAAAGAAGAAAATCGAAGCAGACTGCGGAGTAGGAGAGATAAACCTGAAGATAAAAGGAAAGCAGAAAGATTATAATTATGACCTGGACTGTGGTATCGGAGAAATTCGATGCGGAGATGACAGCTTTTCAGGATTTGGGAGAGAAAAAAGCATTGATAATGGCGCAGACAAGAAAATGGATATTGACTGTGGTATCGGATCTATCAATGTAGCATTTATGGAACAGCTGTAAATACAGACAGATGTAGATGATCACAAAGATAATAAAGCAGGCAGAGTATATAATAAAAATATGGAGGACAGAACAATGGAAGGAAAAAGATTATACCGATCAAGAAAAGACAGAATGATATGTGGAGTATGTGGTGGAATCGCAAAATATTTCAACATTGATCCGACACTTGTGAGACTGGCATTTGTACTGATCTCAATGGGAGCCGGATCGGGGGTACTGGCTTATATTGTTGCGGCGATTATTATACCGGATGATCCGGAGGAAAATTAAGGGGTATTTCTATTTAGTTCATCATCGTGGCTTATCCCGGTCCATGAGAAAGACTTGGTATTATGTTTGTTGCTGGATGTCACGATGCAGAAGTTCTAAGGCAGTCCGCCTTCCCTAA
>OLYB01000809.1_pt1 | contig 27567 bp, 25 predicted proteins | sample 1674481 | NCBI WGS metagenome assembly OLYB01 (sample SAMEA103958167, study PRJEB25191) | human gut metagenome
GCTGGGTTGGCAAGGTTGGTATGGAGCCGAAATTTATTAACGGTCTTCGTGTTACAGATAAAGATACTATGGAGATTGCAGAGATGGTTCTTGCGAAGGTGAATAAGGAACTGGTTGCCATGGTGGAATCTCTTGGTGTAAATGCTGTTGGTATCAGTGGTAAAGACGGTGGTCTGCTGAAATGCCGCAAGAAACAGACAGAGGGTGGAGACATCGGATTTGTTGGTGAAGTTACAAAGGTTGAGCCGAAGATTCTGGAGGATCTTCTGGAGAAAGATTTCCTGCCGATCATTTTCCCGGTAGGTTATGACGATGAGTTCGCTACTTATAATATTAATGCGGATGATGCGGCATGTGCCATTGCAGAGGCTGTTCATGCTGAGAAGCTTGCATTCCTTTCTGATATTGAAGGCGTTTATAAAGACAAAGATGATCCGTCCAGCCTGATCTCTGAACTTCATGTAGATGAAGCACAGAAACTGATCGATGACGGTTATGTAGGCGGAGGTATGATTCCGAAGCTGAAAAACTGTATTGATGCCATTGAAGAAGGCGTTAACAGAGTCCATATCCTTGACGGAAGAATTCCTCACAGCTTACTGCTGGAGATCTTTACAAACAAAGGTATTGGTACTGCGATTCTGAGAGAAGACGGGGAGAAATATTACAATGAACATGAATGAACAGATGAAGGAATCCGAAGAGAGTATCCTTCACACTTATAATCGTTTTCCTGTTGTTTTTGAAAAGGGACAGGGATGTTATTTATATGATTCCGAGGGAAAGGAATATCTGGATTTTGCAGCAGGTATTGCTGTAAATTCTCTGGGATATCACTATCCGGAATATGATGAAGCATTAAAAAATGGCTCTGTTTCCTTACTTAAAATTGATGATTATTATTATAACAAAGATAAGATTCCTCTTAGCAATAATGGTAAACGAAATTATGATCATCCAGATTCTTATGATTCATCTTTAATTCTTGAACACCTACAAAATCTTAAAAAGGGAATTGCCATAAATAAACCTCTATATGATTTTGTTACTCAATCAAGAAAAACAATAACAGAAAAAATTTATCCTTCTAATGTAATCATTGTTGAGGGAATTATGGCATTTGCTATAGACAAACTCCTAAATTTATATGACATTAAAATTTTTGTTGATACACCTGATGATATCCGCTTTATCCGTCGTCTCCAAAGAGATATGACCATTCGAGGACGAAGCCTTGACTCAGTAGTATGTCAATATTTAGAATCTGTAAGACCAATGCATCATGCTTTTGTTGAACCATCTAAAAAATATGCTGATATCATCATACCTGAGGGTGGTTATAATGATGTTGCCTTTGATATTTTAATGAGTAAAATTGAAAAATTACAAAAATAAAAGATTATGGTAATCCATAACCTTTTATTTTTTTAGTTTCAAAATACCCCATATGATTAAAGCAATACTTGCTATAACAAAAACAACCGCTAAACTCCAAACTAAAATAGCATTAGAAACAATACTAGAAATAAAAAACCACGTACCTACTGTTATTAAAGTAACATTTAAAAAAACTTTATAAACCGGATATTTTGTAGTTGTTGATCCTCTGTAATAATACGCTCTAAAAGATTCTACAACACCTCGAATCCAAAAAGCAAGACCAAGAATTTGAACACCTTCTGTAATAATTGTCATATTTAATACATCTGATAATATACAAGTAACTGCTATGATTGTTAGGACAATCATCTCAATTAAAGTAAGAATTAATACTACACCACTTGACTTTTTAGCAACCTTTACTAATAAATAATAATATACATATATTAATAAAATAACTCCTATTACAATTAATAAAATAGTATTTCCAACGTCTGTTACTTTAGGAATCATTATAATACCTAATGCCATTGAAATACCAGCAAGAATAAAAGCTATGATTGCTCTAAATAAATTTTTCTTCATTTTATCACCTCAATTTTATTATAAACATTTTTTTAATCTTTAAACTGATATTGGTATAAATTTGCATAAACACCATTTTTTTTAATTAATTCATTGTGATTTCCTTGTTCAATAATTCCATTTTTATCTATAACAATAATATTATCAGCATTTTTAACAGTGGATAAACGATGAGCAACTACTAAAGTTGTTCTTCCAATACTCAAATTTTCTAAAGCTTTTTGAATTTGCATTTCCGTTACATTATCTAAAGCACTAGTTGCTTCATCTAATATCAAAATTGGCGGATTTTTAAGAAAAGCTCTTGCAATAGATATTCGTTGTTTTTGACCACCTGAAAGTTTTACTCCTCTTTCCCCAACATACGTGTCTAATCCATCGGGAAGTTCTTGAATATATTCCCAAATATTGGCTTTTATTGCAGCATCAATAATCTCATCCTCACTTGCATCAATTTTACCATAAGCAATATTTTCTCTAATGGTTCCTGCAAACAAATAAACATCTTGTTGAACAATCCCAATATTTTTTCTTAAAGAAAATCGACTATACTTTTTAATATCGATATGATCTATTTCGATTTGACCACTATTGATTTCATAAAATCTTGGCAAAAGATGACAAATGGTTGTTTTTCCTCCCCCTGATGGTCCTACTAAAGCCACAGTTGTGCCTTTATTTATTTTAAAAGTTAGATGTGATAATACCAAACTATCATAACAATCCGATTCATTATTTACATAACTAAAACTAACATCATTAAAACTTATTTCTTCTTTAATATCATCTAAATCTATTGCATCAGGATTATCTTCTTCCTTTTTATAATTTAAGACTTCCATAAATCTTGCAAAACCAGTCATGCCACTTTGAATTTGTTCAAAGATTGAAATAATTGTTCTAATTGGCATAATAATATTATTAATATATAAAATTAAAGCGGTAAATTCAGCTCCATCAATATAATTTTTAGAATAGAAAATACCACCAGAAACTAAAGCAAGTAAATATAAAAAATCTGTAAAAAAGGTCATACCAGATCCAAAAATACCCATTTGTTTATATGCACTTGATCTTGCTTTTTTAAAATTTTCATTTCGTCTAGCAAATTTCTCGTTTTCATATTTTTCAGTTACATAAGCTTTTGATACTCTAATTCCTGATACACTACTTTCTACCTGAGCATTGATTTTACCGGTCTCTTCACGCATCTTAGTAAAGGCATTGCGCATTCCTTTTCTTGTAAAAACAGCATAAAAAATTATAAAGGGAACAACTGAAAAAATAATCAGTGTTAACCAAGGATCAACCGAAAGAATCATCAAAATACAAGAGCCTATTAAAGTTATTGTTGCAATAAAAATATCCTCTGGACCATGGTGTGCAAGTTCTGAAATATCCATTAAATCATTAATTAATCTTGACATAATTGTGCCCGTTTTATGATCATCGAAATAGGCAAAGGGAAGTTTTTGAAGATGTTCAAACATCTCCTTTCTCATATCGCCTTGAATTCTGACACCAACAATATGACCCCAATATTGAATAATAAAATTTAAAATAGCTTTTATGATATAAATAAAAAATAAAAGTCCTCCCAAAGCTAAAATTAAATTTATTTTTTCTTTTTGTCCTGCTAACTCCTCAATAATATATTTTGCAATGAGAGGATACACTAAATTACATATGGATAGCAATAATGCACAAAGCAAGTCAAATAAAAATAATTTCATATGGGGTTTATAATAAGAACAAAATTTTTTAAACATACATTTCTCCTCGTATTTACTAATTATCTTACTATTCTACTTTATGATTTATATGTATTATACCATATTATGGAAAAAACTGTGCAAAATAGCACAGTTTAATTATTGAATTATTATCATAAAAAACATTGCAGAGAACTAATATCTTTTATAAAGAGTTGTTAAAAAAGCAATGTATAAGGCTAATTCACTCGATAAATATTTTTTTTCAATTCGATAAGTCCAATTTCCATTGATTGTCGAAGGAGTATTTATTCTTGATTCAATACCAAATCCTAAATAATCTTGAATCGGTATTATTACCAAATCACTAACACTTCCAAGAGCGACTCTTATCATTTGATCACAAATTTTATCATCATTTTCAAGCATTATATATTCTCTTACCAAATGTTTCTTTTCTTGAGTTAAAGAATGAAACCAAGCACGAAGCGGCATATTATCATGTGTTCCTGTATAAACAACACAATTTTTAATATAATTATGAGGCAAATACATATTGTCTTTATCATCGTCAAAAGCAAATTCTAATACTTTCATTCCTGGAAAACCAGTTTTTCTTAATAATTGAAAAACATTTTTTGTCAAAAATCCTAAGTCTTCCGCAATAATCCTAATATTTGGTATTTCTTCTTTTATTGCTTTAAAAAGAGAATAACCAGGTCCTTTTTCCCATTTACCATTTTTAGCAGTTTTATCTCCTGATGGAATCGCATAATACGATTCAAAACCTCTAAAATGATCGATTCTAATGACATCATATAATTGGGTTGCTTTTTTAATTCTATTCGTCCACCATTTATAATGGTCAGTCTTCATTATCTTATAATTGTATAACGGATTACCCCATAGTTGTCCTTCTTCACAAAAAGCATCAGGTGGACAACCAGCAACTTTAATTAATTTTAATTCTTTATCTAATTGAAAAAGTTTCGTGTTTGCCCAAACATCACAACTATCTAAAGCAACATAAATGGGCACATCTCCAATAATTTCTATTCCACATTGGTGAGCATAATTTTTCAAAGCTTGCCATTGTTTATCAAATTCATATTGAACAAACATCCAAAAATGAACATCATCTTGATGATTTATATAATACTTCTCTAATATTTTTTGATTATAATAACGATATTGAGGTTTCCAATATTGCCACGATACATCATTATGATAAGATTTTATACTCATAAATAGAGCATAGTCATTTAGCCAAGTTTTATTTTCATAAATATAATTATCCAAAGAAATTTTGTTCTTTGGATAATTTTTATTATGCAAAAAATTATAATATGCTTTTCGCAAAATATTGTATCTTTTTTTATATAAATTGGCATAATCAATGATGAATGGAGCATCATTTAAACAAGATAAATCTTCATCATTTAATAATCCATCTTCTTTTAAAAGGTCCAAATCAATAAAATAAGGATTACCCGCATATGCACAAAATGATTGATAAGGTGAATCACCATAAGATGTAGGTCCAAGTGGGAGAACTTGCCAATAACTTTGTTTTGCTAATTGTAAAAAATTTATAAAATCGTAAGCTTCTTGTCCAAAAGTACCAATCCCATATTTACTTGGTAATGCACTTATTGGTAATAAAATTCCACACTTCCTCATCATATCACCTTTTCAATCAATTATATCTATATTTTAAGTATGATTACATCTTTTATATCATTTAATAATATGCGGTTTGTTTCTCCATTTTGAATGGTTATCAATTCGTCATTTTCAATTTTGGTTGGTACTCCTTCAAAAGATTCATTGTTTCTAGTTTCAATTAAGCAAGGTATTGGATGCCCCTTTTCATACATTTGAATTATATTTTGAATCTTTTGATAAAGTAACCGATCAATGGTTCTACCCCTATTTCTTTCTAGTAAAACCTCATCAGGAATAATAGTTGGAATGGTTGAAGCATTAGTTTTATTACTTGCTTCTCTACTATCATAATATTTTTTAGAACCATTACTCAAAATTGGTGTTGAAACCGTATGAATAAACATCAATGGTTCAGGTATTGTTTTTCTAATATTTTTATCATTTTGCATTTAATCACCACTATTATATATGAAAATAATAGGTTATTTATTAACTTTTATTTATTAAATTTTTATTCTTTTGATAAATATAAAAAAGTCCATCCAATAAAATATTCTCATCATACATGCAATCAATTTCTAATAAATCTTTAATAATTTTAGCATATCCACCAGTCAAAATAATATTTGCATCATCTAAAGCTAATTCATTTTTGAATTTTTTGATAAGACCTTCAATCATAGCAGTATGTCCATAAACAATCCCACTTTGAATACAAGATATAGTTTCATTACCAATTACACTACTAGGCGCTTCGATAGCTGTTCTTGACAATTTTGAGGTCGTACTTATTAGACTATCTAAACTACCTCTAATTCCGGCACAAATAGCGCCTCCAATAAATTCTTTATTTTTAGTAACAACTAAAAGTTTAGTCGCCGTACCCATATCAATAATAATTGTGGTTCCTGGATATTTTATATACGCTCCAACTGCATCACATAATAAATCAGCACCGAGTTGTTTAGGATTTTCTAGTTTTATTTGTAATCCACTTTTAAGACCTGGACCAACAACTAAAGGTTTGATTTTATAATATTTCTCAATCATATTGATAAAAATATAATCTAATTGAGGTACAACACTAGAAATAATTGCCCCTTCAATAGTTTCAGTAAAGGTATCACCAATTGAAGCATTTATTTTTTGAAAATAATCATCTTCAGTTAATTTAGAATTCGTAACATATCTAAATGTTTTATGAATCTTTTTATTAATAGCCAAACCTAAAACAATATTTGTATTACCAATATCAAATAATAGTATCATATTCATTTTCCTTTTTATTATTTTATTCTATTTAAATAATTATACACTATTTGAAAAAAATTAGCAAGAAAATGACGATTTTAACATATATGCATTAAAAAATCCCTCATAGGAGGGATTTATAATTTTAGAAATTATTTGCTTTTACTTCAAAATAAGCTTGTGGATGGAAACATACTGGACAAACTTTTGGAGCTTCTTCACCAATATGAACGTGACCACAATTACGGCAAACCCAAACAGTAATTCCAGCTTTTGCAAATACTTGAGCCGTTTCAACATTTTCTGCAAGTTTACGATAACGTTCTTCATGTTCTTTTTCTACTTTTGCAACACCTTCAAATTGTTTTGCAATATTTTCAAACCCTTCTTCACGTGCAACTTTTGCAAACTCAGCATACATATCAGTCCACTCATAATTTTCTCCTTCAGCAGCAGAAATTAAATTTTCTTTAGTAGTACCAATACCACCTAATAATTTAAACCATAATTTTGCATGCTCTTTTTCATTATTAGCCGTTTCTTCAAAAATTGCTGCAATTTGTTCATACCCTTCTTTTCTTGCTTTTGATGCAAAATAAGTATACTTATTTCTTGCTTGTGATTCTCCCGCAAATGCAGTCATTAAATTTTGTTCTGTTTTACTTCCTTTTAATTCCATTTTAATTTTCTCCTTTTTATTTTCTTATTTTTTTTCTTGGCATTTGGAACATATGCCATATAAACTAATTTGATTTGATAAAATCTTTATATTATTATTTATTTCTATTTCATTGACAACATCATTAAGATTTATTTCATTAATATCAAGAATAGATTTACACTTCTCACAAAAAAAGTGTGAGTGCTTTACCAGCATTTTATCAAATCGATCACTATCACCTGGAACATTAATGCGTAGAATTTTTCCCAATTCTACTAATTCATTTAAATTACGATATACTGTTCCCAGACTTATTTTAGGCATTGTTTGTTTTGCCCGTAAATAAACCATATCAGCAGTTGGGTGATCACAACTAACTTGTATGATATCGTATACTAGATTTCTTTGAATAGAATTTCTCATTTAACTCCTTAAATAGTAATAATTACTATTATTAATATTATATCTTTTATTAATAAGAAATGCAAGTAATTTGCAAATGTTTTAAAATAAACACAATCAACTTATAAAGTTTAAAAGAGAATATTATACTTTAAAATATTTATTAAGAAATCTATTTATTGTTTAAATTTTATTTGTATATTTTTTGGTAAATGGGGGAGAGTAAGTTATTCTTTCATTTGAGAAAACAAATGTGAACTAAAAATTTATTAAAACATCCAAATAGTATAAATCGCCTAATTAAAAAGATCATTTATCAATATAACTAGATTATCTATTACTTATAAGTTGAAATTAAAAGAACTAATCACTGTTTCATATTCATATACAAACGCTTTGATCACACTTAAATTATCAATACTTATTTAGATTTTACTCTTACTTAAGATACCTTAAATGAATAAATCAAATTATTTTTATTAAAGGGAGGAATAATTAGAATTTTTATTTAACCTACAAGTTTATGTTAAGATCAAACGAATTATATTCATTGTATAGGTAAATTTTATACCTCTATTATGTAAATCCTTTTAAAGAAGTGATTTATACAATTTTTCAATATCCTCAATTGAAGTTTCTCGTGGATTGCCAGGTCTACAAGCATCATGAAATGCTGACTTTGCAAGAAATGGAATATCAACCTCCTTTATAATGCCTTTTAAAGATGGAGGTATTCCGACATCATTTGCTAGTTTTTTGACTGCATTTACTGCTGCTTCTCGGTACTCTGCCTGTGACATTTCATCTACACCTTTTACGCCCATTGCCCTTGCAATTTCACGATATTTGTCTTTTGTCATCGGTGCATTATATTCCATTACTGTTGGCAAAAGTATAGCATTAGCAACACCATGAGGTGTATCATACAATGCTCCAAGAGGATGTGCCATTGAATGTACAATGCCCAATCCTACATTAGAGAATCCCATACCAGCAATATATTGGCCAAGAGCCATGCCGTCTCTTCCTTCTTGTTCATTGTTGACGGCGCCTCTTAATGATTTAGAAATGATCTCAATGGCTTTCAAATGAAACATATCTGATAATTCCCATGAGGCTTTAGTAATATATCCCTCAATAGCATGAGTCAGTGCATCCATTCCGGTTGCGGCACTCAAACTCTTAGGCATTGTAGACATCATATCCGAATCTACAATTGCTACAATAGGAATATCATGGGGGTCCACACAAACAAATTTACGATTTTTTTCAGCATCAGTAATAACATAATTTATTGTTACTTCTGCTGCTGTTCCTGCAGTAGTCGGAATTGCAATAATCGGAGCGGCTTTATTTAAAGTATTTGCAACCCCCTCTAAACTTCTAACATCAGAAAATTCTGGATTAGTAACAATAATTCCAATTCCTTTAGCAGTATCAATAGATGAACCTCCACCAATTGCAATCAAATAGTCAGCCTGAGCCTTTTGATACGCCTCAACTCCTTCTTGCACATTTTCAATTGTTGGATTTGCTTTTATATTAGAATAAATTTCATATGGTAAAAAATTATCATCTAACACTTTTAAAACCTTTTGGGTTACTCCAAATTTAATTAAATCTGGATCTGTACAAACCAAAGCTTTTTTTAATCTTCTTGATTTCACTTCATCACTAAGAGCCTTGATAGACCCACTACCATGATATGAAGTCTCATTTAAAATAAATCTATTTGCCATAAAAACCTCCTTATTCAACTAGGCATTTTCATTTTAACATAATTTTCCAAGTTTGAAAAGAGGTAATCGGCATTATTTAGAAATATTTCAGAATAATATTAGTTTTATCTCTCACAACTAACTTTGCTTTTGAGAATTTCTTGGTTCAATTGATTGATTTCATAAAATCGATATCCCCCAGAAAAGTTATAACAATGAAAGTCATTTTGTGATAAAATTCTACAAGCAAGATAACTGCGCATTCCACTTTGGCACATAACATAGATGGTTTTATGCGATGATAATTCCCCTAGCCTTTGCCTTAATTCATCAATGGGTATATTTATGAACCCTTCAAGATGTCCTCTAACATACTCAAATGGTGTCCTAGTATCTAATAAAATGACTGCATGATTCTTTTTTATTTGTTCTAATTCCTCAAAATGAAATTGTTTAACAAGACCATGTTCAATATTTTCAATTATATATCCTACCATATTAACTGGATCTTTAGCAGATGAATATGGTGGTGCATAACTTAAATCCAAATTTACTAATTCAGTTGCTTTAAGCTGTGCTCTCATAGCAGTTGCAAACACATCAATTCTTTTATCTACACCCTTTGTACCAATAATCTGAGCACCTAAAATATGTAAATTATTCTTATTGTATAGTACTTTTATCGTCATTATATCACCATATGGATAATATGAAGCATTAGAATTTGGAGATAAAATAACCTTTTCATAATTGATATTTAATTTTTTAGCCTGTTTTTCAGAAATACCAGTACTAGCAATCGTCCAATCAAAGAGTTTTAAAATCGAGGAACTTTGAAATCCTTGATATCTACTATTCAGTCCACATATATTATCCGCTGCGATTCTAGCTTGTTTATTGGCAGGACCTGCTAATAAAATAAGTCCTCTTTCATTTGTAACAAAATTATTTACCTCAACAGCATCTCCCACAGCATAAATATCTTCAATTGATGTTTCCATTTTTTCATTGACAACAATACTACCCTTTATTCCTAGTGTAATTGAAGTATTTTTAATAAAACTAGTTTCAGGAACAACACCAATTGTCATTAAAACTATATCAGTTTGTAAAATCATCTGATTATCTACAAAAACATTCAATCCTTTTCCAGTATCTTCAAATTTTGATACAACTGTATTTAGAAAAAATCTAATACCTAAATTCTTTAATTTCACATGAACAAAAGATGCCATATCTCCATCTAACTGACCAAGCAATTGATTACTACCCTCAATTAGCGTAACTTCTAAACCTAAGTTAAGTAAATTTTCAAGCATCTCCATTCCAATAAATCCTCCACCAATAATAACAACTCGTTTAGGATTTTTATCTTGAATAAATTTTTTCATTTTAAAAGTATCTTCAACTGTTTTTAAAGTAAATATTCTATTACTATCCATTCCACTAATATTTGGCATAAGTGGCTTAGCACCTGGTGATAATATTAATTTATCATATGTTTCTTGATATGTTTCATTCGTTAATACATTTTTTACCACAACATATTTTTTATCCGAATTAACTGAAATAACTTCATTATTTACTCTAACATCAATACAAAATCTATTTTTAAAACTTTGTGGTGTTTGTAAAATTAGATTATTACTCTCTTCAATTACATCACCTATATAATAAGGAAGACCACAATTGGCATATGAAATATATCCGGTTTTCTCTAAAATGATAATTTCAGCATCTTCTTTCAGTCTTCGAATTCTAGCAGCCGCTGTTGCTCCTCCGGCAACTCCTCCAACAATTACTACTTTCATTTGAACCTCCTAATTTCTATATTATAATAAATATTATAACATACGAATTATTTTTTCACAACTATATAAAAGGAGAAATATATAAATACACTTTATAAACAATCTCTCATTCCTATCCCACCAGTTTTATACTACCTTATATGGTAGATTTAATTTTTTAAATACGTTTAGTTTTTATAACTCTACGTATTTATGTTATCATATTTTTCTAAGTTGTTCAATTTCTAATAGATATTATTTAACTGATTTTTTTCAGGCGAAGTTGAGGCTCATGTATCCATTTTTTCTATAATTAGACCTATTGATTTTTGATTATTTGTTCAAAAGAATTTTTTAGTAAACCAAATACCTTTTATCTTACTCTCTTAGAGTGAAAAATCTTTTTTTCTCTTGCTAATTTTTAAGAAAAATCAGAGACTTATTGACTTTTTCACCTTATTTTTGTATCGTTTTTATTAAATCTTTATTATTTTCAATGATTTTCCTATTTTTTCTTGTTTTGTCAAAAGACAAAAATGATTTCAACCATGACAAAACTACTAAACTTTTTTAATTTTACACTACTTAATTTAATCCCATTTTATATAATCAGTATCTTTAAAAAATCTTTTTAATAAAAATGTTAGATAATATGGAAAAGTAAACTTATTATCTTCAAATCCAATATTACCACCTGTAAGTTTAATTCCATAATTTATATTTTCATTGTTATTCAATATTACATTTAAAGATTTACTTCTTCCTCTATTCCTTTTTACTTCAATTGGTATTATTTCATTTTTAATCCTAATTACAAAATCAAGCTCAATAGTCGCATCAGTATTTTTATAAAAATATAGTTTAAATCCAGACTTTATTAATGCTTCTGATACTAAGCTTTCATATAATGCTCCATTATATATTTCATAATTAGAATTTACTACTAAATCTTCTTTAGATTCTTCATCTAGATTTGCAATAAACAAAGAATGATCAGCATAGTATATTCTAAAATAATCACTGATTTCATAACTAGAAAAAGGCAATTTTAACTCTTCTAAATTATATGCTATATTTATTATTCCTGCATCTTTTAACCATTCTTCAGTTCCTTGATATTCTCTTGCACGAGCTCCATGGGAAACTTTTGAAATTTGGAATTTATGATTGTCTTTAGAAAGTTGTGTGGAAATGTGTCTATAAATATTTTTTACTTTCGCTGAATCTAATCCTTCAACATATTTAGTTATATCATCTTCATAATCTTTATATATTCTTTTTTGAACATTAAATGGTTTTGAAAACGTACCATTTTCAATAAACAAGTTAACAGCTTCAGGCATTCCACCAATAAATATATAATCTCTATATAATTGTTTTAACACATTAAAGTAAGTTTCAGGAAGTGGCTTAAGTTCTTTCATATAACTATAAATATCATCAATTTGACTTTCATCGTATCCATTAGCCCACAAATATTCTTCAAAATCCATTGAATACATTGTATATTCTTCTTTAAACCCTACAGGAATACTTCTTATTTTTTTATAATTTACGCCAAGTAAAGATCCAGAACAAATAACATCAAATCTGCCATCTTCTGAAAAAGTTTTAAGTGATGTTGTAGCATCAGGATATTCTTGAATTTCATCAAATAATATAAGTGTATTATTATCTATAAAATTAAACTTTGGGTTGAATAGACTCATTTCTTTGATGATATTTTTAACTTCATAACCATTATTAAAAATTGTTTTATATTGTGGCATAGTAATAAAATTTATCTCAATAAAAGATTTATATGTTTTACCAAATTCTCTTATAGATGTAGTTTTTCCAATTTGTCTTGCACCTGAAATAATAAGTGGTTTTCTATTAATATTTTCTCTCCACTCTTTTAAAAATAAATCAACTTTTCTTTTTAGCATAATTCCACCTAACCTCAATTATATTATACACATTTTCGTGTAATTTATCAAGCGTATTAATCACATTTTTGTTAAATTAAAATCATGCAAAATCACTTTTTTGTATTATTCTTATACTCTCCATTCACTGTATACACATAAACCATCTTTTAATAATTCATATTTTGATAATGTTCCATTTACTGTAACTATTACTAATATTGCTTTATCAGTTAATGACTTATTAATAATTAAATCAACATTATTTACCAATACAGTTATTTCAAATATATTATCTATAGTAATATTCTTCATAGTATCATCACCTTCTGTATTTTTTGGTATAATAAAATGCTCACAAGCATAACTACCGGTGAGCATTTTATTCTTTTATTAAGTTATATTTGACTGCTTGATTAATTATAGGTTCGAGTCTGTAGCTTGCATCCTATCAGTACTGAACAAAAAGTGTCGTGTTTTAGTGTGTTTACACTATTTTTCTCTAAAAATAGAAAAAAGCCTTCTAAAACGTTTAAATTTCAGAAGACTAATTGATTTAATTTAATGTGTATATACTGCATAATGTTGCATATTTAAGAAACATTTGGGTAAATGTTGCACGTTTAATAATTTGCTTTGTAAATGGTTCATATAGAGAAAAAAGAGCTAGTATTTCTACTAACCCTCAATTTTATTATTCAATTGTTAATGATATAAATATTTCAACTCTATTATTTAAATTATATGTACCAACTATTAAAACTTCACAAGGCCCTGTTGATGTAACATTACCCCAATAATTTAATAACACTTCTTCATTACTTTCATTATATATAATCCAATCATAATATTGAATCATCGGATATGGACAATTAGCACTATTTAATTCTAATTGATATTCCCCATTTTCTTCACTATATGAATATGACATCTCCAATTCTATTTCAATTAAATCTTCCTCTTCATCATTAAGAATTGTAAATACTTTGTAATATACGATACTAGGATCTGCTTTTAATACTGCATATATTGTAACAGTTGTATCTTCATCAACTGGCATACTAAGTACAGTACCATAATTTGTTACTTTTGCAACACTTTCATTACTTGAATACCAATCATAATCTAATCTAGACATAGGGTCAGTTAGTCTATCTTCTACCATTAAATATATATTTCTTGTGAAACCTTCAGTAATATTATAATTATCACAAAGACCATTATTCAAATTAACTTCACTACCTAATTCATATCCTTCATAGTAAGGATCTGCAACTAAAGTATCTTCCATATTCATTGTATAATCAACCATTCTTCTTAACGCATAATTGATATTTACGTTATCTTCATTTTCAGCATATCCAAAATAATATGTGCCTGGATTTAAAACAATTGTATAAACTGGACTACTATTAGATGAAGTGATTTCATTTATATGTACAGTTTCAATATAATAATAATTTATACCAGGTTCATAACCAGGATCTCTTACTTTTTCAAAAACATAGACTTTAATATTATTATTGATTATTCCACTTGTTAATATATCTAATTGAATTTCAGAACGATGGCTTATAGTCACTTCTTCAAAATAACTTTGCGCATTACTATTTTCAAAAATCACATTAAATCTAATTACTGATAACGAATTTAAATAGTTAATGTTATTTGCTTCAATACTTTCTACATTAAAAGTAAGTATAGAATAATTATTTGATGGTAAAGTTACATCTATATAATATGTACCATTTTCAGGTAAATTAACATATATTATGTTTTCGTTTTCATTTGATTGAGCAAGTATATTCAGTTCATTTACTGAATACATACTTAATAGGTTATTCCTATCAGCATCAGTATATACTTGGATTGCATATTCTGGATAAATCACATTAGCACCTGCATATAATGTGAATTTATAAATGCCTGCACCTTGATTATTTGTATATTTAAGTCTAGCATGACACATATCATTTTCTGTTAAATGCAAACTAGATGAAATATTTGTTCCATTTGTTGAATTATAAGAAATAGCAGTTCCATCAGTAGGATAAGCAAGTTTATAATTTATATTAATTGTACCACTAGTTGTAATCGTTGAATGTTCTATACTTAAATAATAAGTTCCTTTATTTAAATAAGCAGTTAATGAATTATCACCACTATAAGCCATAGTCATATCTGAATTGTAAACAATTATTTTTGAAGATACATCGGTTACAAATTTATATGACCTTGTACAATCAGCAACTAATTTATATAATTTATTATATCCAGCATTTAATGTAACACTTTCTTCTTCATCTATTAAGCAATTTAAAACAATTTCACTGTAACTAGTGTTATTAGGTACTATTTTACTTTTATAACTAGACCAATATACTTTATTTTTATATTCAGCAATTCTATCTTGTGGAACCACTATTTGTAAAGATGTTGAACAACCATCAAACACATTATTACCTAAATTAGTTATACCAGTAACTGCTCTTACAACTATAACTGATGTTAAACTTGAACAATTTTCAAAGGCTGAGTCATCAATATATTGAACACTACTTGAAATTGTTATACTTGATAGTGATGAACACTCTTTAAAAACAGATGAACCAATTTCTTCTAAATATAAAGGTAATTCAATAGCGCTTAATTGAGTGCAATTTAAAAATGCAGAATCATTAATTTTTGTAATTTTTTTATTATTATAATAGTTAGGAATTATCACTGAATCATCACTTTGAACATTTGTAATGCCATTAATTGTATACGTGTTAGTTGTTTCATCTAACATAAAATCAAAGAAATATGGAGTATCACAAATCACTCTATTACTTGGGTACGGGCCCGTAAGCATACCTGTTGTATTATAACAATAAATTTCTATACCAAATTCTGATGAATCTCCTAAAATAGTTAATATGTTATTCCATTCTGAATTTGATATTTCATATTGGAATATATCATTATATGCTTTTGTAGATATAACATTATTTATATTGTATTTTTCATTACCATTAACATCGTAAAATTTAATCTCAAATTGATTTAAAGGAGTATATTGACTTCCATTAATTTGCCATGATATTACTGGAGGATTATAAGTATCAAATGAAGATATAGGGTTTAGTTTAGATGAGATATGACAATTACTTAAAATTTCGCCAACTTCTTCATGGTATGTTGGATAATTTGCTAGTAAATTATCCACAAACTTTGATATTGTTTGTATTTTTTCTCCATTTATATATCCCGGCTTGATGGAAGATAAAAACATTTCTAATCCATCTATTTGAAGATTATATAAATTATTTAAAAATAAAGTAATTGCATCTTCTTGACCTTCACAACAATTTGTTTTGTATTTGAATATTGTTGTATTTAATGGGTGAACACCTTCCAATCCAACAGTATTTAAATTTGTTCCCGATAAATAATAATCATTCCAGTAATAATCTTGTACAATATATGAAAATGCTTCTGCCCATCCTTCTGACCAAGCAAATTTTGTTCCAACATTTTTACCTTTCCCATAATTTGGATCACTTATATGATCTTCATAGCCTAAATGTTCTGGATTTACACCACCATCAACACCGAATATAGAACTTATTGCATAAGCCGCATAATCTGCCCAAGAAAAGGGAAATAAATTCAAACTAGCGTGTACAAAATGACCATATTCATGTAACATTGTTTCCCATTCGTCTCGTAATCCACCTATACACATTAATCCTGATTGCAAATCATAATCATAATAACAAAAGGCATTAGTATCCATATTTGAACCATAAAACGCAGGATATGCTACGTTCACTTTATTTGTAATATTAATTCCTTGTTCATTAATAAATTTTTGACCCATTGCGAGACTTTGAGCAACTTTAAACGATCTATTTAAGATGTTTGATTCTGCTAATCCACCTGGATCATCTAGTTCAATTCCATATGGAATTTGTATTGTTCCAAAGTCTCCATTTCTATCAAAAAAGCCAACATTTATCGAATTAGTAATTACACTATAAGACAAAAACTCTTCAATTATTCCATCTACAATACTCCAATCTGTTAACACTTCTCCGGCAAGGTCTAATATATTAAGCCAGTCCTTTTGAATTTTAAATGTTTTACTCTCAGGACATATACGTACACGAAGTTCTATACCATTAAACATATCAATTATTCCACTTACTGGATGTAATAATTCTTTCCAACTTAATGCATCCGTAAAAACATAATCACCATTATCATCTGTATATCCCTCTTCTAAAATTATTGATGTCAATGGACTATCATTATTATAATAAATATAATATAATTGCACTTTCATATATTTTAAAGGAATATAGTCTCCATTTGAAGTAGGTTGCCATTCTAAATGAACTTTAATACCATCTTCCTCTGGATTTCTTGATGAACTCCTTAAATTTTCATTTGGAACAATATGATTTATTGCACTTGAATTATATAATCCGTATTCTATTCCTATATCATCCAAGCCCAAATTTCCTAATTCATATTGAGATTTCATTGCTTTATTCCAAGCATCATCTAATGAAATATTACTAGTATATGTCATTCCAGCAAACGAATAAGAAAAAAATTGATCAGTACTTGCTATAGTGATATTTGACTCATCATCAGATGCATATACAATCAAAGAATTGCTAAAAACAACAGAACCAATGGTCAATAAGCAAATTAATAATAAAAATATCTTCTTCATATGGCCTTCTTTATCTTGCATACATATATACTAATTTTTTTTCTTCGTCATAATGGTATTTAATTTCAATACCATCATACTTACTACCAAAGTCCAATAAGTACTTATTATTGATTGAATCATAATAAATTGGAACAACTGCAAAATAAAATTTTTTACTATAATTTTCTGTTGATTCTTCTATCCAATTTATATATTCAGGTGTTAATTTTAATTTAATACCCTCATTTTCTTTAGAAAAAATAGGTGGTTTAGAATTAAAGAAATTACTTTCTCCTAAATTTGCTTTATAATAATCTGATAAAAAGACTTCTTTATCTATCTCTTCAATAAGAATGCTCTTTTCAAAGTTTTTGTAATCATCACAAATACTATTTGATGGTTGTCGCTCTAAATATATATAACTTGCAAAACAAATTAATTCATATTGTTTGTTATCTACACTATTTAATAAAGATTCTATTCTTGCTTCATTCCATCCATATTTAATATTTAACATTATATCATTTTTTTCAAAATAAAATCCATCAATAATTTTAGTTGGATCTCCATAAATCTCATATATTATGTAAGCCATTTGATAATTAACATTTGGTTTAGTATAAAAATGTAATTCTGTCTTTTCCTCTCTTTCACATCCAGCTAAACACATTATAAACATTAAACTCATAAAAACTAAAAATACTTTCTTTATTTCACATCACTCCTTTCAATCATATTAACTTTATTACTTAATAATACATTTTCAAAGATAATCACCATATTTAACAAATAAATCTTAATCATGTGTAACACCTCCCGTTATTTATATTATATGTTATAAATACAAAAAACTCCCTTATTTCTAAGAGAGCTTAATAATATCTTTGGTTATGCAATTCTAAATACTTTAAGTTAATTATTACAACCATCTTAGAGTATGAGTTTTTCTCCCACACCTTTATTATACTAAATAATGGTTTAAAAGTAAATATAATTGATTATGTTTCTTAGACTTTTGCAGCTTTTGCTGGGTGATTTTCTATATGTAAATTTTATAATCACATCAATCATTTGTACTTATATATAATATCAAAATTATAGTTCTTAGCAGCAAAAGAACAAAAGCTGCAAAAGATATTTTTTTGGTGTATTTCTTAAGTATAAGTTATCAATCGCTCAAATTTGGTCCACACCCTCTTAACCTTGAGGGCCTCAGCATTTTCACTTCAAGAATTAAAGTCTGCTACAACCCTTTAAATAGGTGCTGAAATCTGCTCTGGTCTATGAATCGTTTGTGTTTTTGATGTAGTATATCCAAGAAATAAAGCAATGGCTAATACATGTATACTTCATAATAATTAATAAGATTATAATCCAATTAGTGAATCTAAGTGAAACCTAATATGAAAAGTATCTATATATTATCTTCTATAGAATAGTTTTCTATTTAAGTATTACTTGCTATCGCTATTTCTTGGATAAATAAAAAGAGGTACACGTCAACACACATGGTGTACTTCGCATACCTCTAAATTTAAAACTAGTTTAACTACTTAATATGACTCATGGTATATTTTTTAAATATTCTAAACTTTATAAGTAACATCTATTTATTTAGGGGTTATTTTTTTGATATAATATTACTTAAAAATATTTATTACTACTTTATTACCCAGTTTATCACCCACATTAAAATTTAGGTTCGATTCCCCATACACAATCAAAACACATATATTCGAATCCCTTAGGAAAAGATAAACTCTATAAACACACAATTACATCTATTTTTGATGTTAAACTCTCTAAAATTTTACTAAAAACCTTTAAAATACCACCTAAAATGCAAAAAAAGCCTTCATTAGTGAAGTGAACCCCATTTAGTTCACACATAAAATAAGACTATATCTCCTTATGATATAATGATATCGTAAGGAGGTTTTTTTATGGCAAGAAAAGGAATTAAACACAATAATTATACAGTTGAGTTTATACAAGAAGTTTTGGAAAAATATTATTCTGGCCAAGGTGGATTCACTTCTCTAGCTAATGAGTATAAAATTCCAATTAAAACATGGATTTATAGGACGAATAAAGGAATTAATGTTTTTAAAAATAAAAAAACAAACTCATTAGGTCGTCCTAAAGAATTTGAAATTGATTATAAGGAAAGATATGAAATATTAAAAAAATTCCTGACCTTCATAAAAGCACAACGAAAGAAAAAATAATTTTTATTAATCTTTATTTAAGTTTATATAGTTTAAAAAGTATGTGCGAAGTGTTGGAAATCTCTACTAGAACATATTATAAATATAGAAACGTTGAAGATAAAGATTATTATGATTATTTAATTATAAAAAGGTATTACGAATTATGAATAAATATAATTTAAGAGCAGAATACGTAAAGAAAATACATCCACATACATATAAGCGGATTGAAGAAAATGTTGAACCAAACTTACTAAATAGGAATTTCGATGTCGATTCTCCTAATAAAGTATGGGTAACTGATATAACTTATCTTATATTTAATAATAAACCTGCATATTTATCTACAATATTAGATTTATTTGATCGAAAAGTAGTAGCATATAGAATTTCTAAATTTAATGATAATCAATTAGTTATTGATACATTAAATGAAGCTATAGCTAAAAATAAAGACGTATATGGACTAATCATTCACAGTGATCAGGGTTTCCAATATACGTCTTTTAGTTACAAAGCCATATGCGAGTCAGTAGGTATTCAGATTTCAATGAGTCGCAAGGGAACACCGCTTGATGATTCTCCAATGGAAAGTTATCATAGAATTCTTAAAAAAGAGACTTTGTATAATAATTATATCACAAATTTAGAAGAATATATAGCAATTGTAGAAGATTGGATAGAATTTTATAATACAAAAAGAATTAAAAATAGGAAGAGAAAATAATCTCTTCCTTTTATTTAGACATAAGACTTATTTTATGTGTGAACTAAATGGGGTTCACTTCATAGTAGAAGACTTTTCATAGTACTTTAATGTGTGTATACTGCGTAATGTTTCATATTTGATAGTTTCAATTATAAAAGTTGCACGCTTAATGGTTTCCGTTGTAAATGTTTCATATATAATTAAAAGCAGGATTAGTTCAAATAATAAATTCTATCTTTTACTTTTATTTTATTTTCTTCTAAAAGCTCTTTTATTGTTTTCTTTAAAGTTCCTGATACTTGCTTATATCCTAAAGATTTAGATATTTCGGATATTTTCATAGCTCTTTCTTGTAGCAAATTAATTATTCTTTCCTTCAAAGATAATTCTTCATTATCTAAAGAAGGTTCCATAAAGTATTTGTTAATTGGTATAATTACAGTAACATAACTTCTCTCTCCATCCATTTCTATTATAGGCATAGAAGATTCGTTTTGCTTTAAATACTTTATAATGGTCGGATAGCCAGTGTTTTTAGCTTCAGCTATATGTAATTCTTTCATAAATTCAGCAATTCTTCTATTTCGATATTTTCTTGTTTTAGGTGAGAAAGTTAAAATATCTTTTTCATTTATACTACTATCAAATCCTGGAATACTTGTGATTTCAAAAGTTTCTTTTGTTATTCTTATACTAATAGGTTCATGGTATTGATAATTTTTATGTAATAATGCATTTCCTACTAGTTCTTCAATCGATTCATACGGATAATTAAAATATCTTTTTGCTTCCATTTGTCCAGATATTTTAAATATTTTTTCTTCTATTATATTATTTTTAATAAACTGCATTACATCAAAATATTGAATATTTATAGGGCCTTTAAATTGTTTTTCAATCATTCCTTCGCCTGTTGGATCATAAATGATTGTTAAATCTATATATGAATAAGGTATATATTTTTCAGGATTATATGAGAAAAATAATAAGCCCACATTTCGTGGATGAATAGCCTCTTTAGGACCAGATGTTATTTGTAAATTTTCACACAATTCTTCTAATGACATACTTTCAGATAAAGATAATAAATTACTATTTATATCAAATAAATATTTTCTTATTAAATTTATATTTAAATCATTCAATGATGTATTATAATTAATTCTATCATCGTAAGGTATTATCCCACTCAATGAAAATAATTCTTTCTCTGCCTGTGTAGTAGCTTTTATAGATGAAGAACCTTTTCTAATAAAATAAGATTTATTTTTTGATTCTTTAACATAAACATCATCTAAACATTTATATGGTCTATCTAGTCCAGAGTAGCACCAAACAACTATGCATTTTTTCTCATCGATTGTTTGTACATCTATAAGAGGAACGTATTTAGGCTCAATACATTTATGACAATACTCTAATATTTCCTTTTGTATTAAATCAATTTTATTCAATTCTAAACCTTTAATTGGGCGAATAGGAATACCATCTTTTTCTTCAATTCCTATTATTATATATCCACCTGAAAAGTTATCAATATCATTTGCAAAAGCACAAATAGTATGTAAAATTGATTGTGGATTCCAATCACTTTTATATTCAACTCTTGCTTGTTCAACAATTGAATTATCTAATATATTCTTTAAACTAGTCGGTAAAGCCATTGTTATATATCCTCCTCATAATATAATTATAACACATATCTGATTTTTTAACAAGAAAAAAGGCTAAAAACAGGCCGAAAAATGGGCTGAAAAATGGGCCGTGGCCTCTTTTACTTATACATATTATATTCATATATTATATATTATATACATATTTTTAATAAAAATCATAGTTTATAAACTTACACCTTTACAAACCAACAACATTAGTTATCCACATATCTGGGTAACTTTTTTCTTTTGTTATAATAGTTCTATTCATTATACAAGGAGGATAAAATAATGAAGTATGGTTATGTAAGAGTATCAACAACAACACAAAATATAGGAAGACAAATGGAAGAAATGTATAAACTAGGATTAACCGATGATGTTATATTTATTGACAAGCAATCAGGTAAAGACTTTAATCGAGATAGTTACCAAAAACTAAAACAAGTCATAAAAAAAGACGACCTACTTATCATCAAATCGATTGACATGTTAGGTCGTAATTATGATATGATTATTAATGAATGGTCTGAAATCACAAAGGTATTAGAAGCTGATATCTATGTTATAGACTTTCCACTTCTTGATACTAGGGTTGATAATAAAAACCTAGTTGGTAAGTTTATATCTGATATAGTATTACAAGTACTTAGTTTTGTTACACAAAATGAAAGGGAAAATATATGTCAAAGACAAGCTGAAGGAATAAGAATTACTAAAGCTAATGGTGTACATATGGGTAGACCTAAATATAAGCTGCCTGCTAATTTTGAAGAAATCGTATGTAGGTTTCATAACAAAGAAATCACTCATGTTGAAGCCGCAAAACTACTTAATATGACTCGTGGTACATTTCTTAAATATTCTAAACTATATAAGTAACATCTATTTATTTAGTTGTTAATTTTTTTATATGAAAAAGCCGTAAGAATTACTCCTACGACTTGTGCTACTATTTTGATTTTTGTAATAATACTTACTACTTAAAATACGTTTTAATTATTTTTTCTTCATCAAATAATATTTGTCCAGAAATTTTACTAACATGAATTGTACTTTTTACTATGTTATATTCGTCTTTCATATCCCAGTCTCCACCAACAACATAATAAGAATAAATGTCTATAATATATTCTTCATCTTCTCCAAATGTTTCTACTTTTAAAATATCATTTAAGAAATATTGATTATAAAACAAATAAAGACATATCGTTTTGATTTGTTCAAAATTATTTGTTACAACATTAAAAGATTCTTCATCATTGTATACTACATTTCTAACAGTTATTAAAGCAACATCTTTTTTAAAAGAAATTACGTTTTCTTCATCATTAGGAGTCGCCATCATTTCAATAAAGAAACTTGGCTCAGCAGATAATATTTCTTCTCTTTTTTCTAGCTCCTTTATACCTAATAATACATTTTCTTTGGATTTTTGATTTAACTCTAAGCACAAAATTCTATTAAATTTTTCATAGTTTATTAATGTTTGATCATTATAATTATTGTTTGAATTTTTTAATAATTCATTATAATTTGATGTTAAATCTATAACCGATTGACAATCAATCTCAGGAAAATCACTGATTGTATAATCCTTATATTTATTTGTTTCCTCTTTTGATAAGACAATAATTATTTTATCATCAGAAAAATTGTCTTCAATAGTCCCATTATAATACGTTTTTTCTTCTACAATAGTATCAGAATTTTCATAAGTTTTAGCATAAAGGTTAGTAATATTTAATGAAAATATGAAGAAAGAAAAAATGATTATAAACATTAATATTTTGTTTAACATTTTATTAAAAACTTTTCTTTTCATAAATTACTCCTTTACTATTCAATTAATGAAATAATTGCCATTCGTTCACATTTTTCAACAAAATATAATTGATTAAAATGTTCCATTGCTTCTTCTATTTCATTTTCTCCCGCTTTCTTTAAATATATAAATATATAACCTCGATTTTTACTATCATACCATTCAGAATATGAAAATTTATCAATATTTTGAAAATTAAAATTATTTATCTTAAACTCTTTATTTAAAAATTCATTTTTATAAGACGATTTAACCTCTATAATTATTGCATCATCTCTATATTGTTTATTATTTTTACACCCCGCCAAACACATTATAAACATTGAAGTCATAAAAACTACAAATAATTTTTTCATTATATATCACTCCTTTCAATAATATCATTATTACGAACACTTTCAAAGATAATTACCATATTTATTAAATAAATTTTAATCATGTGTAATACCTCCTATTATACTAATATTATATGTTGTTAATACAAAAAACTCACTTATTTCTAAGAGAGCCCAATAATATCTTTGGATATTTAATTCTAAATACATTAAAGTAATTATTACAACTATCTTAAAGTATGAGTTTATTTGTCCCACACCTCTATTATACCAAATAATGGTATGAAAGTAAATATATTCAACTAGATTTTTACATTGCTTATAGCCTATTTGATTTTTGCAACTTTTGCTGCGTGACTTTCTATATTAAGTTTATTAATATCATCAATCATTTGTACCCTTTAGTACTTTTGTTTATATATATAATTACAAAAACTTAGTTTATAGGAGCAAAAGCTACAAAAGGTATAACACATACTTATTTTGATGAATCGGCAACTATAAATTCTGAAGCACTCAAATTTGGTCCATGTCGTCTTAAACATAGAGGGCTTCAGCAATTTTATCACTTCAAGAATTAAAGTCTGCTACAATCCTTAAAACGGGTACTGAAATCTGCTCTGATCTATTATTGCTAATAATCCAGTAGATATAAAAAAAGGCATACGTTAACACACATGGTGCACTTCGTATATCTCATGATATTTTAACTAATACATTCGATTCCCCAAAAATACTATTAACACATAGATTCGATTCTCGGTAGAATAGATTTACACTAAAAGAACACAAAATGATGTAATACAGCCTAATTTTGGTATAAAAATGGTTAAAATATCCCCTAAATATGAAAAAATGCCTCCTAAATAGGAAACATTTCAACAACTCATAATGGCAAGGATGATAAATTTTGATACATTTGCACACCCTTACTCTAAAATCTGCACACCTATTAATTGAAATTTATATTCCTAAAATATAAAAGCCATTATATTCTATTGCTTTTTTTAACCAGTCTAAAAGAACATCAAAGCCCAAAGGCTTTTGTTTTTGAGTTTTCTCAATAATTTCGGCTAATTGTTGAGGAGAATAATAATTTATTCCAAACAAATCAATTTCCCCCATTTTCATATTATTGTATCTACCATCAACAAAAATGTCCTTATAATTGGTATAGAATACATCAATATCATCTACATAAACATATAAAGAATCGTTTTGCCAATTATCTATAACCCGCAAAGAAACTAATTTTTTATTATGTGTATTCGGTTTCAATTTACAATACTGAATTTCAATGAAAGCCGAACCACCAAATTCCCTCCGTTCCTCTTTGTTTGTAAAAGAGTAAAAAATGTTTATTTTACGCCATATTGCATAAATCACACAGTAAGCGTGTTGTTTATCGGGATATTGTTGAGGTAATAGTGCTTGCAAACGTTCAGCTTCTTTACGACTATCCAAAAGCCCATATTTATTTAAATTCTGAAAGGTGAATACTTCATCAAAGTCATGCAGACAATTTGTCAGCGCACTAATTCCGCCTTCTTCCGCAAGATCAAAACCGCAAAATTCATAACCGGCAAGCATAGGAAGTACGGCATCTTTTTCTACCAACATGACGGCAAGTATTTGCTCGTTTCTCGTCAAATTAGTTTTACCGAGATATTCTTTTCGCTCGACAAAAGGAAAGAGTGCACAATTCACAGAAACGATTTCCTCTTTTTGCCAGCCCATTTCTTCCAAATACTTTGGAAAATCTATCGTCATAAATCGTTTACAAATATAAAATTCCATGTTATTCATACAGCCGCCTTCTCACTAAATTACTGTTTATCTTTCTGATCTAATCGCAGCTTTACAACCATTATATCACGAAACTTGCAAAACCGCGAAAACAAAAAGGTATTGACAACGCTTTTTTGTGTATCAATACCTATGTTTACTTATGGAGCAGGTGATGGGAATCGAACCCACGTAGTCAGCTTGGAAGGCTGAAGTTCTGCCGTTGAACTACACCTGCATTTAAATGGTCGGGACTGCAGGATTCGAACCTGTGACCCTCTGGTCCCAAACCAGATGCTCTACCAAGCTGAGCTAAGTCCCGCAATTTTTATATTAAATATTATATCATCTTTACTAGAGATTGTCAAGTAAATGGCGCGCCTGGCAGGATTCGAACCCACAACCCCTTGATCCGTAGTCAAGTATTCTATCCAATTGAACTACAGGCGCATTCGTTAATCAATGGCGGTTCCAACGGGACTTGAACCCGCGATCTCCAGTGTGACAGACTGGCATGTTAACCACTACACCATGGAACCATTGGTGCGGGCGACAGGAATCGAACCTGCACTCGTGAGAACTAGAGCCTAAATCTAGCGCGTCTGCCAGTTCCGCCACGCCCGCATATCAATAACAATGCTTTAATATTATAGCATAATTTAAACTTTGTTGCAAGTAATTTGAAATATAAAAATGAATAAGGGAATTTCCCCCTTATTCATTACTACAACTTGTTGTGTCACATACACATAATTCACAATGACACTCATCTGCCAATTTTTGGCCTGCTTTAACACAAGCATCTTTTGTTTTATAATGCTTTTCTAAAACAACACCAAATTCATTTTCAATTTCCCAATTGTTTTTTTCTTTACATGGTCTACAAGTTATTTTTTTGTCCATTACTATCACCTCATCTTTCACAATCTTATTATGTGTTAATGTTGTTATTTTAATAGTGGTATTTTTCACTAATTTTTTTAATGATTTATAACATATTAATATTATTATAAACTTATTTTGAATAATTATACAATTTCCATTTTTTATCTTAAAAATTATAAAAAGTGAATTACTGATAATTCACTTTTTTATTATTAATATTTTTTTAATAAAATTTTAATTGCTATCAATGATGAACATAAAGCAAATAATAATGCTGAGGTATTTGAATTGCAACCTTTTGTTTTTATTTCATTTATTTCATCAATTGCGTTTTGAAAAATTTCATCTATTTCCTCTAAACTATCGCTATTATCTATATTATTATTT
>OLYB01000825.1_pt1 | contig 27233 bp, 38 predicted proteins | sample 1674481 | NCBI WGS metagenome assembly OLYB01 (sample SAMEA103958167, study PRJEB25191) | human gut metagenome
AATTTTTCTTCGCTCAAGTCCTGTTTCGGACTTGACTTTTTATTTGCAGGCTTTCTGAATTTTTGATCAGAGACGCAAAAAGGACACCATTTCTGGCGATTTCTGAAAAATCGCGCAAAAATAGTGTCCTCAATTCGTGAACGGCCAGTTTAGCCTACCGCATGTTTCGGCAGTCGATTGTGAAAACCCAATCGATTGTTTGACCCGAAACCTCTACATACTTTGCGAAATTATTGTACTACGATCCTGTAAAAATGTCAACACAATCCGTCAATAAACAGTGAATCTTTTGCCGTCACGCCACCTATTGCCCATTTGGCGTCCTCGTGGTATAATTATTTTGGAATCGGATCCTGGGGGTGAGAAATATGGAAAGGAAACTTGAAGGCAACTGGACGGACGGCTACGCACTGGATCAATACATTCTTAAAAGTGAATATGTCGGCGATGATGTCTTTGGGGACCCCCTTTTTAACAACACATATAGTGAAATCGGCAAATTGATCTATTCAATGAAATACAACGGTCACTATGATAAGAGTGAAGAAATCGCAGAACTATGTTCTGACTTTATATCAACATGGCTGCGAGGCATCAAAATCGATGCCATTGTTGCCGTACCTCCCACGAGACGCCGAGACGCACAGCCCGTTTTCATGATTGGAGAAGCGCTGCACACAAAAACAGGGATTCCGTTTGCGTCCAATGTTCTGGAAAAGGATCCATGTGCCGAAATGAAGGGCGTCCCCCGTGAGGAGCGAAACATCCAAGGCTGTATTCATCAGGTTCGTCCTGCCACCCGTCCATGCAATATCCTACTGTTTGACGACATCTTCTCCACCGGCACTACAGCCAAGGAGTGCGTCCGAGTTCTCAAGCAGGACCCGTGCATTAACGAGATATATTTTCTGGCTGTTGCCAAAACTAAAAATGATTGAAGGAGGAGCAAGGATGAAAGTGTTCATTGCTGGTGCAAGAAACATTAAAGCACTGGATGTTGCAGTACAAAAGCGCCTTGCTTCCATTTGCGATAATGACTATGATATCCTTGTTGGCGATTGTTACGGCGTGGACAGCTCCGTCCAGAATTATTGTGCCAATCGGAACTATAAAAATGTGACCGTATACGCAAGCAATGGAATAGCCAGAAACAATTCCGGCAGATGGACGATCAAGGCAGTTTCCGTTGCCCCATCCGCAAAAGGGTTTGACTTTTATCGCCAGAAGGATCTTTCCATGAGCAACGACGCAGATTGCGGGTTTATGATTTGGGATGGGCAAAGCAAAGGAACGCTGCACAACATCATCGACCTGGTCTATCAGCATAAGCCAGTCATTGTGTATTTGGCGCCAGCGGCAAAAACCTTCAAGGTGAGTTCCCCTGCTGGCTTAGGGTGCTTAATCTCTTTGTGCCCAAACGATACGCAAGATAACTACCGCAATATATTGAACAAAGCTGAACAAATGTCGCTGCTCGCATGAGCAACGACATTTTCTTTCTCCATATATCATGCCAGACGGCAGTATTTCCGCCATATTCCCTAATCAGAGACTGTGATGACGGATGTCGGACAATTTCGCTCCGCTTCTCGACACTGTTCCCGTTCCCACGCCTCAACCGGCATCCGACCGATCTCAACCTTTCCCTCACTGCCTATCTGAAATACCGTTGGGCAACTATCCACACACAGTCCGCACCCGAAACAGCTTGGTCTGTACACCTCAATCTTCATTCTTTTTTCCTCCTGTATTGAAACTAAAATGATTGTAGCACGCATCAGGCGCGAACACAAGTTCTTTTTTGCAAAAAAGGAAAAGGGAGAGCATTCCTTGGCGGAACGCTCTCCCTTTCAAGATGCCTTTTTCACAGCTCGCCATCTGAACATATAACCTTGGCTTTCAAAGAACGCCCTATCCCTACGCCACGAATCGCGTCCAGGAATTGAGCCTTTGTTCCCTTGAAACAGATCTCCTTGAGGCTGGCGCAGTTTCGGAACGCATTGCTCCTGATCTGCGCGACGGATGCCGGCAATGTGATTTTCGCAAGGCTTGTGCACCCCCAGAATGCTTCATCGTATATCTGGCGAAGCGTATCCGGAAGGATGACTTCTTCGAGATCTATGCAATCATAGAACACTCGGTTTCCGATCACTTTCGTGCCATTTCCAAGCTCCGCCCTTTTGAGGCTCACGCATCTGGAAAACGCTTCTTCAGAAATGGTAGACACCCTCCCGGGGATCCGTATATCGCAGAGCTGATGGCAGTTTGCAAAGGCGTTATCGCCGATATACTTGATCGTATCGGGCAGCGTTATACTTTTAAGATGCGTGCAGCATGAGAAGGCAGTCGCACCAATGATTTCGATTCCGTCCATCAGAACTACATGTCTCAGGTTGTCACAGGAATGGAATGCACCTATGCAGATTTCGTCGACAGGAAATACTGCACCGGAAACCTCTGTCTCAGCCGGAACAACGAGGTACTCATCTTTGCATCCGGTGAATCCGAACCTTCTTCTGGAGTGAGTTGCAACGCAAATTGATCCTTCTTTCCCCATATAATGGTCGCTCCTTTCTCCCTCCGCCACGCGTCCTTTCGGCACATGGCGGAGGCTTCTCTCAAAGTCAGGTAACAGGGTCTCCGTACTCAGCGAGCACCTCATCGATATCCTCCGCACGAAGCGTAAGCCTCTCGGTGAAATCCTCATCATGTGGATCACCATAGATATAGAGATCTACATCCCGGTTATCCTCCGGCTTTCCGTCGCTAATCGCCAGCTCCCCTGCCTTGACCTCCGCGAGCGTGAGCTCGATGCCGGGGTCGTCAAGGGCGCCTGCGTAGGCAGTACACGCCTGCGCAGTCTGGCAATCGGACGAACAAACATAGGCATTGAGGAAGCCACCCTGCGCTGTTTTGATAAAAGGTCTGACGGCACACTCACCCTCCTCGCGGTTCTCCATGAAGCCGATCTTCTCAAGGGCCTCCATGGTTCCTGCCGTATCCGGCAAGTTCCCATGACCGGCGGACAGCCCTACCGCGTGCTGCGATATGACACGAGCCGCCGTGTTTGTGAGTGTCCCCTCCGATTCCATGCGTTCCAATAACTCGTCCGCCAGACGGCGGGTCTCGCGGCGAAATGCTGCGATCTGTGCCAGTCGTTCGCTGATCTCACTTTTAGTCATCTTGCTTCCCATGTTCTTTTCCATGATAAACTCCCTTCTCTGTTTCAGTCTGTCTCTGTTTCGTTGTTCCTGCAAAACTCCTCGATAAATGCCGGATAAAGCGTGCGGTATGCATTCGTTTCCTGAAGCAGACGCCGCATCTCCGACAGAGTGTCAACGAGCGCGCCCTTGGAACGAGTTCTGCTTCCATTCAGCTCCTTGTATGCCGTAAATGCCCTTTCCGCCCGCTCCTCGCAATACCGCAGGAGTTCCGCCTTGCTAATCATCTCGTCCATCACCGTGCCTCCTTTGCCGTTCTGTCGTGCCGGTCAGCGCCACGGATGGCATGGGCAAGTACACAGCAGGAGAGCATCCCCGGCTGATACTTCATATCCACCGACGGTCCTTCCCATGTTCCATGATTGCCGTTAATGCCGTTTCGCAGCTTAACCGCATTTCCGCCGGCGGCTTTCCATGAATGGAGGTTCACGGAATAGTCGTCGAGAAGTGTGTCTGTCGGCAGTACACAGCCCGGCACATATTCGTCTTTTCCTTCGCCGCAGGGAACGAAGATCCGGTGTTCCGTATCGACTTCCGGCAAATAGCGATCCAGCCAGGCATTCTTTTCTGCCTTTGCGTTCGTCTCTGCGATATAACAGGACAAGACAAATACTTCAACGCAGCAAGACCGTGCGAGCATTCTGATTGCAGCCACCACATTTTCCTGCGGCGGCAGTTCAGCAAAATAACCCGGTCGGCTCAAGACTTCCATTGTCGCCTTCTCAAAGGTGCAGAGAACACCGTCCATGTCCACAAAAAGGCGTGGCTTCTGAAAACTAATTTGATTTCCCATGTTTTTGATTCCTTTCTCCGTCAAATCGTATTTAAGGATAAATTGTCCCATCGGTGCAAATAATCTTCGGACCCGCACCATTATATACCGCCTGCGCCATCCGCGCTGACCACTCGGCACATGTCCCTCCGTAGTGTATCTCTTCCAGCGCTTCGCAGCCGGAAAAGGCTCCATGTCCGATGGTCTCAACACTTTTGGGGACACTGACCTTTTGTAGAGCATCGCAATTTGCAAACGAAGACTGTCCTATATATTTTACGTTTTCAGGCAGAATGACCTCAGTGATCTTCTGGCACCCAAGAAACGCCCCAGTGCCAATGTACTCCAGGCTGTCCGGCAGTTTGATCCGTGCCAGTGCCCGGCAGCGACAGAAAGCATATGCCCAGATCTGACTGAGGTTTTCCGGGAATCGAACTTTTTTCAGTGATTCGCAATTGTAAAATGCGTTATCCTCGATCAGAACGACTGCATCCGGAACGACCACCTCTTGTAGCGAGATGCATCCTGAAAACGCATTCTCACCAATTTTGGTGATACTGTCCGGTAAATCCACGCATTCCATCGCTTTGCAAAGCAAAAATGTGTCTCGCTCTATTGCAGGGATTCCGGATGGAATGCTCCCCCTCCGAAGAGAAGAGCACCTGCAAAAGGCTCCACTACCGATTGATACAACAGACTCCGGAATTCGAACATCCTCCAGTGACTCGCAGCCCCAAAAGGCGTTCCGCCCTATCTCTGTCAAACTTCCCGGGACCTCAATATCCCGGAGATTTCCGCATCTTTCAAATGCTCTGGCTCCGATTTTCGTGATACCTTCCAGCAGAACAACCGCACGCAGATCCCGACAAGACGCAAACGCCGCACTGCCAATTGCCCCAATTTTCCGTTTTTCGCCATCCACAACAATCTCCGGAGGAATGACGAGATATTCGTCCTCGAGTTCCATAAAACCAGCCAAATGGCGATTTTGAGGGGTCAAGGATATCTTCCCTTTTCCCATATCTTTCTCCTTTCGAACTTCACTTTCCCGCCATGCGCCTTTTTCACGCATGGCGGTTTTTTCACTTCACAACAACTTCACAACACCATCCGCACAGATAACAGGGACTTTTTTAACACCAAGCTGTACTCTGAACCGTACCCTTTTCCATGCTTCTACGGTCCCGCCAAAGTAGATCTCCTTTAGTCTCTCGCAACCGACAAAAATAAACCTGCCCAACGAAACGACGCTCTCCGGGATCCAAATGCATTCCAAATTCGAGCATGTGTAAAACGCGCTCTCCCCAATGGAGAGAAGTCCTTCCGGAAGCGAAACTCCCTGCAGAGACAGGCAGGCTCCGAATGTTAAATTTCCGATGCGATGGATGCCCCTCGGGATGGTAATGCTCCCGAGCGAGCGGCATCCGTAGAAGGCGGAATCGCTTATCTCCTCTGCTTCCTTCGGCATCGTGATCTCCCGCAAGCTCTTGCATCCAAAAAACGCTCCGTATCCGATCTTGTCAACCGTCTCCGGAAGCGTCACACTCGTAAGTGCGGAACAGTCCGCAAAGGCATTTTGACCGATGAGACGATACCCGTCCATCACCACAACATGCGTTAGACTGCCGCACCTGAGAAAGGCTTTTCCTGAAATAACGCTCAATGGGCAGCATTTGCCGTCCAATGTGACCTCTGGCGGGATAACGAGATATTCGTTATCACAGCCGACAAAGCCCACCATCGCCCGGTTCTCCGCTGTAACTGCGCACAATTGGTTCTCCTGCATGATAAACTCTCCCCTCTTCCTTTCACATGGTTGTTGCGCAGCCATCCACACACTGAACAACCGTGCTGACGCCCAGCGTTTTTCCCAGCATCAACTCAGTCCACTCCTGTAATGTTCCGCCGAAGCGGATCTTCCCAAGTGTGCTACACCCAGAAAAAGCCTTGTTCGCGATACTCTTCATACCCCGCGGCAGCGCGATCTCCGTGAGACTGCGACAATCCAGAAACGCACATTCGCCGATCATAGTAAGCGTACTCGGCGCCTTTACTTTTGCAAGTGATGTGCAGTTGTGAAAGGCTCCGCGATCAATCACCACAACTCCCTCCGGAATCTCAATTTCCGTTAAATTGCAGCAGCCTGAAAAGGTATACGGCCAGATAAGCGTAATGTGTTCCGGCAATCTTACCCTCGCAAGAGACGAGCATTCCTGAAAGGAGTTCCTTCCGAGGGATACAACGCCGCTCGGGATGTCTATCTCTCTGAGGTGTGTGCAAGCAGCGAATGCACTTTCGCTAATTGAGGTAAGATTTCGCGGCAACTCAATCTTCTCGATCGTCTCGCAATCATAAAATGCACCCTTCGGAATCTCAGATATCCTGTCAGACAAGTGGATTGACCGCAGCGCTCTGCAGTACATGAACGATGAAGATCCTATCTTGTTCACCGTCTCCGGCAAATAGATTTCGCCCAGGCTCACACAATTCTTAAAAGCCTCTGTCGATATACTCCTGAGACCGTCAGGGAGGTCCACGCTCTGCAAAGAAGAGCAGCAGGAAAACGCTTCTGCTCCGATTGTCTTGACCCCGTTAAGTACAACAACATTGTGCAGCTTACCGCATCCGGAAAAAGCCTTGCGTCCGATAGAATCGACAGCAACAACTTCGCCGTCAACGACCATTTCCGGCGGAATGACGAGGTATTCGTCCTCGCTTCCCATGAATCCGGTCATTTGACGGTTTTCTTCCGTCACAGCAGCTCTTTTCTTTTTCTGTGATAAAACATTCTTTTTTGACATTTTTAACTCCTTTCTTTCTGATTTCTGTTCAGAGACGCAAAAAGGACGCTACTCTTGGCGATTTCTAAAAAATCGCGCAAAAATAGCGTCCTCAATTCGTGAACGGCCAGATCAGCCTTCCGCACGTTTCGGCAACCGATTGTGTAATCCCAATCGAATGTTTACTCCGAAACCTCTACATACTTTGCGAAATCATTGTACTACGATCCTGTAAAAATGTCAACGGTTTCATGATGACACAAAAATACACCCCTGAAAAATGGCGCCTTCCTTCGTTGAGAATACAACACGGAAATAATTATAGGCAGGAACAGAGGCACTGCTTCCTGGATCTTTCAAGAAACCGTGCCCCTGTTTTTTCAAAGGAAATGTTTATCCTACAATCTGTAGGTTGTGTCGCGCCACTTCACACTGGAAGTGTCGTTCCAAATGGGCTTTTCTGGTGCACAGCTCGTTTCGATGGGCATTATCAGTACACCTAACTCACACCGTTTTTGCGTTTCCACATCATACAGCATTAGGTAAATGCATTTGTCGCCTATGAGTTCGTAAACGATATGTCTACCATCTGGCGATAAGCTGGCTTCCATGCACTTATCAAGCTCATCAGCTGCATATTCATCCTTCCATGTTGGTTCATCATGAGAAACCCAGACAGACTTGCCGGTTGAACAAGAGAAAATCACAATTGGGCTGCTCGCTATGAGCAACCTATCACTATCAGGGAACCACTCCACGGTTGGGGCGGGCAAATTATCCCACCAGAACACCATTGTCTCGCTCTTAATGGTATTTGCCGGATCGTAAACAGACACTTTGCAATACTGCCCGCCACCACCACTATTTTCTGTTTTCTCCAGATAAGAAATCTTGGAACCATCAGGGGCCCAACTCAAGTTGCACATTTTCTCTTTTTCATGAAGAAATACACAGACTGGAGTATAGGACACATCATCGTTCGTATTATCCTGCTGCCGTATTACCAAATAGCTGTTCCCAAGGGCTGTGATACACGCGGCGGATACCTTGTCATTCACCGGCGAAGTAATGAACTCTGCGTCATAGTCCGAAAAGTCCGGATATACCTGCAATGGTTCTTCCTGGTTGCGGTTCTCAGAATCCGATATTTCGATGCCATCACCTGAAGGGTGAAGTAAATCAGGTGCTTCGTTCTCGTTCGAGCAAGCATGGAGCATCAAAGATGTTAGCAATATCGCGATAAGAAGCATTACTCGACTTTGCACTGCGCTCTCTCCCTCTTTAACTCGTCGATGGATGCAGCCGCCAAGTAGTTCCCGGACATCACATCGATAGAATGCTCATCAAGGATTTTCCCTTCAACATTAGCGGACATTACCTGACCATCTCTCACTAAGGCAAACTCGGTCGGAGAATTCCAGACAACATCACACATACCATAAGACCCTTCGACAGGAGTGATAAGCCCTGTCTCAATTTGATATACACAGTTTCTAAGCGTCCCGGAAAAGTCTCTGTACGCAATGTAATCCCTATTCGGGGAAATTTTCATCTCGCACGCATCGGAGATCACTTTTTCTGTGCTGTCGTTTTCAAGATTCGTCTTGTAAATACCCTGCCTTTTTGTCATCGGATCTATTCCCATATGATAGACAACATTGTCACTATACCACGCCGGTTCAGCCATAATGAGCGTACCATACTCCGTCCCGGGCATTTTTGAAACAAGTTTAACCTGCCCAGTCGCAAGGTCGTAAGTTTTAAGGCAGAGTCCGTCATCCAACGAGACAAATGCTATCTTATCATTGGACGGAGAGAAGGATGCTGATGTTGTTTTTTCGGATTCGTCGGAATTAAACATTTCTTCTGCCGGTGCCGATGTTCCCGATATAATCGTGAATTCTCCAACGCTGCAGTCATAAATAGCTATTGGGCGAGAGCATACCAGCAATCTCTCAGAATCCTTTGCCCACTCAAAGACCTTCGAATTGCCTCTAAAATAATCGATCTCAATCCCAGTGGATACTATGCTTCCCGTCTGCACATCATAAACATATGCAATGCTCTTCATGCAGTCATTTATCATTTCCTCGGACTCAAGAAAAGCAACTTTACTTCCGTCTGGGCTCCAAATCGGTTCAAAAACCTTTTTCCCTGCTTCAGCGGTAAATAGAATTTGATTGTCAATCGAAGAAATGAGCTTTCCGGCATTCCCCGAGTTGTCACAATAAACGGTTTCCTCTTCTGTCGGCGATGTTCTGGCATCCATCACCGGCAGGGCAAGAAGGTCGTTCATGTCAATTGCAACATTGTCGCCAGCGAAACAATCAAACTCCCCATTCTCCATGCTATAAGCAACACTCTCCGTTTGGGTACCAGCGTTCAAATAAACGCTGTTATAACCGCTTGTAATCAATACGGACTGTGTCATTGTTTGCCCAAGTCCACTAATAGCCATGGTATATCGTCCCAAAGTGATATCTCCAATAAAGAAATCCTCATTATCCAAGAATTGTGTAGATGTCTTGGGGTATATTGAACCATAAACGAACTTGTTCCCCGTATAGGACACAGAACTTGGCTTCGTGAAATTGCGAACTTGTGTAGCATTGCTTGCAGCGGATGGATAGGCGATGCTGTAATTAAACTTTCCTGCCAATCTCCCGGTATTATTCAGGGATGCCAGGTACTTCTCTGGGTTGCGCGCATTTATAGTATTTGTCCCATTGACCTTAACCCCGAAATGCAAGTGTATTCCATTTGCAACTCCCGTTTTCCCTGTCACACCAATTTTCTGTCCCGCGGTCACAGTATCTCCTTCTTTTACCGAAATAGAAGAAAGATGCTGATAACATGTATAGTAGCCACCGTGATCAATATTTATAAAGTTCCCCGCCAAATTGTTTCTTCCTGCATCTGCAACAGATCCATCTTCTGCGGCATATACATCCATTGGGGCGACCGCTCCAGAAGAGTTTTTGGATATAAAGTCTATTCCAGTATGTCCACATGACTCACCGCCGGATGTGTATTCGCCATATAAATATGTCTGCCAGAACCTTCCCTCATTTCCTTCGACGAGAACTCTGGTCTTTGTTGCTGCATTGGCAGTTACCGTAGTGCTGACCAACATCATGATTGCAACTGCCATGGATATCAGCTTTTTCATCTTTTCATCTCCTCTATATTAGTTATTCTACTAACTTCTTAAAACATGGTCACTTTCTCTACTGCACCGGGCTCCCCTCCTGTTAATCAATAAAACACACCTACTGGTTTTCACGAGTATCATCTCACGAAATCAGGTCTTTTTTATCGGACAACCACTCCCGCATTTCCCCAAACACATTTTACATAGCCGCTGCATTCCGGAAACCGCACATGATTTACCCCCCAAAAAGTGAGGTAACAGGTGCATAAACCCTCAGCACATCAAAGGGATCATGCACCCGCCCAATCTACTTTCTGCTTGGTTCGGTATGGAGAGAAAAGTACTATCCCGCAATATCGAAGATGGGCCTTACTTCAGACTCCTCAATTTCGAGTACTCTCTGAAACTCATCTCCTGGTAAATGGACGACTAGCCAATTGCCGGTTATCAGCACACTCCAAAGCTGTTCGTCGTCACTATCGAATGCCACAACACAAACTCCTCCGCCTGTTGCAGGATTACCCATCTTCACCATAACAGAAGGGGAAGCATTTTCTAAGGCATCCAACACGGTCTCTACTTCCGATTTCGTGAGGCTACGACCCTCGCCCCAAGTTGATACCATAAGTTTCGAAATATAGGATCTTTCCGAGATTGTTCTATTCCATGCTTCCAAGTCCTCACCCGATCCCTGCACTAGCTTTTCTGCCCCACCAAAAACACCTTCGTCATTGGCAACAAGCACGCCCGTAATCTCATTGATATCCTTTTCTTCCGAAATCTGAAGTTCCCACTCTCCATTGCTTTGCTCCGGTTGAGAAGGAGTAACCGTATTTTCTTTTTCTGCCTGCTTACTACAACCAATCATTATAGCTACCACAAGTACCAAAATAAGCGCTGCAGTATATCGCTTCATATGATTCCCCCTTGCATAAAGTGTTTCTATCCTCTCATGTAAATACCAACAGGATCCGTTACCGTACCGTTCTGTTCCTTTTGGCAGCCATGACAACACACGTCATAAGTGCAATCGTTCCAAAGAGTACAAAGCCTGCAAATAGCGCATCGCTCTCGCCGTGTTGAGGACTTTCCGCAATATATGCAGTCATGCCAGTACCTGTAGCGGGGTTTTCCCCTGGTGCAAGACTCGAAAGATAGAGGTTTTGCTCCTCCACAATTTCAGCCAGCTGCTGAGCGTATGTCAGCAGTTCATTGTCTATTGCGACAATCCCACCATTCTGCGTTGTGAATACATCGCCATTGACGCCCTTGAAATTCGCAGGAACAAATTTGGCCTCATCTCCATCGTTCAGATAGTAAACAAAGCCTAACCCTTCCACGAACATAAACTTAGCATCCATAGCAACGACGGGAGTATTCCCAGCAGTAGTGCGCTTTCCGTTTCTATCAGAAGTAGCGATTCCGGCAATACTGTCCACGAAGTCCACGGACTTGCTTGCATCATTAGAAGGCATAAACATATGAATATCATCGGCATTGAAAATCATTACACCTTCAAAGCTCCCCTGCGCATCAATAGCATCAGAAACGTACAGTTGTTTTCCACCAAGAGCAAATGGTTCATAAACAAATTCTCCAGTTTTTGCATAGTCGAGCAGACTGCCATAATAAACAGGCATCATTGTACCTTCGTCCACAATAACGCCAAATTCCTGGAGAGTTGCATTGGAAGCCGTCTGCCTCATTTCTGCAAGCACCGCTTCTCTTTCTGCCTTTTCCGCATGTATAGCGAAAGAATTACCAGATGTCTCTGCCGCAAATGCCGTAACTATGAGAAGTAAGCACATGCTCATTGCACAAATAATTGCTATTACACCTTTCATTGTATTCCTCCTGTTACAATGTGTTTTGTTCACTCCCAGCACATTAGTTTTGGGAACTCCTCTAACGCGTTTAGTTCATCACCGGCAATACTGAATCCATGTGAGCTGCCCATTATATGTCGAGATTGGGAAAGACGCCGAGCTAAATATAGAGCTGGAGTAATATGTATCCGTTCGATCCCACGGATCAAGGATTCTATACTTGTCGGTGGAAGCATTATAGCTCTTAATAACAACGGAATGTCCTCCAAAGCCCGAGATGTACATGTTTCCAATCAGATATTTTCCGCTTGCCAAGTCATCCTTAATGCTCTGGATATCGTAAGAAGATAGCGTGTCTGGATAATGTCCGAAAGTACCCACACTCACGCTACTATTCGCCGCATAAGAAAGTGCAGCTTCCTTGTCAGAATCAACTCCATCTAAATTGCCATCGGAGCCCTTTACATACATCACAATGCTGCGCTGAACACCATCCGCGGTATATGCTCCATTCGCATTCACTCCGTAATATGGTACGTTATCTCTTGGTCCCGAATGCAATCCGTTTGTATCGCTCAGAACTGCGGCGGTGCTATCAATCCACGCTCCACCGTTGTTCTCTGCAACCAGTTTTGCTGCAGTTGCCCAGCACCACAGTTTTTTATTCTGACCATCCGGTTTTGGCGCCCTAACTGTCGCTGCAAGGCAAATCACTGTCGAAGTAACTATAATGCATAGTACACATCCAATCGCAAGAATCCTTCTAAATCTTTTCACTTAAATCCTCCTTGTCTGTTGCGATGACTTTTCGTGTTCTTCCGCGTTATAGCTGCATTGGATTCGCCTCCCTACTGTCATATTAGTTTATAGCATTCGGTCTTAGTCCGAATATGCTTCTGCACTATCTATAAGTTTCCCATTCGCATCATAAACCGAAACATACAGAGCTGCTCGATATATATTGACCTTAGATGTTTCTTTTCTTGTTCCTCTTAAAGTAAACGCTCCCGTTCCCGTAAACTGCTTACTTTCAAGAAGATAATAATCCTCGAAAGAAACACCCTTGTCATAGGAAATTTGTAAATATACTTCCATTGTGGTCGTTGCGCCACTTCGTACTCTCACCCGCCCCGTGCAAGTGTGCGTTGAATTATCCTCCGAATAAGACACTCGCGGGCTCGAAATGCATGTGTATCGTTGCGGCTCTACCCCCCATGGGCTCTGAGCTGCAAATACAGGAACAGTAGCAATGGCAAGAAAGCATAGAGCCAAGAGTAGGGAAATTGTTTTTTTCATTGGGACTACCTCCGATTTTGTTTTGTGATTTACCCTATATACGAATTAGAATGGCATTTTGCAACAAAAAATCTCCGAATCTGCGCTTTGCACAAATTCGGAGACTTGTTTTTGTTTGCATTAACAGCATTATCGAAGGACTTGGATACTCTCTGCGAATTTTATTACTTCCTCCGTATCCTCATTTGAAAGAATATCGATTAAGCACCCGCCAACCTGCCACACAATCGTTGTCTCGCCATCCTTTAGATTATATATTCCTTCGCTATTATTGATCATAATTGGTCGGGTAATCTGTGCGTTCTCTGAGTCGACGTGAATACTGCTTTGCGCATCGGCGGGAGTCTGCGTAAAATCTATGTATCTACCGTCTTTTTCGTAAGAGACAAACAAAAGGTTCCCCATATCGTCACACACCGCCAGCTCATACCCCTTCGGCAAGTATGTTGGAGCAAAACAGTGCTCCCATGTATAGAGATCCGCGTCAATAAATGCGTCGGATACGGTGGGGTCTATCTGCACAAGGGTATACCTGTCCTCGTGGGAGAACAGTATCTTGTATATGGCATCCCTAACCGGTGCGGACGCAGCAAACGCGGTGGTCAGAAAAACGAAGAAGGTAAGGAAAACGACAGCCGCTCTCGTGACTACCTTGGCAGAGGCGCGCCACACCTTCTGGCCAACCACTTTCCAATGTTGCTGTCTCATTGCCCGATCAACGGCATGTTCCGCACTCTCCCTGTCTTCCGGAAGGTCCGGACATTCAGCCACCGCAGCACGCAGGTTGGCGTCTTCGCGTTCAAAGTAGCGGACAAGCGCCATCTTCAGCAGCAGCTCCTCCTGTTCCTCCTGCAATCTATTCTTGCTCAGTGGACACTCGTAATTCATCTCATATTTCCTCCGGATCAAAAATCGCAAATGCGTTTTTCCTTGCGCGGGTCAGGTGCATTCTTACGCTGCCCGGTTTGATTCCCAGTATCCCGGCTATCTCTTCATCGCTCATATCCATCAAATAGCGATATTTCAAAATGTCCCGGTCGCTCTCCAAGAGCTTTTCCAACCCCCGGCTCAAAAGGTCAACCTGCTCCATATTGATGAAGGCTTTTTCGTGCTCCTCCGTGGCGCCGCTCCTGTCATCTGATATGCAATCATTTACCCCAACGTGAACCTTGTTCCGGCTGCGCCAACGATCGATGGCGGTTGTTTTTGCTGCAGTGAGTGCATACGGCAGGAGCTGACTTTCCGGTATTGTTTTAAGCATCGGGATCCGGTCCATCAGTTTGACCAGCACATCATGAACGGTATCCTCCGCCTCGCCGTGATCGTGCAGTATATCGAGCGCCTGGTAGTACATCGCTTTCCGGCACTGCTCATAGAGGTTTATCATAAATATGCGGTCAGCATCGTCTTCAATTGCCAGAATAAAAAGTGGGATCACGGGGTTTTCCTCCTGCTATGCGGTCGCGGTTGCTATATGTGTCATCTCATTTCAGCTAAATATTAACAGAACTGCTGCGGAAAATCAATTAAAATGTCCCCCTCTTTCGGTCAAACTTTGAAAGAAGGGGAAATTATGCATAAAGACAGGACATTGTTGGTGTTGTGGTGAGGCTCTCTGCTTTTTGCAAGTCGACTACAAATCGACCATCGGAACCAATAATCTGGTGGTAGCTGTAATAGCTTGTGCAAATCTCACTGTTTTTCAACCTTGTATATCGTATATCCAGCGTCCTTTGCAACTTGTACAAACCTTTCAAACCTTTGGTCGGTAACACTCCCAGACGGAAATGATTGGATTGCCGCATTTTCTCGCGCGTTCGGATCCGCCTTTATGCTGTTGATTAAGTGTACTTTATAGGTTATCACCTCGCTGAGTCCATCATTTTTGTATTGAAAAACATATTGTAGATTTTTCGAGTTTTCTTTCTTGACCATAATCTTAATTTTCACTCCTCATCATCACAGTTAGAGCTGCGTTAAGGGGGCGATAACAGGGATAAGCATAGAGGCAATAACTTCAGAAGCGCACCAATAACACAGGCTCAAAAATCGGTTAACCCAAAGTCTCTACATACTTTGCAAAAATGTCAGGCATCGCAGATGATATGTGTCCTTGATTCTTTGCGGTCAAGGATGCACTTTTAGCAGCAGTTGTTTCCGTGTGGCTGTTTGCACGACAGCTCAGAGACGGTGCGACCGCACCCACTCCAACAGCGCGTCATAATCCATCGCGCCGGAGGCGACGGCAAGTCCGACCTCGACGACCTCATCATTGGTACAGTCCAAACGGATGCCGTTGACCTCAAGGAAAGTTAGCATCACATACATCCCAATACGCTTGTTGCCGTCCACAAAGGCGTGGTTGGAAATCAGCGTGTAGCCCAACCGCGCGCCCTTTTCCTCTTTGGACGGGTAGAATTCCTGACCGCCAAAGCCGGAGAATGCATTTTCCAGCGCAGACTCCAGCAGAGCTTCATCCCTGATGCCGTCACTCCCACCGGTCTCTTCAGCGATTAGCTTGTGGAGTAGCAGCACCTTGTCCTTTGAAAATTTAATCATTTCGCCAACTCCAAAAACGCGGATTTATATTTCTTCAGAATCCTCGCCGCCACGAAATCGATTTTCTCGTCGTCTGTCATGTCGATCAAGGGAGAATTGTCCAAATCGACCAGCATATATTTGGGGCGGTTGTTCTTGAAAATAATGGCCTGCCCGCTCTTTTCAGCAATTCGTGTCACGCGGGAGAAGTTTTGGTTGGCTTCCGTTACAGAAACAATTGTGTTCGTGTCAATATTCATGGGGGCACCTCCTTACAAACCCTATTATACACAAATTATAGGTTGAAATCAACCTATTTTTGTGTTTCTCTAAAGCTCTTTCTCATAACAGATCATTCTTCCAATTTGTATGTTTTGCCGCGCTATCAAAGAGTTCAAAAAGAAAAAAGCCAGCTGCCTTGGGAAGCAACTGGCTTTTTAAGTGCCCAAGAATCCCATGGATTTGTCCATGGGGAGTGTCAAGTCGCAGAAAACCTTTCTCGATAGAGACTATCCTGCACCAGCTAATTCATCAACTCAGTTATCCCGCACTTTAAGGTCTTAGCAAGACGCATAACAGTATCGAGCTGCGCCTTATTAAGGTCTTTGCTCTTCCTTTCGTATGCACGGATAGTATTGAGCGAGACACCGGACACTTCGGCAAGCTCCTCCTGCGTTAACCCACAGTGCCTTCTTACCGTTTTTAGGTTGCTGTCGCTCTTTTCGAAGTGAGCGTCGAGCACCTCATAACTCTTTTCGGTATCTGCCTCGTGAAGCGTTTCATAGAGCCCAAGCAATTCCTCGTATGGGATCGTGCCAAGAATGCATTTGAATGTGCGCCCAGAGTACCACTGGTAATGAGTTAGTATCCAGCCAACCCAGTAAACAGAACTTCTCTCATAGCTTTCGATAGGCTCTGCATCATAGACCTTACCTGTGGTCTTTTCCTCTACCTCCAAGAAAAGCTCCATACCGCTTTTACCTGCGATATACTTTGGATTGCCTCCTTCTATCTCCCCTGCGATATCGGATTGGATGAAACGTTTAAGGAAGTCTTCTCCGTTCATGCCAAATCCAATTACCGCATCATGAAGCATATTCCCAACTGCGCGGGAAGCCTTACTTAAATAAAGCTGACTGTAGGCGTGCGTCGTCATTTCCCATACCCTCCCTCATGATATCAAGGATAAAAATGTCGTCCATGAGCTGCTGCAGGTCTTTCTTATGGCTTGCATATGTGGTTCGCGCGCCCTGATCTCGTTCTGCTCTCTTGAAGTAATATTCCCGATAGTCGGCAACTTCATAGCCAATAAACTTCACTCGCTCGAAAGAGCGTCTTGAGAGTAGCACAACCTGCTCGCCAAGCATTCCAAGATGCATTGCCATGTTCAGGTCCCGCAATGAGATGGTGTTGTTTACAAAGTCCTCTGCAAAGGAAAAATAAGAATCATCAGCTCGATAGCCAATCATCACATCCACTGCGGTTGTGTCCGGCATAAAGTGACCTATGATATATTCTCTCGCGCTATTGCCCACCGAAGATGTGATATCAAACTTCCTATGAACAAGCAATACGGCAAGCCAGTTCAGAATGTTGAATTCATCCCCTGTCAGGCGCATCACGTTCAGCCCCTCAAGGGACAGCTGATATTCATTCGAATAACCGTCGTTCTTTATCTGGCATGCCCACTCTTTTGCGAGTTCTTTGTTCTCCGTGCAGTAAAATCCCTGTCCATAATCGTTGTGTTCCTTTCCTATACCGAATTGCGGCACCTCCACAATCTGTTGAGAGCCGTGATAAATAATCAAACTTTGTTGCATAATCTCCTCCTGTAGTAATACCAAGGTATTAGCTCGCTCCTATTGTAGTACCATGGTATGAGTTTGTCAATAGCATCGTCAAATTGTGCCCAAAAGCCCAAATAATCTACCCCCGCCATGCACTTTTCAGCACATGGCGGGGGTTTCGTGGTCACTGTCCACAAGTCCCGGCAGGGATCTCCAGCTATCTGGAGATCGGCTGAAAGGGCACGAGAATGATATCGTGCGAATTCCCGTTGCAGGTGTAGCACAGGATACCGTCCGGGCAATGGTCACTGTAGAGCGGCGTGTGATCCGCATCAGACAAGTGATCGCCACAGTTGTAGCCCTTTTCGACCTGTGTACAGATATATTCCTCTCGAAAATCGCCGTAATCCATATACGCGTTCATTCCGATCGACGCATTTTTCAGCGCCCAGAAGCCCTGATAGTCATGATCCGCGATCACATACATATCGTAACCGGGTCGGCGCACCAGCTCGTCGAGGCAGCACGCACTGTCCACAGCATCTGTGATACGCTGCATGAGGGCGTAGTCGTAGTTCTCGTAGTAGCATGCTACATTGATGCCGATATCGGGAATAACCCAACGACCAAGTGCACCACCATCCACGGAGCGCCGCGCGCAGCGATCGTAGGAATGCTCCGGGTTGCCGCAGTACCCGCAGACGGTCGGAAGTTCCGTATGAGACGGAGCCTCCTCTGCCTCCTCCGCGGAGAAGCGCTGACCGAGAGCGGCAGCGAGAACTGCCGGCTCCTCTCCAGCGTCACGCTTTATCCTTTGCACGGATGCTACATTCGCCACGGAGACGACCGTCGCCGCAGACGCGGGACGGGCAGCCGCCACATCGGTGTGTTCCTCCCGCCATGCTGCACGCTCAGGCATTCTGGCACCCACCTGGAGCCCGGCGGACAAAATCGCCCCGAATACGGCAACACGCAAGGCGGCAATCCATATTGCATGCCTGATTTTTCCGAGAATCATGCTTTTTTCGCCCCTCTCCTTCTTTTTCGGTCGGACACAGGCGCTGTATCCAGAAAATAATCCGCGGACACATTGTACAGGCGACACAGCGTCACCAAGTGGTGAATCGGCATCTCATTCGCGCCACGCTCATAGCGGGCATACATCGTCTGGGAAGTGTTCAAAACCTCGGCGACCGCACACTGCGTAAGTCCGTGTATTTTTCGCTGATCTCGCAGCTTACTCAAATCAATCATTACATTTCTCCTTTTTGACATTCACCCTCGACTTGGATGATCCAAAATGTTCTCCCGCCATGCATCATTCAACGCATGGCGGGAATTTCACAATAGTTTTCAAACCATCCCGTCCGCACAGACAATCGGCACACGCTCGTGCAGCCCGAGATACCGCCTTGTGGTGATGTCGATCCCACCATAGGAACCGACCATCCGGCTCATGAGCATTCGCCAGTCCTGCACAGAGCCTGCATATCTCACCACCGCAATCAACGGGCAATCCCGAAATGCGCCTTCTCCGATCTTCTTGAGACCTTTCGGAAGTGAGATCCCTGTGAGACGGGTAAAAGCGAAAGCGTCATCCCCGATCTCCGCAAGCCCCTGCGGCAGTTCGACCTCTGACAGAAGCGAGCACCGGCGGAATGCATCTGCACCAACTCGACGAATATGTGAAGGGAGCGCAATGCTTTTAAGCCCCTCACACGCCATAAATGTTCTGTCGGACAGTGTAGCAAGACCTTTCGGCAGGGTGACTTCCTCCAGCGAGCGACACTCAAGAAACGCGCTGTGGCTGATCTGTACCAGGCTTTCCGGCAAAATGATCTGCTTGAGTCCGTAGCATCGCGCGAAGGCGTTGTTCCTGATCTGGCTAATCCCGTCGAAGACGACGACCGTCTGTAGGTCAACGCAGTCGCAAAAGGCATTAGCATCTATAATCGCCACCTGCCTCAACTTTCCATCCACGAGAACCTCGGGCGGGATCAGGAGATACTCCTGTTCCTGCCCGGTATAGCCGATCGCCTCCCTGGTTCTCGGAGTGATCGTAAGCATATGATCACCCCCTATGCGCCCTCGGCACACACTGTAAAACTGGTTACCTTCCAGTTATAGTAGTGCTGTCGGAGTTTTTCCCTGTTTTCCGAAATATACTTTTCAGCAACGAGAGCTGAGTTGAAGTGCCTGACCTCTCTGGAGCCCTTCCATGTCGTGCTCTTGACCGAATGCTTCAGCGTCTTACAAAAGTAAGTCGGCCATGCACTAGGGCGTTCCGAGATGAGCACATACGCCTCTCTGGACGGATCTGCCCGCTTTGCCTCCTTCGCCGCAGTGCGCTGAGCACTAAGCGGAGAGGCAAATGCCTGTCCTCTGAACCAGAAGTCGGAACAGCCGCACTCCTTACGCTCCCTGATGTACTTCTGGAGCTGGAACTCCTGAAAGATGCTCGTCGTCCTGCCATCTAAGGTCGCTGCCAGCTTGTTCCCCACCGCCATATACTCTTCGAGCGTATAGGCGTAGGTAAATCCGGCGCGCAGCCACGCCGCAAGTTCGATTGGATCAAATGCTGTCTGGCGGTTCTTGAGGAACTCCTCTCCGTCCAGCATCTTCTCCTGAAAGTCTGCGATCACGATATCGTAGCTTTCCTTCGTGTAGAGGAAGCTGCGATATGCGCCTTGCAGGACTGTCCACCGTTTGGGTCCAATCCTTCCTCGGCTGTCTACATCCGAGTACTGGATCAAGGGCAGATAGAACATCCACAGATTGTTCTTCGTCATACGAATAAATGCTTTGCGATATAAAATTTTCTTTGCCATAATCTCGCCGGGGAGACACGCTCCAATCGGCTTCCTCCTTTCTTTTCAAAAACGCGGGTCAGCGTCTACCGTTCTTCTGTCTCGAAAGACGCTCAAACTTTGCTCTGCGTGCTTCTCGAAGTGCCCAACTGACTTCTGACGCTGACCGCTCCTTCTCTTTCTCCTCCAGATATCGTTTGCGCTCTGTAAGATACTTCTCGCAGGTGGAATGGCAGGTCATACTGCGTCCCGGGCAGTCCCTTGCACATGTGAATTGCTGCATCGCCATGATTTTTCCCCTTTCTGTTTTCGTTTCTTTCAAATTTCAAAATTGTTTGCTCTGTATGAGCTTCGCGAAGTCCATTCCCCTTGCTCTTTCCTTTCCGTTAATTCGCAGGGGACCCTTGCATATCGCAAAGGTCCCCTGCTTTCCCGTCATCAGTTTGGCATGGTCGGCGCCTCCTGAGCCGCCTGGCGAGGCTCTGCCTTCTCGGACGCCTCCTGGTTCCGCGCGTTGTAATACGCGTCAAGAACGGTCTCGGACATAGCCTGACGAGCTTCCGCGGTCACGGCATGGAAAATATCCGAATACCTGTCGTGACCTTCCCTGTCGACATACTTCTCGCTCGGCATTGCTACAAAAAGCCCCTTCTCGCCTTCAACAACACGGATCCCGTGGACGCTGAACAGCCCTGCGATTGTAAGAGTACAGAAGGCTTTTACCTTCCCTTCCTCCCGCAGCCTATCCACTTTCGCGCTGATCTCAAATTCTGCTTCCATTGTAATACTGCTCCTTTTTTTAATTTTTTCGGGGACGCAAAAAGGACGCTACCTTTGGCGATTTCTGAAAAATCGCGCAAAAATAGCGTCCTCAATTCGTGAACGGCCAGATTAGCCTACCGCACGTTCCGGCAACCGATTGTGTAATCCCAATCGATTGTTTGATCCGAAACCTCTACATACTTTGCAAAATCATTGTACTACGATCCTGTAAAAATGTCAACCTATGATTGTGTTCAACATGTTCTTCTCGTCTAATTTCACAAAGGAAAAGGGAGGGTACCCTCTGGGCGCCCTCCCTCGTTCTTCAAGACTGTCTCGCCGGAACCACACGGTCCAGCAACTGCTCATACATTGCTTTGTAGAAATCCCGTTCTATCAGGATAGACTGGGCATCCACATAGCTCGCTTCTTCATAATCCTCGTAGTCTTCTTCCGCATCGTCATCGTTATCAACAGATTTGTTGACTGCGTGGAGCCCGAGTGATGCAGCGAGGGCGGCATCGATCCCGTCCATCTCCTCTTCAGTGCAGGTGCGCACATAATCTCCGAGTCTCTCCCTGGAGATCGTAAAGATCGTTTCGCACAGTGCTGTGGAAGAGATCTTGCACTGGATCGGCGCATGCGTCGGCAACGGCGCTTTGTCTCTGGTCGTCAGGTAAACGACCTCGACCACATCCATATTCTCGTTGATCAGATCAGAGGATACGATTACACCAGGGCGCCCCAGAGTGTTATCCGGGTCGGTGGCATAATACTTTGCGTTAGCGACATAGAAAATGTCTCCGCGTCTTGCAGCTTTCTTGTTGTTTAAGCAATAGGTCATATTATTCCCTTTCTTCTACTCAATAATTCTTTTTTGTTTTCTTTAGTACACTTTCCAGCAACCATCGGAGCAGCGAAGGGGTACTTCGCACCCTGTTCCAAGCATATATCTCCCACCGACAGCCTCATTCCACTCGGAAAGAGTGCCGTCGAAGAAGATCTGCTGCAGAGAGCCACACCCCTCGAATGCTCCGCTGCCGATATACTCTACGGACTCCGGGACCCGGATCTCCCTAAGCCCCGTCCCCCGAAACGCCGCCTGCTCAATAATTGAGAGGCTTTGGGGCAACGAGATGTTCTGAAGACCGGAGCACCCGGCGAATGCGTGCGCCCCGATCCATGTTACCTTCTCTGGAACGACAACATTGTCGAGCTTCTTGCATCCGCGAAAGGCTGACATGCCGATACCTGCGATACCCGCCGGGAGATCAATGTGCTCCATGGACTGGCAAAAGGCGAAAGCGTCGCGCTCAATGCCCTTCACGCTGTCCGGAATGGAGATGGTCTTGAGAGAATAGCACTGATTAAATGCATATTCACAGATCAGTTCCAGTCCGTCCGGAAGAGTGATATCAGCGAGATTATCGCACTGCATGAAGGTCCGAGCCCGTATGCACTTGATGCCAACCGGCAGCGTGATACTGGTCATTCCTGTGCAGCCATAGAACGCAGCCTCACCGATCGTACGGAATCCGTTCAGTACGACGACGGTTTTGAGCTGATCGCATCCTGAGAAAGCGGCGTCACTGATCCAGTCTATGTCTTCCCTTTCGCCGTCAACGAACATTTCCGGAGCAAGAACAAGGTATTCATCCTTCACACCGGTGTAACCCGCCAAGGGACGGTTTCCTCTGGTGACCGCACCGATATCTCTTTGTTTTGCTCTGCCCATACTCACACCTCTATGTCCCCATCCAGGCAATGAATTGAGCCCTTCGTCACGACGAGGCTGCTGTCCCATGTGGCGAACTCCCACTCCCTGCGGGTTCCATTGAACTGGATCTGCAGATCCGGATGGCAGCCATTGAAGGCTCCGTCCCCTATTCTGCGGATCGTATCCGGCAGTGTTACGGAGACAAGGTTATCGCACCAATTGAACGCCCATTTGTTGATGTCCGTCACGCCGGCGGGCACAACGAACTCCGTTAATGCTTTGCAGCCCATAAAAGCTGAGTCACCGATCTTCTTCAAAGCATGACCCGAGAGCTCGACTTTTCTGAGGTTTTTGCATCCGGAAAACGCACTTTCCCCGATCACTTCAAGGCTGGGTGGGAGAAATACCTCGTCCAATGCTTCACAACCGGAAAAAGCGCGCTGACCAACATTGAGAAGGCCATCCAGAATGGAGATGCTTCTCAGGCTTCGGCACCCGGAAAACGCATATTTTTCAATCGAGCGCAAAGACGCCGGCAGCACTACCTCCGTGATCCCCGTACAGCTTTGAAAAGCAGCTTCGCCAATTTCTTCAACCGCACCCTCAAGGATCGCGACCGTCTGAATTTCTGTTTCGCACTGGAAGGCATTTGAGGAGACCCTGACAACAGGCACTTCCTTCTTTCCGACCTTGACGGCTTGCGGTATGACCAGGTATTCGCCTTGCGTTTTCTGAAAACCAACCTTGTCCCTGTTGTTTGCGGTAACGGAAAACTTTTTCTCAGCCATCGTTTTTCCCTCCCCGCTCAGGTTCGGTCCGCATGATCAGATCGTGCTGTATCGCAGCCTCCCGATCTATGGTCTCACCAAAGTCCGGTCTGTCGAAGACCTCACCGTTGGGATCGTCATTTCTCATGGCGTCACTGGGATGCCAGTCATCCGACCAGCTGATGCGGTCTGCCGCGAGATGATCCGCCAGCGTCATCGCGTCTTCCTCCGAGCCGGCTTTAACGAACACAACACCGGTGCGGCAAACGGTAACCTCGTAAACAGCCCCTGTTTGAGGATCGGTGTCTGTATCCTGACCGTTCTCCATGGGCGTGTAGTACTTCAGCAACTCTGCCTCCGGCAAGGTCAGGTCGGACATTTTCAATGTGCCAAACTTCAGTGCACGGCTGATGGTGACATTACCTTCCTGGACATCCCTCACAACACCGCGGATACAGTATTCCGTCTCCGGCTGCCCCTGTGTTTTGCAAATTAGCTCATCTCCAACTTTCAGCATAAATACTTTTCTCCTTTCTTACATTTCCCGCCATGGCTGTCAAGGCACATGGCGGGTTTCATTTTCACTTCACGACCGCATCCGAGCATATGAGCGCGGCGCTCGTTCCGAGGATGTTGTATCGCGTTGTATCGGCAAACTCGTCGAGTGTTCCGGCGAAGTGCATCTCCTTGAGAGAACTGCACCCCTCGAACACATCATCCCCGATGGTCTTGAGGCTTTTCGGCAGATAGATATACTCCAAAGATTTACAGTCCGCAAATGCGCACTTCCCTATCGCCGTAACTCCTTCCGGCACCGTGACATGCTCGAGACCCGAGCAGTCCTCGAACGCGTAATCACCAATCAAGCGAAGACTTGCCGGCAGTTCGATCTGCCGGAGTGCTCTACACCGCGTGAAAGCGTTTGAAGATATCGCCGCCAGACCGGCGGGGAGCGTAACCCTCTCAAGGTGGTAACAACACAGGAATGCGCTGTCCCCGACTGTGACAATATCGTCGCCCAGACACACCTCGCGCAGGTTGCCGCAATCTCGGAACGCCGAACAACCAACTAATTTCGGTCCGCCAGGAATAACGACAGTCCGAAGACCATCACATTGCCAGAACGCCTCATCGTCGATTACATCCACACGGCGAATTTCGCCATCTACGAGCATTTCCGGCGGTATGACGAGATACTCATCCGGACAGCCGGTAAAGCCCGCCATGCCCCGGTTTTTCCGCGTGATCCCTATCTTTTTTGTATCCATAACACAACTTCCTTCCTGTTCCTTCGTAGCGAGGGTCATCTCACCATGCCGTCGCTGCAGTTGACGGGAACATCAGTAACACCCAATCGAACCCTGTATCGCAGCGACTTCCATTCCGCCCGGGTTCCGCCATAGCGGATCTCTTTCAGCGACTTGCAGCTGTCGAGGATCTTGCTGCCGAGATTTTTGATGCTGCCGGGGAGCACGATGCTTTCGAGCGATGTGCATCCGGCAAATGCTTCACTGGAAATAGCTTCGACGCCGTCCATTATCTCGACCTTCTCCAAGGCTGTACACCCGTAAAAGGTTTCCGTGGTCACCCGCTGAATGCTGCCAGGAAGCACAACATGTCGCAGCCCACTTCGACGGAATGCCTGCATGCCGATGCTGGTGACACTCTCCGGGATGTCAATTCGCTCAAGTGACTCGCACCCATAAAAAGCCATCGGTTCGATCTTCTCCAGTCCCGCCGGAAGCATAACGCTTGCGAGGCTTTCACAACCGCAGCACATACCATCAGGGATCACTGAAAGTCCGTTCGGGAGGCGAAGGCTCTTGATGGTCCTGCAGAATGCAAAGACATCCACGCCCATCTCGACGATACTGTCCGGCAGTTCCACAACCTCCAAGGATGTACAGCCATAGAATGAACCTGTACCCAGCTTTTTTACTCCATTTGGAATTGAAATACACTTCAGCTGATGACATCCCTTAAAGGCAACAGTGCCAATGGTCCGCAGGGTGTTCGACAGCACGACCTCACGCAGGCTCCTGCAACCGTAAAACGCGTAGGTTCTAATCTCATGTACGCTGTCTGGGAGAACCACCACGTTTAACTTGCTCGCGCTGAACGCTTCGTCTCCGATTGTTTCCACGCGCCGAAATTCGCCCTCTGCGAGGATTTCCGGTGGGATCACGAGATACTCGTCGTCCACTCCGACAAAGCCCGCCATGTCTCGGTTCTTCGATGTAACTGTAATTTTGTCTGTCTCCACTGATAGCTCCTTTCACACCGTTCCGTCACTGCAGATGACAGGTACATTAGCAACGCTCATGTATTGCAGCGCCCTCCATTCCGCCTGAGTTCCGCCGAAGTGGATCTCTCTCAGTGACGAGCAGCCATCAAACGCCGTATTCGCGACGGATTCGAGCCCTCCCGGAAGCGAGATGTCGCCCAGTGATTTGCAGAACGCAAACGCGCAATGCCTTACCGCGGTGATGCTTTCCGGCAGCTCAACGCCTTCCAGGTCGGCACACCCGCGGAACAAATAAGCACTTAGCTCTGTTACTCCCTCCGGGATCGATATGTGCTTCAGTCGACCGCAGTTCCGGAAGGCTCCGGGACCGATGGACTGAATGGTACGCGGCAGCACGACCTCCAGCAGCCAGGGGCTCTCAAAAAAGCCTGCCGCTCTATGGATCGGACGCCATCAAGCAATACGACCCTTTCCAGCGTGCTGCAGCGAAAGGCGTTCTCTCCGATCGCCTCCACACGCCGAATTTTGCCCCTTGAGAGTACTTCCGGCGGAATAACAAGATACTCGTGCTCAACACCTAAAAAGCCCAGAAGGCGCCGATTTTTCTTTGTGATAACGATTGTGTTGTCTTCTTCCATAATCGACCCTCCTCACGCCAGTGACGAGAACGATCCATCGGAACAGATCACAGGTACACTGACGCCAAGATGCACATTCCACGCCGCATATTTCCAATCCCGCATCGTTCCGCCAAAACGGATCTCACCGAGATCCTTGCATCCTCGCAGCGCAAATACTCCGATTCTCATAAGACCGGCAGGCAGTTCCAGCTTTTTGAGCGAATCACATCCGCTAAAAGCGCAATTACCAATGTCCGATACCGTGTCAGGAATGTGAATGTTTTTCAGTCTTCTACATCCCGAGAACGCACCAGATCCGATCACCTCGAGCCCCTCGTGCAGAACCACCTCTTCCAAGCTGGTACAGCACGCAAAGAGCGCTGCCTCCAGTCTCTTGACCGTGGCTGGAATCTCAATTGAACTGAGCTTCTCACAGCAACCAAAAACCTCCTCGTTTATTGTGGTCAGTCCTTCCGGAAGAACAATTCGTTCCAAGTTCGTGCAGAAACGAAATGCCATTTTCTCGATTCTCGTCAGCGTTTTCGGCAACAGGACCTCAGTCAGATGTTTGCAGCTCATGAATGCGTACTTGTCGATTTTCTTGACACCATCAAAGATGACAACATTTCCGACTCCGGTTCGTTGAAACGCCTCCGGGCCAATGGAGGTTACTGTCAGCTCCCTCCCTTCCACCTTAACAGTGGGCGGAATGAGGAGGTACTCGTTCGGCTCATCAACAAATCCGATTTCCTTTCGATTTTCCTTGGTAACGCAAAATACTCTTTTTGTTCCCATCGTTTTTCAAAACTCCTTTCTTCGTTCGCAGAAGATACCCTCTGCACATTGTTTTTCTTTTCCCGCCATGGCGGCGGCGCGAAAAATCTTTTTTCCTCCTGTTACTATATATTTGCCCCTTGGTTTATGGCAGCCAGCCATAGGCATGG
>OLYB01000832.1_pt1 | contig 27086 bp, 20 predicted proteins | sample 1674481 | NCBI WGS metagenome assembly OLYB01 (sample SAMEA103958167, study PRJEB25191) | human gut metagenome
GGCCGTGGCTCAGCTTTGCCGGGAAGCAGGCGGTATCGCTGGGGATGGTAGCCTGTCCGGCCAGATACAGCCCGCGGGTGGACACCGGGCTGGTGTGCACCGCAAAGCCAAGGCTCGTCCAGAAGGCGTACCAGAAGGGCAGCAGCTCGTAGAAGCCCAGACACAGCGGGATGCCGATAGAGCCGCGCTTGCCGGGCACAGGCTTGTAGCTGGCCAGCAGCTGCTGCTTGTAGGCGTACAGGTTCAGGCTGTTATCCTCGCTTTTGCCGGTAACGGGCTTATCGCAGCGGTTGCCAGAGATGAACTTGCGGCCATCGGCAAAGGTGTTGACGGTCAGCTGGCAATGGTTGCCGCAGCCGCCGCACTTGACGCTGACCACCTGTTGTGCAAACTTTTCCAGCTCCTGCTCATCCATCATGGCAGAGGTGGTCTGGTTGTTTTTATGGCTCTGACGCAGGCCGTACAAAGCAGCGCCGTAAGCACCCATCAGACCGGCAATGTCCGGCCGGATGACCTCCACGCCCATCTCCTTTTCAAAGGCACGGAGCACGGCTTCATTATAAAAGGTACCGCCCTGCACCACGATCTTGCGGCCCAGCTCTTCCGGGCTGGAAGCGCGGATCACCTTGTACAGCGCGTTCTTGACCACGCTGATGGACAGGCCTGCGGAAATATTCTCGATGCTGGCGCCATCCTTCTGCGCCTGCTTGACCGAGCTGTTCATGAACACGGTGCAGCGGCTGCCCAAGTCCACCGGGCGGTCTGCGAACAGACCCAGTGCGGCAAACTCCTTGACGTCGTAGCCCAGCGCCTGCGCAAAGGTCTGCAAAAAGCTGCCGCAGCCGGAGGAACAGGCTTCGTTCAAGAAGATGTTGCTGATGGCACCATCCTCGATCTTGAAGCACTTCATGTCCTGCCCGCCGATATCAATGATGAAGTCCACGTCCGGCATAAAGTACTTGGCAGCGGTAAAATGTGCCACCGTTTCCACCAGACCGTAATCACAGCGGAAAGCGTTTTTCACCAATTCCTCGCCGTAGCCGGTGGTGGTAACACTGGCCACCTGCAGCCCCGGATGCTCCTTATAAATCTTGAGCAGCTGCTCCCGGATCAGAGGCAGCGGGTTGCCGAGGTTGGGCTGATAGTTGGTGTACAAGATCTGGCTCTTTTCGTCCACCACCACCAGCTTGACGGTGGTAGAGCCGGAATCGATGCCGATATGTACCGGCCCGCAGTGGGCACTAAAAGCCACGCGGGGCACACTGTGGGACATGTGCCGTGCGTGGAAAGCCTCGTACTCCTCCTTGCTGGCGAACAGCGGCGGCTCGCTGGCATAGGTAGCAGTGGCGGCGTACTTGTCCAGCGCAGCGGCCACCTCGGTAAGCACAAATTCCTTGTCGGCATACAACGCAGCGCCCAGCGCCACATACAGCAGACTGTTTTCCGGGCAGGTACCGGTCACATTCAGCGCTTCGTCAAAGCTCTTGCGCAGCACGGTGCTGAAGGTGAGCGGGCCGCCCAGATAGAGGATATTGCCCTTGATGGGACGTCCCTGTGCCAGACCGGCGATGGTCTGGTTGACCACTGCCTTATAGATGCTGGCGGCGATATCCTCGGTGCGGGCACCCTGATTGATCAGCGGCTGCACATCGCTTTTGGCGAACACGCCGCAGCGGGAAGCGATGGTATAGGTGCGCTGCGCCTGCTCGGCAGCCTTGTTCATTTCCTCGGCGCTCATCTTCAGCAGGGTAGCCATCTGGTCGATGAAAGCACCGGTGCCGCCGGCACAGCTGCCGTTCATGCGCACCTCGGTGCCGTTGGTCAAAAACAGGATCTTGGCATCCTCGCCGCCCAGCTCAATGACACAATCGGTCTTTGGCATAAAGCGCTTGACCGCCACGCGGGTGGAGAATACCTCCTGCACAAAGGGCACACCGCAGCTGTCGGCCAAGCCCATACCGGCAGAGCCGGAGATGCTGAGCAGCGCCTTGCGGCCATGCAGATGCTCGGCATCAATGCGCCGCAGCAGCTCCTGCGCCTTTTCCAGAATATGACTATAATGTCGTTCGTATGTAGAATACAGCAGTTCATCATGCTCGCCCAGCACCACGCACTTGATGGTGGTGCTACCGATGTCAAGACCTACTCTCACCTTGTTTTTCCTCCTAAGGACAAATAACCGGAACATAACGCCCCGGCTGCTATGGCAAACAAGCCGTTATGCGGCAAAGACACGCAACGGCAGCTCTCTCTTTTCAGTAGCCCGCATCGCGCAGCTACGCTGTTTTCAAGCGATAAAAAATCATAAAAAAGCAGCAGATGCGTTTTTGCATACACTATTATTATAATCCAATCGCGGGCGGCATTCAATCCATGTTGTCTATTTTACACGAAAAAAATAGTATTTTTTGCTCAAAAGGCTGAACTTTTTGTGAACATGTGTCGGTTTTCCTGCAAAAAAGCCGCCGCACAGCGCTTTGTGCAGCGGCCTTGTACCGGCTGGACGATTTCAAATGGCTCCGCATGCGCTTTGGCTATTTTCAGCGGAAGTTTCTCTCTACGCCCCACGCGTAAAAATGTTTTTGGAGCGCTCCATTCTCCTTACCGGTTCACGAAATTCAGCACCAGAACCAGCAGCAGCATGTGCACGGGGTAAAAGGCGTAGCAGGCATACTGGAAAGGCTTGCTGTGATAGCCCTGCCGACCGCGGTACAGCCAGATGGGCACCAGTGCCAGCAGCGCCAGCCCCTGCTGGCAAAGCTCAAAGTCCATGCCGAAGAGCTGAATGGGGTACATAAGCCCGCCCAGCAGCTCCACGTTGACCCAGTACAGCGCTGCCAGCTGCCCCAGCAGACACCACCACTTGCGCCCGTGCCCGTGAAAAAAGTAGAAGATGAACACAGTCAGCACCCCTGCGCCGTAGTAGTCCACCATGCCCAGCGTGCCCAGCACCGCGCCCGCCACCACCACAAGGGCGGATACCAGCAGGTACAGTCCTGTTTTTTGCTTTTTGCGCACCGTTTCCATCAAGTGGATACCCAGAATGCCCAAAAGCAGCGTCCAGATGACGTTCTGGTGCACCGGGTAGAACCATGTGCCGCCGTACATCAGGTCGAAGGGCACTTCCGAAAGCAGGGCAAACAGCAGCAGACGCAGGGTGTATTTTTTCAGGTCGTGGGTGTGAAAATAGCCCTCCACCGCCATAAAGGCAAAGATGGGAAAGGCCAAGCGCCCGGCACAGGTCAGCCATTCCTGCGCGGGCAGCAACGTCGCCCACAGGTGGTCCATCAGCATCAGCGCCATAGCAAGGATATGAAGCGCCGCTGCGCTCAGGTCAAAGCGGGTCGCGGCAGTGGAATGGATCGGTTTGGTTGACATACACATACCTCGTCTTTGTCGAAATTTGGTCGTTCTGTCTGGAATACGAACGAGCCCCGCAAAGAATTGCAGCCCCGGTAGTTCTTTTCCCGCCGGGGCCGGCTTGCTGCTTTATTTTTTCTGCTGCGAACACCCTAGCAACAAAAAGGTAGCGCCAAGGCAGCGCCATACCACTGCCGTAGCGTGATCCCCTCCGGTAACAAAGTTCAGCGCCGCAGCAAGAAAAAACAGCAGCCCGATGAGATAAAACAGATTGCATTTTTTCATAAAGCATTCCTCCGGTTTTGGTTTTTTCACCGGCTATTTTGGATACGGCAAGCGCAGGGGCGGCTGCCATTTTACTCCGCGTACAAAGGGGCGCAGAGCGCCCACCCGGCACGCAGAAAGTGTGTGCCCGCAGCAGTCTGCGGGGCAAATTCATGGAGGGTGGCTTGCCTGCCTGCCCATGGAGACGTAAGCGCAAAAGCAGGAATGCGGGAAGGAGCAAGGGACGGTTTCGGCGAAAAAGCGTCTGGCGGTGGCGGAAAAGCCGAACGCAAGATTTTTTCATAATAGCTGGCTCGTAAGGTGAGCCGTACCAAAACTTCCTTGCGGAAATGTGCAGCGTTATAGTTCATCTGCGCCTGAACCGGCAGCTGTGCACCCGGCGCTTGCCGCACCCAAAATAGCCGGTGGAACGTTTATTTAGTTTTTGGCGTTTTCCAGATAGATCTCAAAGGCTTCGGCAAAGCTGGCATTTACATCAAAGGGGACAGTGTAGTCTACCTTGGAGGTCACAAGGCAGAGGTCCAGCCGGTTGGAGGTCTCGTCTGCCTGCCGGTTCAGCTTGCTCAGCGCCGCATGGATGACCTTGCGGTCGTAGTTGATGGTGGTCACCCGCTTCACATCGCAGCAGTAGGAGATCTGGTTGCCCTCGGCGTTGAAGCGGTAGCCGGTGCCCCCGCCGGAGAGCAGCTGCTCAGAACTGCGCAGGTCGTTCATCCGTTTGAAGGTGCGGGCAATGCTCTGCCGCGCGGCATTCAGGCTGACCTCGCTGTCCATATCCATGTCCAGCGCATCCTTTGCCTTGCGGATGGCGGCAAACAGGCGGCTTTTTTCCTCCAGCAGATAGAGCATGAACCGGGCAATGTCGGTGATCTGCTCTGCATATTCGGTCTGTGCCACGTCCATAACGGTCTCGTCCTCGGCCTCGGGCATCACCTTATGGCGCAGATAGGTGTTGGACACCTTGGTCACGTTGGCATCGCAATCCAGAATGCCCTGCGCCTCGTCCAGCAGAGCCTGGAGCTTGTTCTGGTAGCGGAATGCTTCCTTCAGGTTCATAGTCGTTCCCTCCATCTTGTCTTTTCTGCTTTCAGCTTACCACAGACTGCCCGCCCGCGCAAGCTTTCCGGTAAAATGAGCAAAACGCCCGCCCCGGCATAACCGGGGCGGGCGCTTTGCATTTGCTGTGACACTTATTGGGATAAGAGATTGGCATTACTCAGCCGGCCACGCGCTCGGTGCGGCCTGCCTCCAGCATATAGCGCAGGAAGCCGGTCACGTCGGCGGGGTCGGTCACGGTGAGGTCAAAGCCCTTCTTGGGGGCAGTGTCCATCATCTGCAGCATGGAGCGTGCGGTAGTGTCCTTTTTCAGGTCGCAGGTCTTGCCGTTGTCCAGATGCAGCAGCACGCTGCCGTGGCTGGCAGAAAGCTGGCGCATGAAACGTTCCTTATCAAAATACTCGATACGAAGCATAGGAATACCTCCTTGATGAAATGGTTTATGTTACACTTGCCGTCCGGTCCTCTTTGGACTGGCGGCGGGAGAATAGCGGTTTTGCCCGGCAGTGGAAACGCTTGCACAGCTTGCGTCCCGGTTGCCTTGGTGCTATACTGAGCTTGGAAGCTCTGATAGGATAATACCACAAAACAATCGCTAATAATAGAATAAAACCGCATAGTATATGCAACAAAACCGGCATTGACAAAAAACATTCAAAGTATTGCGGAAAGGATTTGGTGAATATGGCATATCAGACAAGCTGTGCATCCTATACCAGCGGCCGGGTGGGGCTGTCCAGCGCTACTGCCGTGGTGGCCGATGCCGCCGGGCGGGAGCAGGCCCAGCACGGCAGCCCGCTGTTCCCCATCGCCTGCTATGCCGAGGATCTTTCCTGTTTTTCGGTGGCGTGGCACTGGCACGAGGAATTTGAGTTCATTCTGGCGGCGCTGGGGCCCATCCATGTGGATGTGAACAAGACCCGGCTGACTTTGCAGACCGGGCAGGGGGTGTTCATCAACTCCGGGGCGCTGCACGCGGTAGAGCCTGCCGAGGGCAGGGCGCTGCTGCACTCCGGCGTGTTCCAGCCACGGCTTATCGGCGGCATGGACACCGTATTCTGGCAAAAACTCATCCGCCCGCTCTTGCAGCCCGGCACACCGCCCTTCTTTTTGCTGGACGAGGCCGTGCCATGGCAGCGGCAGGTGCTGCTCTGCCTGCGGGAGGCGTGGAAGGGCGTGGCGGACGAGCCCTTTGACTACGAGAACCGGGTGCGCTACCACCTTACCGCTGCCCTGCGGCTGCTCATTACCCAATGCGTCAGCGGCAAAGTAAAGGTATCGGAGCAGGAGCAGATTGCCTCGGAGCGGATGAAGCAGATGCTGCGCTATGTAGAGGAGCACTACGCTGAGGAGCTGACCGCGGAAAAGCTGGCTGGCTGCGTCGCCCTGAGCGAAAGCGCCTGTCTGCGCAGCTTCCGGCAGTTTCTGGGTATCACGCCCATCCAGTACGTCAAGCAGTTCCGGGTGGAAAAAGCCGCCGAGCTGCTGCGCTCCACCCGGCTCAAGACCGGCGAGGTGGGGCTGGAATGCGGCTTTTCGGACGCCAGCTACTTTATTAAGACCTTCCGGGAGATCAAGCACTGCACCCCTCGGGAGTACCGTATCCGCTTCTGCTGAGCAAAAAGTAAAAAATGCCGGGCAGCTGCAGGCTGCCCGGCATTGCATTATAAAATTTCCCCCTGCCAGCGCTCCGGCGGGATGATCGGCTCGGTGACAAAGGCTTCGGGATTCGGGGCAAGAACATGGCGGGTGACCCGGAAAAGCCCCCCAGCGTCGCACAAAATGCAGCTTGCATCGCCAAATTTCGTGTTCCGGGCTGCGCCGCAGTCCAGATACGCCTGTTCCAGCTTGACGAAATCCTCCGAGATGTGCGGCTGCTGTGCGTTGTAGTGGCGGCGCATATAGACGGTGTGCTGCGCCCCGGCTTCGTCCACCACGGTCATCTGCATGGGCTTGTCGGTCAGGCGGTTCGGCACGTTCAGTACCTCCTCCACACTATGGATAAAGGTGTTGCGGGCGTGGGTGACCCCCAGCAGCAACACTTTGCCGTGGGCTGCCCGCAGCCGGTCGTAGCAGCCGCCGGGAGTGCAGGGGGTGTTGGCGTCCAACTCCCCTTCCAGATACGCAGCTGCGCCCTTGCCGTAAGCCGCCATGCTGTGGGTGGGGTGCAGCGAGCGCACCACGCCGGGGCGCTGCCGGAACAGCTCCGGCAGAATGCCCACGCAGCACGGGCTGTGGCGTACATCGAACACTCGGTTTTCCTCGTTGATGAACCGCCATGTGTGGGTGGGCAGCAGCAGCAAGCCCTCTGCAAAAAACTCCATCCATGCGTCCAGAACCGTGTCTGCGCCGCCCTCCACCGGGCCGATGGACTTCATGGAGGAATGGATCAGGATGGTCTCGTTGCCTGTCAGCCCCATCGCGGCAAGGTCGTGCTTGAGGTCAGCCTTTGTGTATGCCATGTCGTTTCTCCTTTTCGGGCATTTTGTCTGTACCCAGTTTACCGCCTTTTGTGCGGCAAAGCAAGCACGCACGCAAAAAAGGCAAACACCCTGTTGTATTTGCCGGAGACGAGCCGGTATCTGCGGGGTGTGTGCCCTTGCAGCTTTTTTAGTAAAATCCTGTATACAGCATATCATCTCGCAGCGTTACCGCGAAACAAGCACAGCGCCTTGCAATTATAGCAATTTGACAGTTGTTTCCTGTTTTCTTTGTGCATTTGGTACAACAGTCACTTGATTGCAGCATTTTATCAGCACTTTTCCCGCATTGCAAAGTGGTATATCAGTTTTTCAGTTTCAGGAACAGTTCCGTGCGCGAGTGCGCATTCTTGTATACAAGTATTCAAATTAAGTTCCATTCCAGCATTGACATTCAGTTGCTGTAACGGTACAATGATACTAAGATTACATTTACCGGATAAATGGAGAACAACTATGGCTACATTACAGCACACTGATGAGCTCTATCATATTCTCGAGGACGAGATCTGCGCGTTGAAGATCCTGCCCGGGGAAGCGCTGAGCGAAAACCAGCTGTGCAAGCGGTTCGGCGTTTCCCGCACTCCTATCCGCAGCGTTTTGCAGCGGCTGGAGCAGAACCGCTTTGTGCAGATCATTCCCTGCAAGGGCACCATTGTTACCGCCATCGACACCGGCGTGGTGGACCAGCTCATCTTCCAGCGTGTTGCAGTGGAGGGCATGGTGTTCCGGGACTTTGTGCAGAGCTGCTCGCCCATGGAGATCCTTGCGGTAGAACACCTTTATAATATGCTGCTGGAAGTCGCTGCAGGGCGCAGCGACCCGGAGAACTTTGATTTCAACCACTTCCTCAGCTGCGACCTTGCCATGCACGAGTACTGGTTCCACAAGACCAGCAAGGAGTACCTTTGGGAGCAGATGACCCGCCCGCAGGCAGACTACTCCCGCTTTATCCGTCTGGACATCGTGGGTGCACGCAACGTGTCCAGCGTCGTCAGCGAGCACGCCGAGATGCTGCGCATCCTGCGTGAGAAGGATCTGGACGCCATCGAGCCGCTGATGCGCACCCACCTGTACGGCGGTGTGAGCCGTATGGGCAGCAAGATCTACTCGGACGAATACCGCGGCTACTTCAAGCTGCCGGAGAACAAAAAATAAAGAAGGCCGCTGCACAGTTCCCTGTGCAGCGGCCTTCTTCTGGTTGCGCCAGCAGGAGTCGAACCTACGATGGGGGAGTCAAAGTCCCCTGCCTTACCGCTTGGCGATGGCGCATCATGCAAAACAGTATAGCATATTTTCCGCTGTTCCACAAGAGGTGCGCCGCATTTTTGCAGCTTTTTCTGTGCGCTGTCTGCCGCACTTGCGGCGGTTTGGGTCGGTTTTTGGGCTTTGCGGCCGGGACCCTGCGTTTTCCATATCCTTCCATGTTTTTACGAAAGGCAAGTTTTGCGGGATGCGTTTTTCAAAAAACACAGTCCGCAGGGGGCACAAGATTCATATTGCAAAGGTGAAATTTATTTTTTTCCTGATTTTTCTTATTATTTTCTCAAAAGACTGTATTTTTTGTTGCGATTCTGGTACACTGGATGTGATAAAAATAAGTTGAAGAAACTACGCCGATGTCCGGGCTGTCACCGGGCGGGGCAGTGTCTCCATCTTTGTGAAGGAAAGCGAGGGATCTCATGAAAAAATTCCTGAAAACGCTGGTGGTCGGGCTTTGCCTGTTCACGCTGCTGTGCTGCGCACTGCCGGCTGCATTTGCCGCCGACAAAACTTCAGGGAGCAAAAAGGAAGAGAACGTGTACGCCATTGGTATGGATGCCCAAGGCGGCATCTGCTCCACCGTGGTAACCTACACGAACCTGTCCGGCAAACTGGAGAGCACGCCCGAGCAGCCTACCATGACGGGCTACACCTTTGATGGCTGGTACACCGAGCCGGTGGGCGGCAGCAAGGTGACCACCTCCACCGTGTTCACCTCCGACGCCACCATCTACGCCCACTGGACTGCCAAGGCCGGTACTTCTACCGTGCCGCAGCCCACCACCCAGCCTGCCGCCACCCAGTGGCAAAAGTATGTAGGCCCTGCCCTTGTGGCCGGTGCCCTGCTTACTACCCTGCTGGTCGCCACCATGTTCTGAACACTGCTGTAAACACAATGACACCATTGAAGAAAGGGATCTTACCATGACTACTTCTACCATGAAAATGCCCGCCAGCTATTCCACCATCGAAGCCGAGGAGATGACCTATCTGGACGGCGGCGCCAGCAACGCTTATCAGTCCTTCCTGGACATCGGCAAGGTGTTCAACTACATTGCCCGCATCTTCTCCGGTGCAAGCTCCATCATCAACAACGTTAACGTCATCTACCAGTCCTTTGTATCGCTGAACAGCCTGCTGGGCAGCTTCGGCAAGTAAAAGCATCACCCCAAAGTTCAGATCCGGGAGCCGCGCTTTTTTCGAAAAGTGCGGCTCCCGTTTTTCGTACACGCTGTAATTCAGTGCATTACTGCGCAGAACTTCGCGTTCCAGAATTGTGAACAGCCTTTTTAAGTTTTTTGGGGGTCAGTGGCCGTTTTTTGGGCTTTTTCTATATAAAAAGCAAAAAATGCGATATTTTTTGGGCTTTATCTCTTGATTTTGTGTCTGATTTGTTATATTGTTGTTACATGGAATGTGCTAAAATAAGATAGTTTATAAAAGGTCTCTCCAGCTGCGCAAGTTGCGTGGCAACAAGTGAGTTTTCAGGCATTTTCTTTAAGTTTTTTCGGTATTTTCGAAAAAAATTTCGTTATCTTTACATTCGGGAGTTTGTACGCAAATGGCAGATCGTGAACTGCGGCGGATGCACCGCGCTGAACTGATAGAGATCATCTATGCGCTGAAGCAGAGCGAGGACCAGCTCAAGGCGCAGAACGCCGCGCTTACCGCGCAGCTGCAGGACCGGCAGCTGCGGCTGGAAAGCGCCGGTTCCATCGCGCAGGCCGCGCTGGAGCTGAACAACGTGTTCGCCGCCGCGCAGGCCGCCGCCGATGACTATCTGCACTCGGTGCAGGCCAGTCTTGCGGACACCAACGCCACCGCCGCCAATACCCTTTCGCAGGCGCGCAGCGAGGCCAAGCGCATTCTGGAGCAGGCACAGGCAGACGCCGACAGCCTGAAAGCGCAGGCACAGCAGGAATGCGACGCCATGACCGCGGCCGCCGCGCAAAAGCGCACCCAGACCGAGGCCGACTGCAAGGCCATGGTAGAGCGCGCCGAGCAGGAGGTGCAGCAGCGCTGGCAGGCATTTGACCACAAGGCCAACGAGCTGCTGGACCAGTATCGCAGCACAGACGGCCTGCCTTCGGAGGAAACATGAAAAAACGCGATATCCGGTTCGCTTCCATCCCTTCCACCGAGGAAGTGGCCGCAGAACGTGAGCGTCTTGCGTACCAGAGCCGCTACCAGCGGGTGCTGCGCAGTACGATCTATATTCTGGTGGTGGTAGCCGCAGTAGCTGTGCTGCTGGCTACGCTGTTTCTGCCGGTGCTTCAGGTCTCCGGCGACAGCATGTACCCTACATTAAATGATAAAGACATTATCCTGCTGGTAAAATCCAACCACATTGAAAACGGCGAGCTGTGCGGGTTTTACTGGCAGAACAAGCTGCTGCTCAAACGCATCATCGGGCAGCCCGGTGATGTGATCGATATGGACGTGAACGGCGTGGTCTCGGTAAACGGCGTGGCGCTGGACGAACCCTATGTGGACGCGCTGACCGTGGGCGAATGCGACATCCGGTTCCCCTATCAGGTGCCGGAAAACCGCTACTTCGTGCTGGGCGACCACCGTGCCACCTCCATCGACAGCCGCAGCAGCGTGATAGGCTGCGTTGAAAAAAGCCAGATCGTGGGCAGGGTTTTCCTGCGGATATGGCCCTTGTCCAGTTTCTCGTTGATCCATTGACCCCGGGAGGAGGTATTTCGTTATGAACGACATTCTTAAAACGTACATGGAGCGGTTCCGTGAGAACCGGCACACCCTGCGGCGCTACACCGCATTTGTGCTGGCACTTGCCATGATCACCACCCTGTTCGTCAACTGGCAGCTGCATGGCGTGGGCATCTCGATGACCGCGCAGTACCAGTGCGGCGAGGAGGAGCACACCCACACCGCAGATTGCTACACCAAGGTGCTCACCTGCGGTTACGAGGAAGGCGAGCTTGAAAATGCGGACGAGGTGGCCGCCGCTGCTGCCACCAGCCAGCCCACCGTTGAGGCTGAGCCCGCGCCGCTGTCGCTGGAGCCGCAGATCGAGTTTGTGCCCCACGAGCACACCGAGGACTGCTACACCGAGGTGCAGACTCTGACCTGCATGGAAGAAGAGCACGTCCACGGTGACGACTGCTTCGACCCTGAGGATGGCAGCCTGATCTGCGATAAATTTGAGCATACCCACGATGAAAGCTGCTATACCACCGAGTACGAGCTGACCTGTGGACTGGAAGAGGGCGAGCTTGTGGAGCAGGTGGTGGAGCCCACCCAGAGCGCCGAGCTGGCGGCTATGGCTGTGGCCGAGCCTGTGGCACTGGAGCCGGCGGTGGACACCGTGGAGCCCATCTACCACCACCACACTGACGCCTGCTACGAGGAAGTGCTTACCTGCCCCCTGCCGGAGCATCACCACACTGTAGCCTGCCTGAGCGACACCTCCGCCGACGTTGAGACCCCCGAAGAGTGGCAGGCCGCCAACGCCGAGGCCGTGATGACCGGCAACTGGGACGAGGACCTGCTCAGCGTGGCAAAGACCCAGCTGGGCTACGAGCAGAGCGAGAAAAACTTCGAGATCGACCCCGCAGACGGCGTGACCCTGCGCTACTACTCCCGCTACGGCCAGTCTTACGGCAACCCCTACGGCGAGTGGGACGTGATGTTCCTCTCCTACTGCCTGAAGTACGCCGGTATCCCCCAGAGCGCCATCCCGCAGGAGGCCAGCGTGCTTGCCCTGCGCAGCTCCATGAGCGACATGGATTGGCTGCTGGACGGCGAGGACGGCAGCGCCGCCAATGTGGGCGACATCGTTATTTATAATAAGTACGTCACCCGCACCGTGGCTGTGGACAGCAGCGCCGATGGTGCAGCGGACGATCTGGACGACCAGTTCAGCATGGACACCGATTTCGAGAACGGCGCAGAGCTTGAAACTTCCGGCGCTTCTGCGTTGGATGCAGCCCCTGTCGCCGAGGACACCCCCGATCTCCCAGACACCGCCAACCCGGAGCAGCCCGCCGCAAAGCCTGTGGACAGCACCGGCACCTCTGCATCCGGCGCGGACACCCTTATCCCCAGCGTGGTTTCCCCCGCTGCCGAGCCGCAGACCACCACCGTGACTGACGCTCAGCCCGTGGAGACCGTGGGCATCGTGAGCGAGGCGGACGAGAACACCCTGACCGTTATCTCCGGCGACGTGGACGGCAAGGTGGCTGAGGTCACCCTTTCCAGCGCCGAGGTTCTGGCCGTGGTGGATGTTGCCGCCGCCCAGTACGCAGACGAGATGCTCTCCTCTGCCGTTGACGGCGCACTGCAAGCACCCGATATGCTTACGCTGGCGGGTGAGCCCATGACTGCAAGCACCACGGCCACGTTGAACGATAACTGGATCACCGGCATTACGATCAAGCTCAACGGCCAAACCTACACGGTCAAGGGCACTCCCACCACCGATGCCCCTACACTGCCCAAGGGTGTTTCCGTTACCGTCAATGACAATGTCTCCTTGCATTATGGCTTTGACATTCCCGATGGGAGCGCCAAGGGTGTAAGCACCCTGACCTACAAGCTCCCCAGCCATCTTATTCCGCTTAAAAACGTTGCAAGCGGATATCTGACTAACGGTCAAAACGAAACCATTGGTAATATTACCGTAGACACAAACGGTCTTGCTACCCTCACCTTTAACAAACCGCTGAGCGGACAGACCAGCGGCACATTTTACGTTGATTGCCGCGTAAGCGAAACATCGACCTCAACTGAAAATAAGATCAGATTCCCCGGAACCAACCATACTGTTGAGATCAAAAAGCAGACGGACGTTAAAGTTAAAAAAGAGATCGTAAAGAACGCCAGCGGCTCTGAGTATACGCTGCAATCTGACGGTACCTATAAGGTGCACTACAAAGTTACCGTAAGCACGAAAAACGGCAGCGGCGAGACGATCGATCTGGTAGATAAGATCACCGAGATCAATAATATTTCGGATGTCAAGTATCAGGATGTCAAGCTGTACAAGAACGGTAGCACTACACCGTACAGCGATTGCAAAGTGACTACGTCTAACGAAAACGGCCGTCCTGCAATCAAGATCACAACAGCCGACGGCAGCAAGCTGCCCGCGCTGAACGCCGGTGAGTATTATACACTGGACTATGATCTTGAGTTCAAGAAAACCAAGCAGGACTGGGGTAATATTAAAAATACCGCTTTTGCCAATGGCGAGAGCAACGGTAAAGAAATCAGTTTCCAAAACGAGCTGCAAAAATATGGCAGCTATGACCCAAAAACAAGAGAAATCACTTGGACGATCGAGATTTACCCCAACGGCAACACGCTGGCCGGGCTTGAATTGAATGATACCCTGCCTACCGGAACTGAAATGACCGGCAAATTCATCATCAAGGACAAGGACGGCAAAAAGCTTGTTAACAAAACTGCTTTTGAAATTGGTAAAAACAAATTCACCTACACCTTCCCGAATGATTCTCCCTTCAACGACCCGAATGCAAATTCCAAGTATACAGTAACCTATACCACAACTGCCCCGGCTGACTTTGCAACGAACCCCACTGTAAGCAACACTGCAACGATCAAACTCAATGGGGGCAAGAAGTGGGAAGGCACGGGCTCTGCCGGCTACAACAAAGGCAGCGAGGTCGTCAGCAAAACAACTAAATCTGGTAATAATGAATCCACCCTGACCACTTCCGATCTGGATACCACAACCGGGCTCTTTACGCTGCCTTGGAAGTTGGAAGTTCAGCTGCCCGATAATGAAGGCGCAAACAAGGTCGAGATTCAGGATACCATCAAAAAGCCCGAAAACGGCGACCATTATGCCGTCAAGAGCGAGTTGGAAGCAGACATCAAGGCTAACTTGCTGGTGTTTGTGGGAGAAAATTCCTACGGCTACAATGATCTGTTGGCTGCCGGTCTTAAACTTACTATCCATTATTACGCGGGAAAAGATTGTAAGGATGAGTACACTTCCCCGAACGATAACGACACAGTTCGCTCTTTCAAGCTGACGTTTGAAAAGACCGGTACGTTCGATCTGGATGAGGTCGTGATCTCCGAGTACTCTACCAAGGCATCGTATGATAAAACTGCGCTGAAGCCCGGTGACAAGATTGAATTCCAGAATAAGGGCAAAGGCAAGACCGCCACGTACTATTTTACCGTGCCCGCCGATAACAGCATGGGGCTTGTTAAAACGTCCTCTAATACGGCCGGCGGTACGAATAGTGAAGGCTCTTATAGCGCCAACGATGTCACTGTAGAAAAAGGCAACGGCTATACAGATTTTAATGGCGTCAAGCACGAGGGCACCTATATCTACTACCAGTTGGAGCTTACTCCCGGCGACCTGACAAAATGGACAGCCACCACCGTCACCGATACCCTGCAGGACGGCCTGACCTATGTTAAAGACTCTGCCTATGTAGTAGTGCTCCGTGGTGCTGAAGATATGTACACCACTGGCAATACATGGCGGCAATACATGTCCGATGCACAATGGTATAAAAATGGCGATGAACAGCCCCAGATTCAAGGAAACCTTTCAACCGCTGACTTCTTCAGCGTCCAGCAGAACGGCCAGAAGTTGACATTTGGTCTTACTGGTAATTTCAAGTATCTGAAATACCCCGACCCGCAGCTTGTCGACCGCATCCTGATCCGTTTTGCTGCAAAAGTGGATGATAGCATCTGGGATCCTACCCAGCAGGTGCAGACCGTATATTTCAGCAACTCTGCAAAATGGGGAGAGTATAGCTCTACCACCAAAACTGAGGTCAAGCATGAATCCCAGATCATAAGCAAGAAAGGACAGTATGATAATTCTACCGGCTATGTACGGTACTCTGTTGTCATCAACCCCGACAAGCTGAAGCTTGGCACCCACAAGATGATCGAGCTGGTAGACGATATGCACCCCGATGGCAACGAATCAAATACCGCCGCGCTGGTACGCTCTACGGTCAAGTTGTACAGCTATGACCCAACCGCTCCCGATAAGAAGGGCGCAGAGATCGCCGATGGTGTATATACTGTGGACTATAAGGAGACCCAAAAAAATCAGCGCAACCATTATATCCTTACCGTCAGCGTCCCGAACGGTTATGCCTATGTTCTGGAGTATGCTTACAGGAACACTTCTAAAACCGAGTACCGCATGAAAAACACCGCCGAGCTTTGTGGTAAAACGCTCGAGGAGATTTCCACAAAGACGCAGGCTACAAGCGCCGGAGGTACCGCTGATTCTGCCGGACTGCATCTGTATAAGGTTGATAGTCGCGATGCCCGAAAGCTGCTGCCCGGTGCAACGTTCAAGCTGCAATGGTTTAACATCGGCAGCGGTGAGTACGAGGACGTCCAGACTGTAACAACTGACGAGAGCGGTAAGATCGACCTGACCTTCTCCGAAGCTGCCGGTTTAAAGCCAGGTGAGGACGCAACCGGTGCTGTGTACCGCCCCCACAATTACCTTTACAAGCTGACCGAAAAACAGGCACCGGATGGCTACCGCACGGATACAGATTGGGCGCATTACTTCATCTGGACATCTGATTCCACCTCGGATGACGTTGCCTACAAAACCGCTGTCGGCAGTTACGGTGAATCTAACACCGGCGTAGCCCAAGGTAACGTCAATGTCTACAAGGGTAGCGCTTCCATTGATCTGGAAGTGACCAACGAAAGCAACCGTCTTACCTTTGTAAAACAGTGGATCGACAAAGACGGCAAAGCCATTCCCAAAGACGCTAGCAGCCTGCCGGATAACATCCAGCTGGAACTCTGGTGCACCCCGACCAAGGGCGATCCCACCAACGCTGAAAAGGCTGACACCATCACGCTGGAAAAGGCGAAGAGCTGGACTTACAACTACCCGATCCCTGAAGCCCATAAAAACTGGTACTTCTACGTAAAGGAAGTTGCCACCAACAAAAATTACACGGTAAGCTACATTGGCAATGATGGTGTGCAGCATGGTACTATTACCATCATCAACACCGAGACGGATTCCTCCGGCTACGAGCTCCCCTCTACCGGCGGCACCGGTACACTCCCGTACACAGCCGTGGGCGGCACAATGATGCTGTCTGCGCTGGCATATAGTTTTATCCACCGCAAGCGCAGACGCGAAGGGAGAGCAGATGACTAAACTGCACTTTTCTGCTGGCGTGCCGGGGCTGAGCCCCCGCCCGCCCAGCGCAAAGTTTACGCGATAGTCCGAACAAAACTACACCCCTACCCCCCCCCCTGTACAAAAACACAGGGGGCGGCAAGGGGCAGAAAAGAAAGGGGCTTTTTCCATGAAAAAAGCAATGAAGAAACTCATGGCTGCACTGCTGGCAGTTGCTATGGTTTGCGCCATGGCGATTCCGGCGTTTGCAGCTGAGGGTGGTACTACTGCCGGTACTGGTAGCATTACCATCAATGGTACCATCGCGGGCCAGACCTATAAGATTTATCGTATCCTGAATCTGGAAGCCAACGAGGGCTTTACCGCCTATAAGTACACCATCAATGATGTTTGGGCAGACTTTGTTAATGAACACACTGATGTATTCACTGTCAAAAATGGCATTGTTACCTCTACCGCTACCAGCAATAGTGCCGAAGTTCAAGCCCTTGCAAATGCCGCTGGTAAGTATGCAAAGGACAACAATCTGACTGCTGACGGCACTGCAACTGCTGCTGACCCCACTGTAAGCAACCTGCCACTGGGCTATTATCTGGTTGTTCCTGAGCCCGGTGTTGTTGAAAACTCCCTGTGCTCTCTGGGTACCACCAACCCGAACGTAACCATTAACGAAAAGAATGGCAAGCCCACCATCACCAAGCAGGTAGAGCACGCCGCCGGTTCTCCTGCTTCTGCTAATGATGCAACGGTCGGCGATACTGTAAAGTTCGTTGTTACGATCGATGCTATTGATGGCAAGCCTGAGAACTACGTCATGCACGATAAGATGGACGAAGGCCTGACCTTCAATGATAGCAGCGTTACCGTTAAGCGCGGCGAGACCATTCTGAAAAAAGGCACTGATTACGAGCTCAACACTTCTCCCGCAGACGGTGATACCTTTGATATCAAGTTCAATCACGTGAACACCAACGATGTTTTCACCGTCACATACTCTGCTGCCTTGAATGAGAAAGCCAAGGTCGGCACTGACGGCAACAAGAACGAGACCGTTTTGACCTATGGTGACAGCGGTAGAGTTACTGCCGAGTCTACCAAGACCTACACTTGGAGCTTCAACATCTTCAAGTACTTCATGGATGGCAATAATAAAGAAAAAGGTCTGGAAGGTGCAAAGTTCATTCTGTACCGTAAAGCAAGCACCAACTCTGAGAACGAAAACGAATATGCTGTGATGGACGCCAACGGTAAAATCAAGAGTTGGACCCCTGGCGAAAGCAACGCTACCGTTCTCACCTCTCCTGCAAGCGGCAACCTCACCATGAGCGGTCTGGCAAACGGTACTTACTACCTGAAGGAAAAAGAAGCCCCGCAGGGTTACAACCCGCTGGAGAACCCCATTGAAATTATGATCACTGCTGAGAGCTGGACGACTTCGGGAACGCCGTCTGCAAAGATCGAGTACAAAACCAGCACAGCAGAGGGTGCTACTTTTGTGGAAGCAGCTGATGGTACTACTGTGAAGGTCGAGAACAAGACCGGCACTACCCTGCCCAGCACCGGCGGCATCGGCACCACCATCTTCTACGTTGTTGGCGGCGGCCTGATGGTTGCAGCAGCCATCCTGCTCATTACCAAAAAGCGCATGGAGAACCGCTAAGCTCTCCTTTCCCCCGGCACAGAGCGGAGCCGCAAGGCCCCCTGCTCTGATCCTGAAACTATAACGTTAGGGAGTAGCCCACGAAAAAGAACAAAAGCACCATTATATTGATCCACGTCTTTTTCGTGGGTCTATCCGTGATGTTATACCCCACTATCAGCGATTACGTCAACCAGCGCAGCCAGTCCCGCGCGGTGGCAAGCTACGCGCAGGACGTGGACAACATGACCGATGCGGATCACAGCGCCTACTTTGACGCCGCCGATGCCTTTAACGCACAGGTGGCCGCCAACGAAAACGCCCTTTACCGCCCGGATCAGCTTACCGGCTACAACGACACGCTGGATATTACCGGCACGGGCATTATGGGTTACATCACCATTTCCAAAATCGGCGTGGAGCTGCCCATCTACCACGGCACCGGCGACAGCGTATTGCAGATCGCCGCAGGCCACTTGGAGGGCACCAGCCTGCCGGTGGGCGGCGCATCCACCCACGCGGTCATCTCGGCGCACCGCGGCCCGCCCAGCGCAAAGTTTACGCGATAGACCAAACAAAACTACACCCCTACCCCCTGTGCAAAACGCAGGGGGGCGGCAAGGGACAAAAAAGAAAGGGGCTTTTTTCATGAAAAAAGCAATGAAGAAACTCATGGCTGCACTGCTGGCAGTTGCCATGGTGTGCGCCATGGCGACCCCGGCGTTTGCATACAACACTTGGGAGACTGAGGAGGACCTCGACACAAAACACGATTACGGCGCTTTCCAGATCTTCACGGGTGATGTTAGTGAGGACAATAAGAAGATTTCCAACGTTGCTTGGGGCCAAAACATCACTGAACCTGATATTTTTCTGGACAACTTGAAGTTAGATTCTACCATCGGCAACCAGTTTAGCAACGCAAAAACTGCTCAGGATGTTCTTGCGGTTATCAGCACATGGCATGATTCCGATGATTACAGCATCGCTTTCGCGCGTTTTGTCTGCAAGTATCTCTACCCGACTGCAGACGCAAAATCGGAACCCGTCTATACAGGTCACACCGGTGGCTTCGAAATTCGAAGCCCAGGTTATTATCTGATCGTTGATACTAGCCCCTTTAGCGTGCGCGATTTCTATCATGCCTACAATTCCTTCATGCTGACGGTTACCAAAGCACCCTATCACGTTCAAATTAAGCATAAGGTTGTAAAGCCCACTGTTGAGAAGAAAGTTTATGACAACGACGATAAAAGCTCTTTTGGTGACAATAACGATTGGGGCAGTTCCGCTGACCATGCAATCAACGAAGAGTTCAAGTTCAGGCTGATCGCTAAGTTGCCCGCAAGCAAAAACAATGGCCGTGCTTACGATTTCTATGATAAGTACACTGTTTTGTTCAATGATACCTTGTCCGAGGGCATTACTTATGACAGACTCGATAGTGTAGTCATTGAATCCAATGACCAAACCTATAATATCACCAAAGATTCTTCGAAGTATGAAGTTGATGATAGCCGTCTTGAAAGTGATCACTATTTTGTGGTAGGCATTCCTGATGTCAAAACCTGTGTTGCAGATGCAGGGTTCAATTTGAATAACGGCGCTACGATTACGGTCACCTACACTGCACACCTGAACGACAAAGCCGCTGTCAATGCTTCTGCCAATAACAAAAACAGCGTACGGCTCCAGTACTCTAATAACCCCAAAGATAGCGAAGCATACTGGGGCTTCACTCCCGAAAGCGAAGTCTATGTGTACACCTACCAGCTGAACAACACCAAGTATCACGATAAAGCTGAAGCGGGTAATGAGTTGGCGGGCGCTGGCTTCCGTCTGTACAGCGCTAAAACTTGCAATGCTACAGAGGAAATCAAGCTCAAAAAGAATACTGACGGCACTTACTCTCGCTACTTTGGAACTGAAGATGGCGAAGAAATGTTCTCTAACGATAAAGGTCAGTTCAATGTCAAGGGTCTGGACGCCGGTACTTACTACCTGAAGGAGACCACCACTCCCACCGGTTACAATACCTGCGGTTTAACCACAGTGACCATCAAAGCAAACCACACCGGAAATCGTATTGAGCTTGATAGTTCCAACCTGTCCACCACCATCATCAACAACTCCGGCACTGTGCTGCCCAGCACCGGCGGCATCGGCACTACCATCTTCTATGTGGTCGGCGGCGGCCTGATGGTTGCAGCAGCCATCCTGCTCATTACCAAAAAGCGCATGGAGAACCGCTAAGCTCTCCTTTCCCCCGGCACAGAGCGGAGCCGCAAGGCCCCCTGCTCTGATCCTGAAACTATAACGTTAGGGAGTAGCCCATGAAAAAGAACAAAAGCACCATAATATTGATCCTCGTCTTTTTCGTGGGTCTATCCGTGATGTTATACCCCACCATCAGCGATTACGTCAACCAGCGCAACCAGTCCCGCGCGGTGGCAAGCTACGCGCAGGACGTGGACAAAATGACCGATGCGGATTACAGCGCCTACTTTGACGCCGCCGATGCCTTTAACGCACAGGTGGCCGCCAACGAAAACGCCCTTTACCGCCCGGATCAGCTTACCGGCTACAACGACACGCTGGATATTACCGGCACGGGCATTATGGGTTACATCACCATTTCCAAAATCGGCGTGGAGCTGCCCATCTACCACGGCACCAGCGACGGCGTATTGCAGATTGCCGCAGGCCACCTGGAGGGCACCAGCCTGCCGGTGGGCGGCGCGTCCACCCACGCGGTCATCTCGGCGCACCGCGGCCTGCCCAGCGCAAAGCTGTTTACCAACCTCGACCAGCTGGAAGTAGGCGATACCTTTACCATCACCGTGCTGGACCGGGTACTCACCTACGAGGTGGACAAAATTTCCATCGTGCTGCCCACCGAGACCGATGAGCTGAAGATCGCCGAAGGCAAGGACTACGTCACCCTGATGACCTGCACCCCCTACGGCATCAACACCCACCGCCTGCTGGTACGCGGTCGCCGCGTAGAGACCCCGGATCAGTACAAGCACCTCCGCGTTACCGCCGAAGCGCTTAAAATTGAACCCATTATTGTTGCGCCCATTATGGCGCTGCCCATGCTGCTGATCTTGCTGATCGGTATGCTGATTTCCACACGCAAACCCAAGAAAACGAGAGGTGAAGAACATGAAAAGCATTGATTTGCGTCATCGTCTGGCGGCTGTGCTGCTGGCTATGTGCCTTGTGGTATGCTGCGCCCTGCCGGCGTTTGCCACCAGTGCCAACATTGTGCTGGGGCGTCTGGGCTCGCTCCATGTCCGTCTGTACGACACCCACAACGATGTGCCCCTGCGCGGCGGCGAGCTTACCCTGTATCAGGTGGCCACCGTCAAGCGCACCAACGGCAACCTGTACTTTGACTATACCGGCGATTTTACGGGCTGCGGTGTCGTGCTGGGCGACCTTTCTGACAGCACGCTGGCAGACCAGCTGGTAAAGTATCTGCCCGCTGTGCCCGCTATTGCCGCCCAGCAGGACGTGAACGAAGAGGGCTATGCCAACATTACCAAGCTGCCGCAGGGTCTGTACTTGGTCGTGCAGACCGAGGCCTCCCACGGCTACGAGGCCATCAAGCCCTTCCTTGTGTCCATCCCCATGCCCGATGGCGACAACTGGATCTACGATGTGGACGCCACCCCCAAGGTAGGCGCTACCATCCCGGAAACGCCGGACACCCCCGACACCCCGGATGTGCCGGATACGCCCGACACACCGGACACCCCCGATCTCCCGGAGCAGCCGGATAACCCGGATACGCCGGTGAGCCCCGGCACACCGGATAACCCGGTAAGTCCCGGCACCCCGGACAACCCGGTAAGCCCCGAAAATCCGGATAACCCGGTCTCCCCTTCCACCCCCGATAAGCCTGTTCTGCCCCAGACCGGCCAGTTGAACTGGCCCGTGCCGGTGCTGGCCTGCAGCGGCGTGTTGCTGTTTGCCGCAGGCTGGGTGCTGAACCGTCAGGGCAAAAAGGAAAACTGACTTTGCACTCCTTTCTTTTCGGCACAGCGTGGCGTTGTGTACCGAATTTGCTCCCCCGCAAGGGGGAGCATTTTTTGTGCCCTTTCCCCTGCCGGGCGCAGCACGATTTTGAATGCGCTCCGCGTTGCTCTGCGCATAATCAGCGGAAAATATATTTTTAAATTTGCAATTCTGGAAAATCTGCGGATTTTCCAGAATTGCCTTTTCACGGGTGGGGTTTAGGCACGAACCCTCTCAGGCATCTCGCTTTGCTCGATGCCAGCTCCCCCGAAGGGGGAGCTTTTTGGGTGGAGCTGGCGAACGCAGTGAGCCTGAGGGGGTACACGCAAAAGAGCCGCTGTACAAAAAGTACAGCGGCTCTTGTTTTATGCAATCTGTATTAGGTTTTTACTGCTGCTGGGCGGCCTTTTTGGTCTCCAGTGCCAGAATGGCGTCGCGGCGGCTCAGGTTGATGCGGCCCTGCTGGTCGATGTCGGTCACCTTGACCACGATGGCATCGCCCACGGCAACCACGTCCTCTACCCGCTCCACGCGCTTGGTGTCCAGCTTGGAGATGTGCACAAGGCCTTCCTTGCCCGGAGCGATCTCCACAAAGGCACCAAAGTTCATCAGGCGGGTCACCTTGCCCTTGTAGATGGCACCGATCTCGGGGTCCTCCACAATGGTCTTGATGGTAAAGATGGCGCGCTTTGCGTCCTCCTGATTCACGGCGGAGACGAACACATGGCCGTCCTCCTGCACGTCGATCTTGCAGTTGCAGGTAGCGCAGATATCCTGAATGACCTTGCCGCCCTTACCGATCACGTCCTTGATCTTGTCGGTGGGGATCATCATGCTGAACATCTTGGGTGCCCAGCGGCTCAGCTCCTGACGGGGCTCGGCGATCACCGGCTTGATGATCTCGTCCAGAATATACAGGCGGCCCTTGCGGCACTTCTCGAAGGCCTCGGCAATGATGTCGTAGGTCAGGCCGTCGATCTTGATGTCCATCTGGATGGCGGTGATGCCCTTGCGGGTGCCGCCCACCTTGAAGTCCATATCGCCGTGGAAGTCCTCCACGCCCTGAATGTCCAGCATGGTCATCCAGCGCTCGCCCTCGGTGATCAGACCGCAGGAGATACCGGCAACCGGAGCCTTGATGGGCACGCCAGCGTCCATCAGTGCCAGCGTAGAGCCGCAGATGGAAGCCTGAGAGGTAGAACCGTTAGAGCTGAGCACCTCGGACACGCAGCGGATGGTGTAGGGGAACTCCTCCAAGGAGGGCAGCACCGGCACCAGAGCACGCTCGGCCAGTGCGCCGTGGCCGATCTCGCGGCGGCCGGGGCTGCGCGGTGCGCGTGCCTCGCCCACAGAGTACGGCGGGAAGTTATAGTGGTGGATATAGCGCTTGGTCTGCTCGTCGGTCAGGTCGTCCATCAGCTGGTTGTCCTTGGTGCCGCCCAGCGTGCAGGTGGTAAGCACCTGCGTCTGGCCACGGGTGAACATACCGGAGCCGTGCACGCGGGGCAGGATGCCCACCTCAGCGGCCAGCGGGCGGATCTCGTTGATGCCGCGGCCGTCCACGCGCTTGCCCTCATCCAGCAGCCAGCGGCGCACCACGAACTTCTGCATCTTGTAGCTTACCAGATCCAGATCGGCGGCGGACAGGTCGGGGTATTCCTCGGCGATCTTGTCCATGATGGGCAGCAGGGCTGCGTCACGCACGTTCTTGTCGTCGGTGTCCATAGCAGCCTTGAAATCGTCCAGGTACTTGTTCTGGATGGCGTGGAACACGTCCATATCCAGACCCACCACCTGGAAGTCGATCTTCGGCTTGCCGCGCTCGGCCACGATTTTGTTGATGAACTCGATGATCTTCTTGATCTCAACGTGTGCGGTCTTGATGGCGGTCAGCATGGTGTCCTCGTCCACCTCGTTGGCGCCGGCCTCGATCATCACGATCTTATCCATAGTGGCGGCAACGGTCAGAGCAAGGTCGCTCACCTTGCGCTGCTCCTGGGTGGGGTTCAGCACGATCTCGCCGTCAACCAGACCCACCTGCACGCCGCCGATGGGGCCGTTCCAGGGGATATCGGACACGGCGGTCACCAGAGAAGCGCCGATCATACCGGCGATCTCGGGGCTGCAGTCCGGGTCAAGGCTCATGACGGTCATGGTGATGCACACGTCATTGCGCATCTCCTTGGGGAACAGCGGGCGCATGGGGCGGTCCACCACGCGGCTGGTCAGGATAGCGCGCTCGCCGGGGCGGCCCTCACGGCGCATAAAGCTGCCGGGAATGCGGCCTGCGGCGTAGAGCTTTTCCTCGTACTCCACGTTCAGCGGGAAGAAATCCACGCCCTCGCGGGGCTTGGGGCTCATGACCACGTTGCACATCACGCAGGTCTCGCCGTAGCGAATCAGTGCGCTGGCATTGGACAGGCCACACATCTTGCCCATTTCAACCTTGAACGGGCGGCCGGCCAGCATGGTTTCGTAGACCTTGAAGTTGTCAAAGGTCTCTTTGCGGGAACCAAATTCGATTGCCATTGTTTCTGCCTCCTTGTTTTTCGGATCGTTCTATCCAAAAAGCCGTGGCGTGCGCATTATAGCAATAAATCCAGCGTCCCTGCCCGCAGGCACGGGCGTTCGATTTACTGCTGCAATACGCTGCCACCGCTATTTTGTGCGCATGGGATACATGGAGTTATACATAAAGCAAAGGGCAGGTACCTTTGCGGTACCTGCCCTCCGTTAAAATTACTTACGCAGACCCAGAGTTGCGATCAGAGCACGGTAACGCTCGATGTCCTTCTTCTGGAGATAAGCCAGCAGATTGCGGCGACGGCCAACCATCTTCAGCAGACCGCGGCGGCTGTGGTGATCGTTAGGGTTCTTCTTCAGGTGCTCGTTCAGCTCGTTGATGTGAGCGGTCAGCAGAGCGACCTGAACCTCGGGGGAGCCAGTGTCCTTCTCGGTCAGAGCGACTTTGGCCATAACTTCCTGCTTATTCATAATACAGTACCTCTTTCAAGTAATTTATCTGCCTATGGCACAGCGGCGGGAAACGGTTCTCCCAAAAGCGGGCATACTCCCAGCCCCGTACCACGGTAACAGATACAGTATACCAGATTGCCCGGCAGATTGCAAGAAGATTTTTGTCCGCAAGCCTTAATTTTTTACAATACCGCCCCAGTACAGCTGCACCTCCGGCAGCTTCTTTTTGCGCAGCAGAAACACGGTGGGGATCAGGTACAGCAGCACCGACAGAAGCATGGAGGCATCGTAGCCGCTCACGGCTTCGGCCACCGTGGTGGTGCCGTACAGCCCGCCGATGAGCATGGAGGAGATGTCCATTGCGCCGTGCAGGAACACCGTCACCCAGAGGTTGCCGGTGCGGAAGTAGACTGCGGCAAACAGCGTGCCCAGCGAAGCCGCAAACACGCACTGCATCAGCACGCCGAAAGGTGCCGAGCCCAGAATATTGGTCAGGTGCGCCGCACCAAACAGCACGCCGGACAGCAGACAGGCCTTCCACACACCGGCACGGCTGGTGCCGAAGTGTTCCAACAGGGTCTGGGCGATGACGCCCCGGAAGATGAACTCTTCCGCCACACCCACCATGGCCATGTTGGCCAGAAAGGTGCAGATGCGCACAGCGGGCTGCAGCGTGCCATTCTCCGGCCGGCCCAGCAGCAGCGAACCAAAGGTGTTGTAGCCGATGAATACCAGCGGGTACATACCCACCAGCAGGCCATTGAAAAAGCCGCTGCCGCGGCGGCGCAGCAGCCCGGCACGGTCTGTCCGTACCAGAAACAGCACCGCCACCAATGCGCCCACCAGCTCCTGCAGGGTGCTGTAGAGGTATGTATCCAGTGCAGAAAAATCTGCCCGGAACAGCACCAGCACAATGGTAAAGATCAGGTCGGTGACAAACAGGCTTGCCAGAAAGACCACTTCGGCCAGAACACAGAATACGAGCGGGTGCGCAGTGCGCAGTCGTTTGAGCATGAGGTACCCTCCTGAAATGTTGATAGCTCTATTCTACCACGATTCTCCCCAAAGCGATAGGGCGAAAATAAAGTGTGCTGCCGGGAGATCGGGGATCTGTGAACGGCTTGCAGCATCTTTTTACAGAAAGTTCATGTAAAAACGGGCTAAAATAGCCTTGCAGATTTGACGTGTCTGCCGCTTTGGTGTATCATATACTTGTATTGTTATGCGCGATTCCGGGCGCATCACAGCCCGATTTTTAAGATTTATGAGGTGTGACCTATGTCCCTTGTTGAAAAACTTTTTGGCAGCTTCTCTGACCGGGAGCTGAAAAAGGTGAACCCCATCACCAAACAGGTGCTGGCACTGGAGCCCAAGTATCAGGCCATGTCCGATGCCGACTTACAGGCGCAGACTGCCATGTTCAAGCAGCAGCTGGCCGAGGGCAAAACGCTGGACGACATCCTGCCGGATGCCTTTGCCGTCTGCCGCGAGGCTGCATGGCGCGTGCTGGGCATGAAGCACTTCCCGGTACAGGTGGCCGGCGGCATTGCCCTGCACCGCGGCGATATTGCCGAGATGCAGACCGGTGAGGGCAAGACCCTTGTGGCTACCCTGCCCGCCTACCTGAACGCCCTGACCGGCGAAGGGGTGCACATTGTTACCGTCAACGACTATCTGGCCAAGCGCGACAGCGAGTGGATGGGCAAGCTCTACCGCTGGCTGGGGCTGACCGTTGGCCTGATCGTACAGGGCATGGACGGCGATGCCCGCCGGGCCGCCTACAATGCCGATATCACCTACGGCACCAACAATGAGTTCGGCTTTGACTACCTGCGCGACAACATGGTGACCTACAAGGCCAACATGG
>OLYB01000834.1_pt1 | contig 27005 bp, 22 predicted proteins | sample 1674481 | NCBI WGS metagenome assembly OLYB01 (sample SAMEA103958167, study PRJEB25191) | human gut metagenome
GCAGGGACGCTTAACGCTACACGTCCGCAGGTTAGTACATATATCTCAGGTTAGTGGCGTTTTTTTGAAGAGTCAATGTCAGTGCAGTTGTAATGATGCACTCACGAAATTATTAATGCCCTGTCGATATGGAAACTGTTTTAAGCAGTGTTGGCGATATGTTTTACGGTACAGCTTTAATAATCAGTCTGTCGAAAAACCTATATATTTTTTGAAAATGAGTGTTTAGCGTTGCTTACCAAAAGTTTTGCAGGACGCAAAGCCCACAAAGCGTTCTTATAGGGATAGAGAATTTGCTCTGTTTTTCATATAAACAGGCTTGTTTTATAAGCAAAGCCGTACTGTTTTTAAGCAGTACGGCTATAATTTTTAAGACCACCTTGCCGTGGTATGACGATGAAACCCGCACATAAAGTACGGTGGGTAACTTTCCCCCGATTGTTTCACGCTCCCTTCTTCCGCAATGGCGGGAGGTCTGCAATCCGCAAACGGAGAGAAATCCCTATTAAAGAGTGTCGGATCATATGAAATCATACTGAAGCGAACAAGGCAGTGTATTAACTTTTATTCTTCCTCTTCGTCAAGCTCCTCAAACACGTTGAAGAATTCCTTGGCTACACGGTCATATTCCTTATCGTCATCTATTGTTGACAGGTAAACATCATCGTTCTTGTTTACTTCCTTCAGGATAACGTAAACGTCACTGTCGGCGTTCTCGTCTTCTTCTTCGGGAATAACGGCACAGTATGTGCAACCGTCAACCTCGATGCGCCCGATAAGCTCAAATGTAACGGTATCGCCGTTTTCGTCCTCGAGGTCTATATACTCGGCAGTGTCTAAGTCGTTGTCTGTGATGTTTTCGATTTCTGACATTGTTTATTCCTTCCTTTTCCGAGGACCGTTTCAAGACCTCTGTTCTGTATATAATTTTACACGAAACCAAAGGTGTTGTCAAGAGGTATTTTATGATTTTCTCACAATACTATTCCTGTGGAGGTCAAATTCCCTTAAAATAGCAAATCGATGTATTTTTAAGTTATAAATATAGCTTAAACACGTCGATATTGTGTAAACTGTGTAACTATGTGACTAATATACAAAACTACGATATGCAATTTGTATAGTTTTCATTCAGAAAAGTGTTGACTTATACCTTCTGATGTGTTATCATATAGACAAGGAAAAGGAAAGTTCCCCAGACAGAATAAAACATCTTCATGCTGACTATTTAACACGATAAAGAGGGTTTTATTCAACATATATACGATTCGGAAACCGTATATAAATAAAGTCGGATAGGAGGCGAGTCCAATGGGTCAGGAAAAAAGTGAGTCACAGCAGTCTGTTGAGGCTCGCAACATAAAGTAAGAAGTGAATAGTACGATGACAATACTCATACGGTACTCATCGACACACATAATAAAAAGGTTTTGACCTTTAATTGCGAGTAAAACGGCTACCGGACAAAGAAAACAAGAAACCTTATAGCGATTTGAAAAATCGCAGATTTCCGCAAAAGCGTTTATTATATACAGCTTTCAAGGTAAATACAGGTAAGGTGATTGAGATGTACAGTTCAAGACATTCAAAGAGGCAGTTCTACTGATAACAGCTTAATATCCTGCATCGGCAGAAGTCGACACAGAGGATAAAAAGAGCAGCTGATAAAGCTGAAAGAAGCTGATTTGAGCTCTTAAGGATGTGTTTCAAATGGTAATATACGCTGACTGCATAATAAAGCGTCTAAGAAAGGTGCTTAACGAAGAAAGACAGTGAGGTATAGTCCAATGTACTGACAACGTACAGGTAGTGTGAACTACGAAATAATGTAAAAGTCGGTTAAGTTTAACGGCAGACAGGAAGTTGGTAGGATGATACCACGATGATGGCTGCAGAATATGCGAAGAACGCATAAAGCGAGGCAGTAAGCCGATAACCGATTCGACAATTGAATATAACAATAACTGACGGGCTTTGGAGTATGTGTTGCTTCAAAGCCCGTTTTCATTGCGCACATAACTTGCATTTACCGACAAAAAGTGGTATAATCAGAAAAACTCTGATTAAGGAGATTACTATGATAAAATTACCGAAGATGTATACAGCAAATTCAATTAAAGCGATGCACGAGAAGCTTAACCTTGATGCAGAAACAGTAATGCTGTTATATGATTATTTTGATGCGTTTTCAAATTTTTATGAGATGTTACCTTTGAAAGACGCATATAAGATAATCAAAAAACAAAATGATAAATTAAAGCTTACGGAAGAAGATTTTATTGCTTTTTCTGAGATAGCAAGGCACGAGGAGCATTTCTATTTTATACTCGGCAGTGAAGATCTGGACAAGAACAGAAAAAAGAGTAAGCCGATGGAAAGAACAATCGTAAACGAATCGTTGGTGCTTATTGACGAAATATTTTATAAAATGATGGTCGCTTCTCAGAAGGCAAGCCACTATTTGTTCCGGAGAAAAATAAGCTGCTCAGATATGTTGATGATTCTTTTATAGAAGAAAATGAGTATACAACGGCTCTGTATGATTTCTTTGTGAATAATATGAAATTAGGCGAGTCAGATGCATGGGATACTGTCGGCGATTGTATTCTGGAAATAAAAAACGGTGAAAATCCTCTTGAAGAAGTGCTCAGCTATCTTGATTATCGCAAACTTTTGCCGGAGGAGAAAAATCTAAGTGAGTTGATAAGCATTATATCACGTTTGAATAACTTTACTAGAACACCGGTAAATCGTGGATTTACACCTGTTGAGCTTAATCAACTCGGCAGAGGTCTGTCTGCCGACAGTGTAGCTTTTGAGGAAGATGATCTGATACCGCAAGCCGTTTTTAATTCAAACAGCGAATCGTCAAAACAGTAAACAGGATAATTATAAAGCAAGCCGTTGGCGCTGTGATGTGCGTCAACGGCTTGCTCTTGTTATCAGTATATTTCCTGTTCAAGATTTCTGAACATATCGTCATCGAAAAAATCCGTAATGGTTATCTGAAGTCCGTCGCAGAGCTTTTTCAAAGTTACTATACCGATATTTTTGGATTTCATATTGATTATATCGTTTACGGTCGATTGGGTAACAGCCGAAAGAGTTGCCAGCTTATTTACGGTTATGTTTTTATCCCTGCATAGCTGTAATATGCGCCTTGAAACTGCTTCGGAAACAGATTTGCATACCATTATCATCATTCCTTTCAGTAATGATGATACCACAAATTTCCGATAATTATTAACGGTAAACCGTTGACAAACAAGTGATGGTGTGATATAATTCAATTAACGGTAAACCGTTAATAATTTTGTTGAGAGGTAAAAAATATGTTTGATTACGATATTTCTTCTAAAATGAATGTTCTTGCATGGGTGAATTTTATCGTAGGCTTGATAATCTCGGCAGTTGTAATCATTGTATGTGTCAATACCGGTGGTGCGTTTATATGGATTGGAATTATAGGCGTGGGATTCGGTGTGCTTGAAACTCTGGTTGTTTCGTTTATAATTGCCGCATTTGGTAAAATTTCAGGATCGCTTGAAACTATGGTATATTATAGCAAAAGGTGGAATCCGATTATTTCGTCTATAGCATCTTGGGAATGCAAAAAGTGTGGTACTATAAATCCCGGAGATACGATAGTTTGTTCAAAGTGCAATGAATACAAAGAATGAGTTGATTCGATAAGAATTACAAAAACGGTGAGCCTCACAAGCCCACCGTTTTGTGTTTAATATTTTAATTTATCACTATCGTTCAATCCCGACCGTTTCACTATCCTGCATATATCCGGAACTATAAAAAGCGGGTATTGAAGCGGCACATTGCTATTAGTAAAAATAAATCTTTACTATCGTTTATTCCCGACCGTTCCACTATCCTGCATATATCTGCAACCTATAAAAAGGTCGGAACAGTCAGCGGCGACTCGCCGCAAGTTCGGAATTTGAGGCGGCACATTGCTATTAGTAAAAATAAATCTTTGCTATCGTTTATTCCCGACCGTTTCACTATCCTGCATATATTCGCAACCTATAAAAAGGTCGGAATTACGAGCCGAGGTACTCGGCTTAGTAGCCGTATTCGTCGGAGATGAGGATTACTTTTATTCTGTCCTTGTCACGCTGATGAGCCATTATGACATAATCGTTGCAAATCCTGTCGGGGCTTAAGCAGTGCGCACATCTGCCTGTTTTTGCACAGGGGGTGTTTCTGCCGAGCCTTACACAGTTTGCGGGAGATGCAATCGTTTCAAGACGGTCAACGGCTGAGTGGAGGTCTGTTACAATCTTGTTTAAGCCGGCAACAATGATTACCTGCTTCGGTCCGAATATCATGGCGGCTACACGGTTGCCTGTGCCGTCAACGTTGTATAATTCGCCGTATTCGGTTACCGCATTGGTGCTTGCAAAGTATGTGTCGGCAGAAAAAGCCTTTCTGTAAAGGTCGTTTACCTCATCAGGAGAGAGCTTTTCACGGTCAATGTAGATACCGCCGTAGTTTTCGTTCAGAAAATTCTGAATGCCGGTTTCTTTGAGCGTCATTGTTCCGCCGGAAACTATCAGCTTGTCGTCCTTTATAAGCTCCTTTATTATCTGCTTAGCCTCGTCGGGAGTATCGACAAGATAACCCTTCATATTGTTCTTTTCAAGGGCGGATATTACCTTTTCCGCTCTTTTTTTGAGTGCGGCTTTTACATTTTCGTTCATATTATCAGTTCCTTTCGTCATTTTGTACGGTATGACCGCTGTATAAGATAAATATAACATATTTCGCAAAAAAGTCAAGAATAGTGATAGACATTTAAAGCTGAATGTGCTATAATTGACTACAAGCAGAGTTGTGAACTGCGGTTTATGAAGATACGATATAAAACGGTAATATTCCGATAAATAGAAAGGAACATAATATGGAGATATTAAAGCTCAATGCGCCCTGCAAGGATTATATATGGGGCGGTAACAGATTAAGAGAGGAATACGGCAAGGTATCAGATGCAGATAAGATAGCTGAGAGCTGGGAGCTTTCCTGCCATAAGGACGGTCAGAGCGTTATTGCAAACGGCAAGGACAAAGGCAAGACGCTTTCCGAGTATGTAGCGGAAAACAAGAATGCACTCGGTACAGCCTGCGACAGATTCGAGTATTTCCCCATACTTATAAAGCTGATAGACGCAAAGGATAACCTGTCTGTACAGGTACACCCCGACAACGATTATGCTATGCGTGTAGAGGGCGAGTACGGCAAGACGGAAATGTGGTATATCGTTGACTGTGAGGAAGGCTCACAGCTGATCTACGGCTTTGATAAAGAAATTTCAAGAGAAGAATTTGCGGACAGAATAAAGAATAATACCTTGCTTGAGGTCACTAACAATGTTCCCGTTCATAAGGGAGATGTGTTCTTCATCGAGTCGGGTACGCTCCACGCTATCGGCAAGGGCATACTTATTGCCGAGATTCAGCAGAACAGCAATACGACATACAGAGTATATGACTACGGCAGAGTAGGAAAGGACGGAAAGCCCAGAGAGCTTCATATTGAAAAGGCTATAGACGTTACCGCGCTTTGCCCTCCGAAATATGATACAAAGCCTCAGGGCAAGCCTGTAAAGATAGACGGCGGCGAGGAAACATTGCTCCGCAGCTGTGAATATTTCGATGTTCATAAAATCAAGGTTTCAGGAACAGTAACGCTTGACGCAGATGAAAAGTCGTTTATGTCGGTGCTGGTGCTTGACGGCAGCGGTAAAATCGGTGAGCTTGACGCAAAGAAGGGCGACAGCTTCTTTGTTCCTGCAGGCTACGGCAGATTTACTCTTACGGGTAATCTTGAGGTAATTCTTTCTGATATAGTTTAAGACTTGTGTTTTGAAAGGTTAAAGGGGATATATGAAGTATTATATCGGCGTTGACATTGGCGGTACGAATATCAAGGCAGGAGTGGTTGACGAGAACGCACAGCTCGTTTCGAAAATATCACTCAAGACAAATGCGGCAGACGGTTATAAAAGAGTCCTTGCGGTAATCATTGACGCTGTTGAACAGGCTGTACAGCTTTCGGGCGAGGACATTGACAGGATAAAGACTATCGGTGTCGGCTGTCCGGGAACTATGGATAACGAAAACGGCACAGTGCTTTATTCGAACAATCTGCACTGGGAGAACGTTCCGCTTGCAAAGGATCTTGCAGAACATTTCGGCAAGCGTATCATCCTTGAAAATGACGCTAATGTTGCGGCATACGGCGAGTATCTTGCAGGTGCGGCAAAGGGTGCGAAAAACGCTGTAGTGCTGACGCTCGGAACGGGTGTTGGCGCAGGTATAATTATTAACGGCGAGATATACAGCGGCTCAAACAACGCAGGCGGCGAGATAGGTCATACTGTTATCGAGGTTGACGGTGCACCGTGTACCTGCGGAAGAAACGGCTGCTTTGAGGCTTATTCTTCGGCTACGGGACTTGTCCGTATGACGAGGGAAATGATTGAGAAATATCCGAGCGGACGGCTTCACGAAATGGTTGACCGTGACGGGAAAATTTCAGCAAGAACTGCGTTCAATGCCGCTAAGCTGGGCGACCCTGAGGGAAGGGAAGTTGTTGATAAATATATCAAGTATCTTGCCTGTGGCATTACGAATGTGATAAACGTATTTCAGCCCGATATTCTCTGTATCGGCGGAGGAGTATGCAACGAGGGCGATAATCTGCTTATACCGCTTAAAGCACTGATTGCAAAGCAGATCTACTCAAAAAACAATGCTAAAAATACCGAGATAGTAATCTGCACGCTTGCAAATGAAGCAGGTATGATCGGCAGTGCCATGCTCGGCAGAAAATAAAAATACTTTTTTACAAAGGAAAGGACAGTAAAAATGAGAAGCGATCTTATCAAGAGCGGCGTAGACAGAACACCGCACAAAGCCTTACTGAAGGCACTGGGTGTAACAGACAGCGAGATGCACAAGCCGTTTATTGCCGTTGTATGTGCGGCAAGCGACTATGTTCCCGGTCATGCGCATCTGCACGAAATATCAAGACAGGTCAAGGACGGTATAAGAAACGCAGGCGGCGTTCCTTTTGAGTTCTTCACCATCGGCGTGTGCGACGGCCTTGCAATGAACCACAGAGGTATGAGATATTCTCTTGCATCCCGTGAGCTTATCTGCGACAGCATTGAGGTTATGCTGACGGCACATCCTCTTGACGGTATCGTATTTATCCCGAACTGCGACAAGATAGTTCCCGGTATGATAATGGCTGCAGCAAGAATGAATCTCCCCTCGATTTTTGTAAGCGGCGGTCCTATGAATCCCGGCAGAGTACAGGGTAAGAGAGTAGGATATAACGAGATATATGAAGCTATCGGTCAGTATTCCAACGGCACTATAGGAGATGATGTTCTTCTTGATTATGAGAATAATGCTTGTCCTACCTGCGGATCATGCTCGGGTATGTACACGGCGAACTCAATGAACTGCCTTACAGAAGCAATCGGTCTTTCGATGCCGAAGTCGGGTACAGAGCCTGCTGTAAATGCCGCTCGCCGCAGACTTGCAAAGGAAACGGGCGAAAGAATAGTTGAGCTTGTAAAGCAGAACATCTGCGCTAAGGATATTATCACAAAGAAGAATATGATGAACGCACTCGCTACCGATATGGCAATCGGTGCTTCCTCAAATACGGTACTTCATCTTCTTGCTATCGCACACGAGGCAGGAGTAGACATTTCTCTTGACGACATTGACAACAAGAGCAAGACAACACCTCAGCTTTCAAAGCTCAATCCCGCAAGTGATATATTCATAACAGACCTTAACGATGTAGGCGGTATCCAGTCGGTTATCAAGGAGCTTGCAAAGGGCGGTCACGTTGATACGAGCGTTCTTACGGTATCGGGTACACAGGCCGACAGAATCGCCAAGGCTCCGAATGCAGACGGTACAATAATCCACACCTGCGAGAATCCTATCAGAAAAGACGGCGGTCTTGCAATACTCAGCGGTAACCTTGCAGAAAACGGCTCTGTTGTAAAGCAGGGTGCAGTTAAGCCCGAAATGATGGACTTCACAGGTACTGCGAAGGTATTTGACGGCGAACAGGCTGCTTGTGACGCTATCCTCAATAACGTTATCATCCCCGGTGATGTTGTTGTTATCCGCTATGAAGGCCCCAAGGGTGGACCGGGTATGCCTGAGATGCTTGCTCCTACGGCGGCTATTGTCGGCAAGGGTCTTGACGGAAGCGTTGCTCTTATCACAGACGGACGTTTCAGCGGTGCCAGCAGAGGTGCGGCGGTAGGTCACGTTTCTCCCGAGGCGGCTGACGGCGGACTTATAGCTTACGTTGAAAACGGAGATAAGATACATATCAATATACCTGCAAGAAGCATTGAACTTCTCGTTGACGATGAAACAATTGCACAGCGTAAGGCTAAGGGCGTCAATGCTCCCGTAAGACAGCTTGACGGTTATCTCAAGCGTTACGCAAAGCTGGTTACAAGCTCAAATACAGGCGCTGTATTTGAAGACTGATATGCTAATTTAATACTGTTCAGCAAAGGCTGTGTATTTAGGTACACAGCCTTGCGGTGATATTGATGACAGAAGGGGGCGGTAGCTATCGCTCACAATGATAATATGCACGCAGGACACAGGGAGCGTATGATAAGCCGCCTTAAAGAGTTCGGCAGTGAGGGATTTCAGTCGCACGAGCTGCTTGAAATGATGCTGTACAGCTCTTTTAAGCAATGCGATACAAACCCGATAGCGCACAGGCTTATTGACAGATTCGGAACGCTCAGCGGTGTGTTCTCCGCAAGCGAAAACGAGCTGTGCGAGGTCGAGGGTGTAGGCAGGTCTACCGCTCAGATGATAATTGTTCTTCGTGCGAACATAGAGCGTATGCTGTCGGAGAGCGTTCAGAAGGGTGAGATGCTCGGCGCATCGGGAGCGGTAAAGGACTATTGTATGGGGCTTTTCCGCTTTGTAGATACCGAACAGCTTAGAATGATATTTCTCGACAGCGAGTATTGTTTTATGTCGCAGGAAATAATAAGCACGGGTGCGCTTGAACAGGTGCGGCCGGATATAATGAGATTGCTTGAAAAGGCAGTGCAGAAAAGATGTCCTATAGTCGTTATGACGCATAACCATCCGAGAGGCAGTGAAATGCCTTCTACGGAGGATAAGATAATGACGAGAAATCTTTTCAACCTTCTTGAAAAGGCAGGAATTTATCTTGCCGACCACGTTATAGTCGGTATGCACGGCAGTCTTTCTATGCGTGAGAACGGTATTCTTCCTGATATATGGAACGATTTTTAAGGAGCTAAAATGGATAAGTTCGTATTAAAATCAAATTATAAGCCGATGGGCGATCAGCCGCAGGCTATAGACAGCCTTGCAAACGGCGTGCTTGACGGCGATAAGGAACAGGTCCTGCTCGGAGTTACCGGTTCGGGAAAAACCTTTACTATGGCAAATATTATCGAAAAGGTCAACCGCCCCACGCTTATCCTTGCGCATAACAAGACGCTTGCGGCACAGCTGTGCAGTGAGTTCAAGGAGTTTTTCCCGGATAATGCTGTCGAATATTTTGTAAGCTATTACGACTACTATCAGCCTGAGGCGTATATTCCGTCAACCGATGCCTATATCGAAAAGGACAGTGCGATAAACGACGAGATAGACCGCCTGCGACACTCGGCAACAGCGGCTCTTGCGGAGCGCAGAGATGTTATTATCGTTGCCAGCGTAAGCTGTATCTACAGCTTGGGCAGTCCTGAGGATTACCGTGAGAATATGCTTTCTATCCGTGAGGGTCAGGAGCGAAGCCGTGACGATATAATAAAAAGGCTTGTAGAAATACAGTATGAACGCAACGATATGAATTTTATCCGTAATAAGTTCAGGGTAAGAGGCGATGTGCTTGAGGTTTTCCCTGCAGGAAGTACGTCAGACAAGGCGATAAGGATAGAATTTTTCGGTGATGAGATAGACAGAATATCCGAAATAGATATAGTGACGGGCGAGGTGAAACGCCGCTTTTCGCACGTTGCAATTTTTCCTGCGTCACATTACATCGTAAGCAAGGCAAGGCTTGAAAATTCGCTTACCGAGATAGAAAACGAAATGGAAGAACGTGTCAAATTCTTCACAGATAACCATAAGCTGATAGAGGCGCAGAGGATAGAGCAGAGAACACGCTATGATATGGAAATGCTCCGTGAGATAGGAACGTGCAAGGGCGTAGAGAACTATTCACGGGTGCTTGCAGGAAGGGCGCCGGGCAGCTCGCCGATAACTCTTATGCACCATTTTCCGAAAGATTTTCTTATGTTCATTGACGAGAGCCATGTTACATTGCCGCAGGTAAGAGGTATGTACGGCGGCGACTTTGCACGAAAGAAAAATCTTGTGGATTACGGCTTCCGTCTTCCGTCTGCTTATGATAACCGACCGATGAATTTTGACGAGTTTACCTCGATGATAAATCAGGTCATTTATGTTTCGGCTACACCGGGTGAATACGAAAAGAGCCACGCTGTGAACACAGCCGAGCAGGTCATACGTCCTACCGGTCTGCTTGATCCGATAATTGAGATCAAGCCTGTTGCAGGACAGATAGAGGATCTTTATTCCGAAATAAATGAGCGTACCCAAAAGGGCGAGTGTGTGCTTATCACTACGCTTACAAAGAAAATGGCTGAGGATCTGACGGCTTATTACGAAAAACTCGGCGTGAAGATACGCTATATGCACCACGATATTGATTCTATCGAACGTATGGAGATAATAAGAGATCTGCGTATGCACGTCTTTGATGTGCTTGTCGGAATAAATCTTCTGCGTGAGGGTCTTGACTTGCCGGAGGTATCGCTTGTTGCGATACTTGACGCAGATAAAGAGGGCTTTTTACGAAGCGAAACCTCGCTTATACAGACTATAGGCAGGGCGGCAAGAAATGCCGAAGGCAAGGTCATAATGTATGCCGATACGGTTACGGACAGCATGGAAAAGGCAGTGACCGAAACCAACCGCCGCCGTGAGATTCAGATGAAATATAACGAGGAACACGGCATCACGCCTAAAACTATTGTAAAGGATGTAAGGGCGGTGCTGGAAATATCGTCCGGCAAGGATAAGGGCAAAAAGAGAAAATACACCAAGGCAGAGCGTGAGGCGCTTATCAAGCAGTATACCGCAGAGATGAAGAATGCGGCAAAGCTGCTTGACTTTGAACACGCCGCATATCTGCGTGACAAGATAAAGGAGCTTCAGGAAAGCAAGTAAGCTGTTGACGGAGATGACAAAAGAAAATGGGAATAGATAAAATAATCATCAAGGGTGCAAGAGAGCATAATCTGAAGAATATTGATATAGAACTGCCCCGTGACAAGTTGATAGTTATGACGGGACTTTCGGGATCGGGAAAGTCATCGCTTGCATTCGATACTATTTATGCGGACGGGCAGAGAAGGTATATTGAGAGCCTGTCATCATATGCAAGAATGTTCCTCGGACAGATGGAAAAGCCCGATGTTGACAGCATAGAGGGATTATCTCCTGCTATATCAATAGACCAGAAAACGACCTCGAAAAACCCTCGTTCCACTGTCGGAACGGTAACGGAGATATACGACTATCTCAGACTGCTTTATGCAAGAGTGGGCATTCCGCACTGTCCTGTCTGCGGTAAAGAGATAAGACAGCAGACGGTGGATCAGATAGTTGACAAGGTAATGGAACTGCCCGAGCGGACAAAGTTTCAGATCTTATCGCCGATAGTAAGAGGCAGAAAGGGCGAATACCGCAAGGAGCTTGAGGACCTTGTAAAGCAGGGCTACGCAAGAGTGCGTATTGACGGGATAATCTATGATCTTTCCGAGCAGATAAAGCTTGACAAGAACAAGAAGCATAATATAGAAGTCGTTGTGGACCGTCTTGTTATGAAAGAGGATATAAAGTCACGTTTATCCGACAGCCTTGAGGTTGCGGGAAATCTTTCGGGCGGACTTATTCTTATAGATGTAATTGACGGCGAGGAACTGAGCTTTTCGCAGAACTATGCCTGCCCCGAACACGGAGTAAGTATAGAAGAGCTTGTGCCGAGAATGTTCTCGTTCAACAATCCCTTCGGCGCTTGTCCTACCTGTACCGGCCTCGGAATTTTCAGAAGGATAGATGTAGACCTGATTTTACCTAACCGTGATCTTACTATCCGTGAAAATGCGATAAAGGCGAGCGGCTGGAAGTATGCGGACGGAACTATAGCGCAGATGTATTTTGACGCTGTTGCAAACGAATACGGGTTCAGCGTGGATCAGCCTGTTAAGGAACTGACAAAGGAACAGTTAGATGCGGTGCTTTACGGTACGGGCGAAAAGAAGATAAAGGTCGTCCGCAGTAAAGAGCAGGGTGGCGGTGTCTATATGACGGCGTTCGAGGGTGTGGTAAACAACCTTGAAAGACGTTATAAGGAAACAACGAGCGTATATTCAAGAGAGGATATAGCTCAGTATATGGGCGATACGGTGTGTCCCGACTGTCACGGTCAGCGACTGAAAAAGGAAGCTCTTTGCGTTACCGTATGCGGTAAGAATATCAACGAATTCTGCGATATGAGCATCAGCGAAGCACTTGAATTTGTCAAAAGCATAAAGCTGTCGGAACGTGATATGATGATAGCAAGTCAGATACTGAAAGAAATCAAGGAACGTCTGGGATTTCTGAGCAGCGTCGGACTTGAATATCTGACCTTATCAAGAACGGCAGGTACGCTTTCGGGCGGTGAAAGCCAGCGTATAAGGCTTGCAACGCAGATAGGCAGCAGCCTTATGGGAGTGCTGTATATCCTTGACGAGCCGAGCATTGGACTTCATCAGAGGGATAACGACAAGCTGATTGCAACACTGAAAAGATTGCGTGATCTCGGAAATACGCTTATAGTCGTTGAGCATGATGAGGATACGATGAGGGCGGCGGATTTTATCGTTGACATAGGTCCCGGCGCAGGTGTTCACGGCGGTGAGGTTATCTGTGCAGGTACGCTTGACGATATAATGAAGTGCGAGCGTTCGATAACAGGGCAGTATCTTACGGGAAAATTAAAGATAGAAGTACCCGAAAAACGCAGAAAGCCCACTAAGAAATGGCTTAAGATAACAGGCTGCCGTGAAAATAATCTGAAGAACATTACGGTAAAAGTACCGCTCGGAATATTCACCTGCATTACAGGCGTATCGGGCAGCGGCAAAAGTTCGCTTGTAAATGAGATAATCTATAAGCACCTTGTCGCAAAGCTGAACCGTGCAAGAATAAAGCCGGGTGCGTTCGATACATTCGAGGGTACGGAGTATCTTGACAAGGTAATAGCTATCGACCAGTCACCGATAGGCAGAACGCCACGAAGCAACCCTGCAACCTATACGGGTGTATTCAACGATATAAGAGAGCTGTTCGCATCAACCAATGACGCAAAGATGAGGGGCTATACAAGCGGAAGATTTTCATTCAATGTAAAAGGCGGACGCTGCGAAGCCTGCGAGGGCGACGGTATCAACAAGATAGAAATGCACTTCCTGCCCGATATATATGTACCGTGTGAGGTCTGCAAGGGCAAACGCTATAACCGTGAAACGCTCGAAGTTCACTACAGAGGCAAGAACATTTACGATGTGCTTGAAATGACGGTAGAAGAGGGTATAGCTTTCTTTGAAAATCACGAAAAGATAAAGAGAAAGCTGCAGACGCTTTATGATGTAGGGCTCGGATATGTAAAGATAGGTCAGCCTGCGACAACGCTTTCGGGCGGTGAGGCGCAGAGAGTAAAGCTGGCTTCGGAGCTTTCAAAGCGTGCGACCGGCAAGACTGTGTACATTCTTGACGAGCCTACAACAGGACTTCATACCGCCGATGTACACAAGCTGATAGATGTACTTCAGAAGCTGACCGACGGCGGAAATACCGTGCTTGTAATAGAGCATAACCTTGATGTTATAAAAACAGCCGACTATATCATTGATATGGGGCCTGAGGGCGGAAGCGGCGGCGGTACGGTGATTGCTACAGGCACGCCCGAAGATGTAGCGGCAAATCCCGTAAGCTATACGGGCAGGTATTTAGCACCCATGCTCGGTATCGAGAGGACGGAGCAGACGATGCTTGAATAAATTCTATACGGACAGATAAGTTATAATTCTTATCTGTCCGTATTTTGATAATATAGGCAGGCTTAAAAAGGAAAAAATTCGGGTACGCCCGATAGATAACAGCAGAGTTACCGATTGCTAACCGAAAAAATTAAGAAAATCCCTTGAAAATGGCGAGAGAATAGTATATAATATATTTGTATGTTCCGGGTATTTCCCGGCAAAGAACTACCGGTGACCGTGACAAGCTACGGCTGCGGTCACGAAAATTTGAAAGGAGTCTACAACTGTTATGACGTATTCACATGAAGTTGAAACTATGTGTCCCGTGAAGCAGGGCGTAGCGCACGGCGCAGCTCCCATTCCGGAAGAAGCAAAGTGGGTAAAGGCGAAGGAAATAAAGGATATTTCCGGTTTTACACACGGTATCGGCTGGTGTGCACCCCAGCAGGGTACATGTAAGCTGTCTTTAAATGTTAAGGATGGTGTAATTCAGGAGGCACTCGTTGAAACTATCGGTTGCTCAGGTATGACACATTCTGCAGCTATGGCGGCTGAAATTCTTCCCGGCAGAACAATTCTCGAGGCACTTAATACTGACCTTGTTTGTGACGCTATAAACACAGCAATGAGAGAACTCTTCCTCCAGATCGTTTACGGCAGAAGCCAGAGTGCTTTCTCAGAGGACGGTCTTGCAATCGGTGCAGGTCTTGAGGATCTCGGTAAGGGTCTTCGTTCACAGGTAGGTACAATGTACGGTACTCTCAAGAAGGGTCCTCGTTACCTCGAAATGACAGACGGTTATGTTACAGGTCTTGCACTCAATGAAGATGATGAGATCATCGGCTACAAGTTCGTTAACTTCGGCAAGATGATGGAATTCATCAAGAACGGTGACGATGCTAACACAGCATTCGAAAAGGCACAGGGTCAGTACGGCCGTGTTAACGATGCTGTAAAGATCATCGACCCCAGAAAGCAGTAAGGAGGAAATAACAATGGCTTTATTTGAATCATATGACAGACGTGAACCCCAGATTCTCGCTGTTTTAAAGAACTATGGTATAGGCTCTATTGAAGAGTGTGCAGAAATCTGCAAGGCTAAGGGTCTTGACATCTACAAGCTCGTTGAAGGCATTCAGCCTATCTGCTTCGAAAACGCTAAGTGGGCTTACACAGTAGGATGTGCTATCGCTATCAAGAAGGGCTGCAAGAGAGCAGCTGACGCTGCCGCTGCTATAGGCGAAGGCTTACAGGCATTCTGCATCCCCGGTTCAGTTGCCGATCAGCGTAAGGTTGGTCTTGGTCACGGTAACTTAGGCAAGATGCTTCTTGAAGAAGATACAAAGTGCTTCTGCTTCCTCGCAGGTCACGAATCATTCGCAGCTGCAGAAGGTGCTATCGGTATCGCTGAAAAGGCAAACAAGGTTCGTAAGGAACCCCTGCGTGTTATCCTTAACGGTTTAGGTAAGGATGCCGCTCAGATCATCGCTCGTATCAACGGCTTCACATACGTTGAAACAGAGATGGATTACTACACAGGTGAGGTTAAGGAAGTATTCCGCAAGTCTTACTCTGACGGTCTTCGTGCTAAGGTTAACTGCTACGGCGCTAACGATGTAACAGAAGGCGTTGCAATCATGTGGAAGGAAGGCGTTGACGTTTCTATCACAGGTAACTCAACTAACCCCACACGTTTCCAGCACCCCGTTGCAGGCACATACAAGAAGGAATGTGTTGAAAAGGGCAAGAAGTACTTCTCAGTTGCATCAGGCGGCGGTACAGGTCGTACACTCCACCCCGATAACATGGCTGCAGGCCCTGCTTCATACGGTATGACAGATACAATGGGTCGTATGCACTCTGACGCTCAGTTCGCAGGTTCTTCTTCAGTTCCCGCACACGTTGAGATGATGGGTCTTATCGGTATGGGTAACAACCCCATGGTTGGTGCTACAGTTGCTTGCGCAGTTGCTGTTGAGGAAGCACTCAAAGCTTAATCAATAACATCGGTACAAGATAATATGCAATATAAGGCGGTCGCTGTTTGGTGACCGCCTTTTTGCATAAATACAGTCCCAAATCGATGCAATAACCGAACGGTTGGGAAAATTGTATACTGCTTTCTCGTTTTATTTAAATTATAGGCAAATAAATTGCGATATTTTTTAAATTAGGAAGATAAGTTGCTTGACAAAAGCGTGAAAATATGTTATGCTATATATAAACCTAAGACCAAACAAAACAAGTATTTATTACTGAAAGCGAGGAGGCAATATTATGGCAGAACTTAAGAACTGGCGCATTCATTATAACTGCGGAGAGTTCATAGCATACGGAATAGTATACGGAATGGCTTCGTACAAATGGAGTGAAGGCGCAGGCGTACATACCTCACCGATAAGCTCGGTGGAAATCGACGAATCAGGGCTTCATATACAGACAAGAAACACGCTTTATTTTTTGGATAAAGACTTCATAAATGTGGATCAACACGATGATTCATTAAATGCCTTAGCGCAAGAGTTCTTTAAAGACGATCCCGAATTGTTCCTTTCAAAAATTCACAAATGGTTACGCAAGGCACAGGAGGATTTTAAGAAAAATCAAACTTTGCTTGGCAATGATACGGTCTACCTTGAGCTTATCCCGTCTACCGACAGTTTCTTTTATCGTGCGTTGTATAAAGATGAATACGGAAGAACGCATATTGAAAGAGCAGAGTACCATGCAGGAGATTTTCAGGATTCTGTGATTCTGTGTAAATCGGGTGTGCGTTGGTTTCCGGGAAGTAGGGGTATTACATTCTACGACAGACTTTACATAGAGGAGCCACCGAAGGATAAGGTCGGATGTATCAAAAATGTCGGAGTAAAACCGATGAAGATAACATTTGTAACAGATAAGGAAATAATCCTGCAACCGGGTGAACTTTACAAGGCACAATAACTTAAGTCTGATGAGTATTGAAACAGCTTGATATGATATAGAAAGACCGCCTTGCAACTGATGATTGCAAGGCGGTCTTCCTGCGTTAACGCAAGCATAAGACTTAATTGTTTGCTCGGAGTAACCGTCTGCAAAGCAGCGATTCCTCATATTTGATTTTATCATAGCTATTGCGTGATGTCAAGACGATATCAGAGTATTTTTGCATCTGAAAGGAGAAAATTATGAAGGAAGTAAATCCAGAAACTTTCACAACAGATATTTCAGACATGAACAAAAGAAAAGCGTTTGCCATACTGAAAGATTTTGTTCTCAGCGACGAATGTTATCAGGGAGAAATTCTCGCTGTTTGCGGCTTGAAAAGAACGGGTAAAACAACTCTTTTGAAGCAGTTGCTTTGCGATATTGTCGCATATACTGCGTCCTGTGCTTTTTTAGAAATGCAGGACAGCGATACAATGAAAATGCTTGAAAGAAGAATTGAAGAAGAACAAGCAAAAGGTAAGACGGTTATATTCATCAATGAAATAACCAAAGTGTCCGATTTTATCAATAATTCTTCTTCGCTTGCGGATTGCTTTGCAAAAGCGGGTGTAAGAATAATAATTTCCGGTAAGTATAGTCTGAGCGTTGCTTTTGCAGAAGATTACGAGCTGTATGACAGAGTGCGAAAAGTCAATACGACTTATATTTCTTTTGCAGAATACCACACGCTTTTCCCTTTGGAAAATATATATGATTATATTCGGTACGGAGGTTTGTTTTACAAAAATGAAGCCGAAAAATCCACAATCGGATATGAAAATATACTGAGCTATCTGCACGATGCAGTTACTATGAATATTGCAAATTCATTAAAGAATAACGCCGATATAGATGAGAGAGATTCCGCATTTAAAAATATCAACGAAACCGAGCTTAAAAGTATTACAGAAAAGGCTGCAGGGCTGTATAGCGGTTCGCCCGACGGAGAGATTATTACCGCTTTGACAGATAAAAAAGATAATGCCGAACAGTTCGCCCGGATGATCGGTTCGGGTAAAATTGCCGATAGTTACATTACCCTACAGATGATAAAAGAGCTTGAAAAATGGCTGAAAGAAATCGGTTTTCTTGCGTTTATCGAAAAAAGAACATTCACAAATGTATCGGGAGTGTGGAAAAAACTGCCTCCGACTTATGAATATCATATAGTACAGCCTGCTGTCAGATACAGTTTTCTGAAAAAAGCAGCTGAATCTGAGATAGAACGGTATCAGCACCTTGATAAGCAAAGGCAAAAAGAAATGGCGGAAACTCTGAACCGTAATATGTTAGACGAGATAGTCGGGCAGACGGTTATCTTTGACGTTATGAGCTCTTTGCCTGACGAACGCTATATCGTCTGCAAGCCCGAATTTATGCACGAAAACCGCCTTATCAACGGTTATGATATGCTTATTTATGATAGACAGGAAAACAGTTACAGATATTTTTTGATAAGACGAAAGTCGGATGATTATGCCGATAATATTGAAGAAATAACGTCGGTAGCAGAATCGCATTTCGGAGAATGTAAAAGCGTCTGTATGCTGTACGTCGAAAAATCTCCGAACGGTTTTGCCGGCAGGGAATGTTATAATATATCCGATTTCCTGATTGCCGTAGATAAATACGGAGATATGGACAAAGTAATGATCTCGCTAAAAAAGCGGGGAAGTAATTAAAGCAATTTCAGGTTGCTTAATTACTTCTCCCACGACTTTTCAAGATACCGTACCGGTACTGTTTCTGTCAGCCATACGCCGTTTTCGGACAGAAAGAACGTATATCCGTCCCGTGACATTTCGCCGCTTTTAACACGGTAGATAAACGGTTTACCGTGCCGTATGCCGACATTTCTTGCAGTTTCGGTATCCTTTGACAGATGAACATACAGCCTTGATTTGTGCAGAAGTCCCTGCTCGTCGATCGACTGAGTAAATCTTTCGGCAGTGCCGTGATAGAGGTATTCCGGCGGTATAGCCGTTTTGAGTTCGACATCTACCTTTATCGAATGTCCCTGGTTCGCTCTTATTTTGCTTTTGTCTTCGTTGAATGAATATCTTTGCTTGTTGTCATTTTTTACGATTTCGCACAGCCTGTCAAAGCTGATTGGCTCTTTATTTTCAGCAATGCACGCTAAAAGCCCGGTCACATCAGCCCAGCCGTGCTCATCCAGTACAAGCCCGGCACTTTCGGGTTTGTGCCTTAATAAAAGAGCCATGTACTTGCTGATCTCTGTATCTGTCATGATTTCACCTCATTTAATTTTTTATTGTGATAAATTATAGCACGGATTTTTTTCTTGTCAAGTTTGCGGGAAGTATTGAGCTTCTGCTTTTGCTATAGCAGATATGTTTCGCATCATGAGCGTTTATATTGCTTTACGGTCTATGCGTTGACAAGTGCAATTTAATGTGTTAAAATCTAAATTAACAAAGTGTGTGTACCCGGATTTTAAACGTGTGACAGGGTGGTGATTTTGTGCTGTATACGCAATATAATTTCAAAAGAGATTTTTTCTATGAAGCTGAAAACGCAATAGAAAACAGTAGTATCACGTTTATTACCGGTCCGAAGAAATGCGGGAAAACGGTATGTCTGCGTCAGCTGGCTGATGCTTATGAAAATGCGCTATACATCAATATGAAGTATGATTTTGATACAGATGAAAAACGGAATGATGTCGTAAGTCGTGCAGTAAACAGCATAGCTAACGGTCAGAAGATAATTTACCTTATCGACGATGCCGAATATTTGGCACTACCTGATAAAGATATAGCAAAAATAGCCGGTGCGTACAGCAAATACGATAATCAATGCACAAAAGTGGTTTTTGCCGGCAGTCATTCAGAATTACTTGAGTTTTGGGGGCATATCGCTTGTGGCGGTAATGCGTCTTTTATAAGAGTCGGCTTTCTGAGCTTCTCCGAATGGCTGTCGTTCAAAGGAATGACAGATGTTTCAGAGAGGGCATACGCAGACTTTTTGCACGGCTGTAAGGAGTTTTGCCAAGGCTTTGATAATACAGAAAAATATTTGCAGGATTACCTTGATGAAACGGCTGAGCTTGCTGAAAAGCCTATAGAGTATATTACCGGAGCAGAAACCGAAAGCGTTAATGTTAATACTATTCTCGATGTCTTATGTTCCTCCCTTAAAGAGCAGATAAATAAGGCCGACATTTCAAAAATTCATACAGGCGAACTTGAAAAATCATTATCCGTAAGCGATTATGACTGCAAGAAAGCTATACGTTTTTTGTCCGACAACAAGCTTGCAACGCTGACCTATATTACCGATAAGCCTACAGCCGATCCGTATATAACACAGAAATTTCTGAAGCCGTCAAACGAATTGTACAGAAACCCTGAGGTGTTTTCAAGGCTCAGACTCACTGTTGACTATCCGATGTTCTGTATTGATCTGATAAATAGTGCAACAAAAGTTGCAAACCCGGACAAGATTTCCGATGATATTTTAAGAATAATCGTAACAGCTCATATCAGGAGCTTGCTTTCCTGCAGCGGCGTGTTTGAGTATGAAAATAGTCCCGTATCAACGGTTTTTATCGGCAACAGCGTATATTCGGTTGAAGTGTTGCTTTCAGATGACATCGCTTTTTCACATAGTCTTGATTCGGTTCCCGAAGATTATGAGAAAATTATCCTGACAAGAAGCAGGGAAGAGGCACTTAACAATGTGCGGTTGATACCGTATTACAGATTTATTTTTGATAGATCCGATAACAGAAAGAAGGTTTAATATGAAAATCAATGAAAAAATCCGTACTTTACGCATAAGAAGCAGACTTACGCAAAATCAGACAGCAGATTTTCTTGATGTAACACCATCGTTTATCGCTCAAGTTGAGAACGGAACAGCCGCTCTTACTGCGGATATGGTGAATAGGCTGTCGGCACTTTATTGTGTGCCTCTTGAAGATCTTATCAGTGATAATGAAGAATGTTTGCAAAACACCGATGACCTCAGCGGATATTCTGCCTATGATCTGAAAGCAATAGCGGATGTCAGCAGGATAGCACTGAATGCAAATTTTATGACAAGAAGGCTGAAAGCAAATAAAGTGCTATAGAACGAAAACCGTCTCCGAGTTGCCAATGTACGAAAAAGATGGTGCTACAATTGAAATGCGGCAAACTCAAGTAAGGATTTAATTAGACTTATTCAGTAGCTTTTGACACAAATATGACACAAATTTAAGGCGGTCGCTGTTTGGTGACCGCCTTTTGCATAAAAACCGCTCAAAAATGCCGATGAAACGTTAAAAACTATATAAACCCCACTACACATTAATAATAAATCAGAAAAATCCAAAGGCGGATATGATATGCTTGTTGCGTCTTATTTACCGTTATGCTATAATTTAATCAGAATCAATTGGGAGCGTGAGAAAATGCTCAGTGCCATATATCCTGTTCCGGCAAGCGAAGTCAGGCTGCCGTTTTATCTGTTGGGAATAGGGAGAACATCGCCCGAATTTCACGTTAAGCGTGATAAGGGGCTTACCTCGCATCAATTTCTGTATACTGCAAAAGGCTGCGGTATTTTAGAAGTCGGTAACAGAAAATATAAGCTCGAAAAAAATTCCTTTATGTATCTTCCGCCCGAATTGCCTCACGAGTATTATCCTGAAAATGATGAGTGGAATACCTGCTGGATGATTTTCAGAGGCGACTTTCTTAAGGGTATTATGAATACAATGGGCTTCATCGGCGAAATGGTCGCAACGGATGCCGACCTTACAGCCTTTGAAAAGATATTCGGCAGAATATACAGTCTTGCGGCGGATAATCTTCATAACGGCGAAAAATGCTCGTTGCTGATATATAACGCTGTGCTGGCGGCAAAAGAGATACTCGGCGGTAAGCAGGAAGAAAACAACACGGGAAATCTCATAGCGGATAATGCTGTAAGATATATAAACGAGCATTACGGCGATGATATTACGCTAAGCGAGCTTGCCTGCCTTTCCGGCGTTTCACCGCAGTATTTCGACCGTGTTTTCAGAGAACGACTTAATATGAGGCCTATGGAGTATATCGCTCGTGTCAAAATCTCAAAAGCCAAGTCTATGCTTCTTGATTGTGATATGTCCGTGACACAGCTTTCAAAAAGTTTGGGATACACCAGCCCCACATACTTCGGAATCGTATTCAAAAAGTATGAGGGGATTTCGCCTTCCGAGTTCAGAAAAAACAGCGGTAGTGTAATTTAGTTTCAAAAAGTTAGAGTTATCATTAATTTAAGATTGACGGCGGACGTTTTTCGATATATATTTATATTGTGATTTTATATCGGGAGGGGGTGCTTTTGTAGACATTTAAAATAAATAACCGCACTTGCCATCGGTGCGGCGATTATGTGCACCGCAGTTAATACTGTATTTGCGGAAAATAATAACAGAGGTGATACGGTGAATATTAAAATTGACGGCAGTAAAGCAAACACAAGTGAAAACTTTCTCTACAGAGGACAGGGTATGATCAGCTGTAACGGCTCGTCAAGGCTTTTGCTTGACTATAAGGAGAAAAATCCCGAAAGCTATAACAAGATACTTGAACATCTTTACAGCAAAAACGGACTTAAATTTACTCATTTCAAGGTGGAAATGGGCGCCGATGTAAATACATCGTCCGGTACAGAGCCTGCGACCATGAGATATGAGGATGAAAAAGCCGATGTGACCCGTGGGGCAGGTTTTCAGCTTGCCGCCGATATTAAAAAGATAAATCCTGATGTAACGCTTGATATGCTGTGGTGGAGCGAGCCTAAATGGGTATCGGATTCAAGTGATGTTTATGCCGCAAGATATAAGTGGTATAAGCAAACGCTTGACGCCGCTTATGAAACCTACGGCCTTGTGTTTGATTATGTAAGTGCGAACCAAAATGAACGTGGCGTTGATACGGATTGGATAATCTATCTTTCAAAAACGCTTAAAAGCGAAAAGGACTGTCCGTATGATTACTCTGAGATCAAGATAGTTGCGGCGGACGAATGCGGCACTTGGGGCATATCAAGGCTGATGATGAAGAATAAGGAGCTGTGTGATGCGGTCGATGTGATCGGTTCTCACTACACAAGCTTCGCTGATGATACTACAAAAAAGCTCGCTGAGGAAAAGGGTAAAGAAATCTGGTTTTCTGAGGGAAGCTCACCTATGAACTATGCACAGTCGGCTTACCGCTTTGACGAGGGTAATTCCGGGCTCACAGGTCTTAACGGTGTGCTTGACATTGCAAACCGTATGATTACAATGGTGAGCGGCGGATATATGACGCTGTATGAATATCAGCCTGCCGTTGCAGGATATTATGACGGCGTTACATATTGCCACAAACAGCTTATAAACGCCTGCACTCCCTGGAACGGCTATTACACTCTTGACAGCGGATATTATATGAATCTGCATTTCTCACAGTTTATGGATAAGGGCTGGAGCTTTATATTTGACGCTTGTTACGGCGATGCAAAGGTCGGCGGTGACGGTCACGCACTGGTTGATGCAAAGTACAGCTATATTACCGCTTGCAGTGCACAAGGCGATTACAGTACGATTATTACAAATACAACATCGGAGCCTATCACATATAACTTTGAGGTGTCGAATCTTGCCAAGGCGGGAAACGAGGTATATGTCTGGGAAACAAGAGGCCCTGACAGCAATCAGGAATATGACGCTAACTACTTCAAGAAAATCGCTACGGTAACTCCCGAAAATAATAAGTATTCTGTTACAATAAAGCCGTATTCGATGATAACAGTGTCGACTGTAAATATCACCGATCCCGCATCTGACGCACCTGCGGAAAGTGAGAACACATTGCTGTCGCTTCCGTATTCCGATGATTTCGGTTATTCGGACGAATTCCTTTCATCAAGAGGAAACGCACCGCTTTATACGACCGATGAGGGCGGCGCTTTTGAGGTTGCCGAAAAGAACGGCGAAAAGGTGCTGGTGCAGAAGATTACAAAGGATATTAAGGCTAACGAATGGGGCGGTACACCTGATCCGACAACTAATTTCGGCGATGACCGCTGGTATAATTACAGCGTCAGTGCGGATATACTTACAGACGGGAAAGACAGCTATGCAGGCGTAGGTCTGAGATATATCCTCGCAGACAGCGGAAGGAGCGGTTACAGCGTTACGCTTTATGAAAACGGGAACTGGAATTTCTTCGGCGGAAAGAAGAAGGTTCTTGACGGAAATATAGCAGACTTTGATTCGTCAAAGTGGCATAATGTAAAAATTTCCGCGCTTAACAATGATATAACAGTTTCAGTCGATGGCGAGAAAATAATTGATTATAAGGCTGAGGAGGGCGGCTACAGCGCAGGAAGAGCGGCACTCTACAGTTCATATAACAACTGCTGTTTTGATAATCTCAAGGTTGAGGCAACTGACAGCTTTCAGCCGTATGTGAACAAGTTTGATAATTTCGACAACATATTTACTTACAGCGAAAACGGCTGGGAACACAGCACTATGGACAGCTTTAAAAACTACAAGCGTACAATTTCGCATGGCGTTGAAGGAGCCTATTTCACCGTTGACTTTGAGGGAACAGGCATTATCCTTACAGGCGTACAGAAAGGCGACACGGTTGTAAGAATTGAGGTTGACGGCAAAACCGTTAATAAGGAATATGCCGTATCAAAAATCAGCAACAGACAGTCGTTCTTGCTGATAAACGGCTTGGAACAGGGTAAGCATACTCTTAAATTGACTGTCGTAAGCGGAAGCTGTTCTGTCGATGCGGCACAGGTGCTGTACGATTATGAGGCTGTAAATAAAGCCGTAATAAGCGAAACGTCATATGTAGCCGAAAGCACAGATTCATCCGACAGCGTTCCCGAAGCTAACGACAAATCAGCAAAAAGCAACGGCGGCGACGGCGGTAAAGGCTCATTCCCGTTTGTCCCCGTTGCCGTAGGAGCGGCTGCTGTGGCTGCCGCAATCGGCGCATGTGTTGCAATAGCAAAAATGAAAAAGAAGAAAGATTGATAGTCAGGAGGGCATATTATGTCAAGATTTGAGATAAGAGATAAGTTTTATTTGGACGGAAAACCGTTCAAGGTAATTTCGGGTTCGATACATTATTTCCGCACCGTACCGGAATATTGGCAGGACAGGCTTGAAAAGCTCGTAAATATCGGATGCAATACAGTTGAAACGTATATTCCGTGGAATTTTCACGAAACTGAAAAAGGAAATTTCAATTGGAATGGAATGCATGATATTTGCCGTTTTATAGAGCTTGCCGATAAACTCGGACTTTATATGATTATCAGACCGTCGCCGTATATCTGTTCAGAGTGGGAATTCGGCGGATTGCCTGCGTGGTTGTTAAAAGACCGTTCAATGCGTCTGAGATGCTCCTACAAGCCGTACCTTAATGCAGTGGACAGTTATTACAGCGTTCTTATGCCCAAGCTTGCACCTTATCAGATCGATAATGGCGGCAATATAATTATGATGCAGATTGAAAATGAGTATGGCTATTATGGAAATGACACATCCTATCTTGAGTTTCTGAGAGATACTATGCGTAAGTATGGCATAACTGTACCGTTTGTGACATCTGACGGCCCGTGGAGTGAATTTGTTTTCAAATCAGGTATGGTTGACGGTGCATTGCCGACCGGCAATTTCGGCTCTTCTGCTGAATGGCAGCTTGGTGAAATGCGGCGTTTTATCGGAGAAAATAAACCCCTCATGTGTATGGAATTCTGGAACGGCTGGTTTGACGTCTGGGGCGAAGAACACAATATCACAGCACCTGAAAAGGCAGCTCAAGAACTTGATACTCTGCTCAAAAATGGCAGTATGAATTTCTATATGTTCGAGGGCGGAACAAATTTCGGGTTTATGTCCGGAAAGAACAATGAGAAAAAGACAGGCATAGTGACATCGTATGATTATGATGCGCCCTTGACAGAAGATGGTCGAATAACCGAAAAATACGAAAAGTGCAAAGAGGTGATTTCTCGTTATAACGATATAAATGAAGTCCCGCTTACAACACAAATAAGACGTCTGGAATACGGAGAAATCCGATGCACCGCAAAAACCGATCTTTTCAGCACACTTGACAGTATCTCAGACCCGGTAAAGTCGGTGTACCCGCTGAGCTTTGAGGAACTGGACTGCTATTACGGTTATGTTCTTTACAGATTACACATCAGGGAAAACGAAATAGTCAGCACTGTGAGATGTGAAAATACCGCAGACAGAGTACAAGGCTTCAGAAACGGCAAGTATGCGTTTACGGCTTTTACCGAAACGATAGACGAACAGTTTGAGATTGCTGAAAAATCCGCAGGCGGAACAACAGATCTACTTGTTGAGAACATCGGCAGAGTTAACTTTGGCACAGGGCTTGAGTGCCAGCACAAGGGCGTTCTCGGCGGAATAAGAATTAATGATCACAGGCAGTATGGATTTGAAATGTTCACACTTCCACTTGATGAAAATCAGCTTGGCAAAATAGACTATAACCGTGGTTACAATGACGGTGTACCGGCATTCTATAAATTTGAATTTGAAATAAGCGAAATCGCTGATACATTTCTGGATACCGATGGCTTCGGAAAGGGTGTTGCGTTTATTAACGGATTCAATCTCGGCAGATTCTGGAATATAGGCCCTCAGAAAAAGCTGTATATCCCGGCTCCGCTTCTGAAAAAAGGTAAAAATGAAATAGTTATTTTTGAAACCGAAGGAAACAGCGCAGACAGCATCACTTTGTCCGATAATAACTGATTTATGTAAGCCTCTGCTTTTTTGCAGAGGCTGCAGGCTGTCGAAAAACCTATATAATTTTTAAAAATGGGGTCGCAGGGGCGTAGC
>OLYB01000849.1_pt1 | contig 26698 bp, 20 predicted proteins | sample 1674481 | NCBI WGS metagenome assembly OLYB01 (sample SAMEA103958167, study PRJEB25191) | human gut metagenome
AAAGCCGCCGCCGTGTACCCGCCAGCCGCCACAGCCGGTCAGTTCCCGCCGGCACAGCGAAAGTGCCAGTGCCAACCCTCGTTCATTCGGGTCAGCTGGGTAGATGTTCTGCAGCTTCTCCATCGAGGATTCCCCACTGGCCAGCATCTCCTCCAGGTAATGCTCCGCAGTGGGTTCCCGCAGAGCTGCCGCCAGCCGGGGCACCCGCTCGTTTTCCTCAAAGAAATGCATCGCCCGCAAAATTGCTCGGTCGCTCACCTTGCCGCGCAGGCCGGGCAGCCCCGCGTAAAATTCCGCCGGGTCTACCTCCCGCAGCACCCGGCAGCCAAACTGCGCTGCCACCGCTCTCATCTCCCGCGGGATGGCCGTGTAATCCTCAGTCAGGTCGGCATGGCTCCCACCGGTATTCACCACATACATCGTCATACCCCAGCGGGCAAAGTCGCAGGGCAGGCGCTCCACAATAGGGGCCTTCGGGCAAAGAAAATCAATGGCAACCGCGCTGCCCACCGCCGAAGCGGTCTGGTCCATCAGGCCGCAGGGCTTACCAAAGTACTCATTTTCGGCATACTGGCCTATGCGCGCCAGTGCCACCGGCGGAATGGCCCCATCATTATACAGGGCATTCTGAATTTGCCCCAGCAGCAGCTCAAAAGCCGCCGAGGAGGACAGCCCGGAACCGGTGGGAACAACGGAATCGGTCACACCGGCAAAGCCGCCGGCCGCATACCCCTGCTGCCGCAGCCCGGCAAAGACACCTCTTATCATGGAGGGGGAATGGCCCCGCTCCTTTTCGTAATGGGTCAGGTCGCGCCAGTCCAGCGGGGGCAGCGGATGGCTCTTGCTGCCTATCTCCACCGGTCCCTCCTTTTGCGGAGATACGATAGCCAGCTTGTCCAGCGTAACAGCAGCAGCCAGCACCCGGCCGTGCTGGTGGTCGGTGTGGTTGCCGCCCAGCTCGGTGCGGCCCGGTGCCGAAAAGATGCGCACCTCTTCCCTTTCCCCATACAGCCTGGTAAACTGCTCCAGCAGGTGCAAACAGCGCTCCCGTTGCGGCAGCGGGTCATCGGTCACATACAGCCGGCACAGTGCCTCATCACAGGCACCGCTCTGCAGGGCTTTTTTCCATTGGGCCGCAGTTGGCATCGTTCGTTCCTCCGTCAGTTCAGGGTAAAGCGCATCAGCACCGGGTTGTGGTCGGAATAGGTAAACCCGGTCTGCACATTCTCCAGGTAGGTCGCTGTCACATTATCGCTTACTAGGAAGCCATCCACAATAATGGTGAAGTTCCCCTCCTCATAGGGGATATCGCAGTTGCGGCAGGTGGGCTCCACCTTGCCGTCGGTATAGTTATCACAGCGGGTCAGTCCCTCTGGCAGCATCTCCGCGGGGAAGGGCTGCGCCCAGCCAAAGTCAGTCATCTCACCGCCATTCAGCACCTGGGTGGAGTTCCCGGTAAAATCATGGTTGAAATCGCCGCCGCACACCACATAGTTGCCCTTCTGGTATTCGGCCAGCATATCGCCAAACAGCATATTCATCTGCGCGGCCCTTATTTCATCGCTGCCGCCGTAGGCCGAAAGGTGCACATTAAAGAGCACAAGCTCCTTCCCGTTTTCCGTGGGCACCCGGCTGATGGTATAGCACCGGTCCAGGTCAAGGAACTTGGAAAAGCCGGTGGAAATGGGCAGGCTGCGCCGCAGCGCACCGGTGATGCCGACACTGCTGAAGGTCACCATGCTGCTGTTGGAGCTGCCATGCGGCTGTGTCAGCGGATACATGAGGAATGCTGAATGGTAATTGACGGCATCCACCTCCGCCATCTGCGGGAAAGCCGCCCGCAGGATCTCCTGCTCATCGATATGGTAGCTGCGGGTGGAGTCAAAATCTACCTCCTGGAACAGGATAAAATCCGGCTCCAAGGAGGAAACCTCCTCTGCTGCCGCATTGATGCATTCAATCACACTTTCGGGGCTTTTTGCCCAGGATTCCACCCCACCATCCATAAAGAAGGTGAAATCATCGGTATAGGCGCCAAAGCCGACATTCTGCGTCACGATGGCATATTCCTCGCCCAGCCGCACCGCCAGGTCAGTCTCCTGGGGATTGCGGATCTCTAACTCCTGGTTATCGGGGATGCGGTCATAGCTCAGCATCACATATCCCACATAGATAATGACCACCGCCAGCAGCACCGCCAGCAGAATCAAAAGCGCTTTCAGCAGTTTTCTCATGTTTCTTCTCCTCCCCACTTTCGTGGTTTGTTTTACAGCAGCTCCAACAGATCCTCTTCCTCCAGCGGCTCCGCCTTGGCCGTGTCATTTTCCCGGTAGCCGGTCATAATGACCCTAAACAGCTCCTTGGTGGAAGGCGGCGTATAGCTGATGGCGTTGGCGCCGGCCTCTATCGTCCGCAGGATGGATTCTTCGGTGGGGCCGCCGGTAGCGATGATGGGCACATCGGGGAACTTCTCCCGGATCTTCCGCACCACCCCGGCGGTACGCTCGGCAGCGGAAACATTGAGTACCGAAGCACCGGCCGCCAGTCTTGCCGCGATATCATAATTTTCACTGGTCACGGTGGCGATGATGGGGATATCCACCACCTTTTTCATCGTTTCCACCGTCTGGTTGCGCATGGGTGCGTTCACCACCACACCAAAGGCGCCCTGCGCCTCGGCATCCTTGGCCAGCATCACGCTGCGTATGCCGTCGGTAACGCCGCCGCCCACCCCGCACACCACGGGGATGGAGGAAGCGGAAATGATGGCGTCCATAATGACCTGCTGCGGTGTAAAGGGGTAAACCGCCAGCACCGCATCGGCATTACAGTTGCGGATGATGGCAATATCGGTGGTGAAGATCAGCGACTTCATCCGTCTGCCCATAATGATGATCCCGCTGGCTCGGCGGATGACCGAGGGCAGGGCAAGGCTGTTATGATCCCGCAGCGCACTGTGGATAAAGGCTGGGGGCTGTCTATGTTCTTTCTGGCTCATGGGGTTCCTCCTTTGGGGTTGGGGTCGCTGGGTTTGTATTCTATTTATTATACCATATTATCCAATAAAAAGAAAGCCCGGAGGGTGGCATCTCTCCGGGCATCTTCCGCTATTTGTGATAATTTTCCGTTAAGACTCAGCTTAATAGAAAGTGGCAACCTCCTGCTCCGGTTCCTCAGCCGGGATGCAGGCGCTGACCTCCAGCACCGGGCCGCGCTTGCCGTACACAGTGCTGTACTGGATATTCACATTGGCTGTCACGGTATACCAGCCGCCATTTTCCAGCTTTTCAGGGCTATATCCCGTGCAGGCCAGCCCCATAAAGGTGATATCCTCCACGCAGCAGGTCATCACATGCCGCCCGCACACAAAGCAGTTTTTCAGGCTGCGGTGCTTGGTCACCACACGCCCCTTAAAGCGCACCGTCTTGCCCTGGTACTTTTCCATCTCTTCGGTCAGGTCACGGTACCACACGGCAAAGTCCGCATCGGCGATCTCAATGATCGGGGCCTCAATATCAAAGGGCAGCGGGTCCTCTATCTCATCATAATCAAAGTTGCCGTCCACATAGTCATAGCCTATTTCGGTCCGGCGGCTCACGCCCCGCACCACCTTGTGGATCTCCATTTTATCGGCGCCCACCGGGGCCCGGTTCAGCAGCACCATCTCACAGCTGGTCAGCTTATCCACCATCAGGCTGCGCATATTTGTGTTGTAACTCAGGAAGGTATTGTAATCCGCTATCATCACTTCCTGGTAGATCATCCAGCCCTGGGGCATCTGCTCGTACAGGCGCTGCAGCTGCCACATGCCGTTATATTCTATCACTACCCGGTCCACCCGGTGAATCTTCTGCCACTCGCCCAGTTTGGCGGTGGTCAGCTCCTCCTCGCTTTCGATGGGCAGGATATGCACATTCTTCATCAGCGGGTGAGAAAGATCGTATTCCTCCTCGCCCTCCTCACACAGCACCAGCAGGGTGTGCTCCCCGGCATTGAATTTCTTATCCTCCAGCGTTTCCCGGATAAAGCGGGTCTTTCCCCCCTCCAGAAAGCCAGTAAACAGGTAAACCGGGATCTCAACAGCTTTTGCCATTCGTCAGTCCTCCGTTTTTCAGTTCAGGTGGAACAGCGAAGTCAGAGCGTCCTCCTTCAGCTCGGCGCCGATGACGCACAGACGGCCGGTGACACCAGCAGCGCCATTACGGATCTCCACCTCACCGGGAACATAGTCAAAGTGCAGCCACTTGCCGTCCGTACCGGCTACAATGCCCTTGGCCCGCAGCACCTGGCCGTAATCGCCGGTATCCAGGGCTTCCAGCGCGGCAGCCAGCTCCTGCTTCCCGTAGGGGTGGGCGGTCTCTTTACCCCAGCTGGTAAATACCTCATCGGCATGGTGATGATGGTGATGGTGGTCATGTTCATGGCAGCCACAGCCGCACTCATCGTCATCCTCATCGTGATGGTGGTGATGCTCATGCTCGTGGTCATGGTCATGGTCATGGTCATGGTCGTGGCAGCCGCAGCTACACTCATCGTCAACATGATGATGGTGCTCGTGCTCCTGCTCCTCGGCCAGCTCCTCCAGAGCAGCCGCCAGGGTATCACGGCGTTCCATGGCCGCCAGCAGCTGCTTGCCGTCCAGTTCGTCCCAAGGGGTCGTCACAATGGTGGCGGTGGGGTTCTTCTCCCGCAGCAGGGCCACACAGGCATCCAGCTTTTCCTGGCTCATCCCGGCCGTACGGCTCAAAATAATGGCGCTGGCGTGCTCCACCTGATTATTGAAAAACTCGCCAAAGTTTTTCATATACATCTTGGCTTTGGAAGCGTCCACCACAGTGGTAAATCCATTCAGCACCACATCGTGCATTTCCAGGTTCTGCACCGCCCGGATGACATCGCTGAGTTTGCCCACACCAGAGGGTTCAATGAGGATACGGTCGGGGTGATAGGTATCCATCACCTGCCGCAGCGCCTTGCCGAAATCGCCCACCAGACTGCAGCAGATGCAGCCGCTGTTCATTTCGGTAATGCTAATACCCGCTTCCTGCAAAAAGCCGCCGTCAATGCCGATCTCGCCAAACTCATTTTCAATGAGGACGAGCTGCTCGCCGGTATAGGCCTCAGCGATCAGCTTCTTGATGAGGGTCGTTTTGCCAGCGCCCAAAAAGCCGGAGAAAATATCAATTTTAGTCATAGTAACATCTTCTTTCCATGAGAATTATTTGCCGATATAGTATTATACTACTTTTGTCAACTTTCTGCAATATCTCAGCACTCCCCATTTCGCATGTCACTTTCCGATAACAAGCACAAATTTTATATGGTTAAAAGGGCCACGGAATATCCCTATCCCATGACCCCCCACTCTCTTACTTCTATTGGGGTTATATTTCATCATCTTCGATCTTTTCCTCGGGCAAAACGATCCCCTGTGCGGCGAAGTACTCCAAAAGAAAATCAACAAATTCCTGTAGAGCTGAAGAATGTGGAAGATTTTTATTCCAAACGGCTTTTACTGCACAGTTCTGTGGCGGATTAAATGGCAGTACTGCAACATCATCCCAGTCCCTCACAAAATCCTGTGGAAGTAATGCACATAGTATACCTTTGGACACCGCTTCCCTAATAAGGGAGCTGGTGTTGGTGCACAAGCGGATCTGCAGCGGCCAATCTACCGGCAGCTTACTGTTCAGCACTGCAATAGGGCGCTGACGGATATCCAGGAAAGTCACTGAATCCTGCTGTGCCAGCGGATCATTTAATGAAGTGCAAAAAATGTTTGCTGTTGGATAGATATCAATGGATTCCATTGTATTAAAACGCTCTTTAATATCTAAAGGAGTCAATACAATATCTATACTGCCATCATTTAACCTTTTAATTGCATCGTAACTGGAAATCTCCAGCACAGAGAGTTTAATGTGTGGGTGCCTTTTCTTGAGCGCTTCATATATCTCCAGCGGGAAAACATTCCAGCAGGAAATTGCAAGACCCACCGTTAAGGAATGGTTTTCTCCTGTTTCCTTGAGGCTGCTGATTTGTGCCAATAGCGCCGAATAAAATCCCTTAAATTGCGAAAGCAAGTTACGGAGAGTCTTTCCATATTCGGTCAGCTCCATACCATTTCGCCCACGCACAAACAACTGAATGTCCAATTCATCTTCCAGTTCTTGTATCGCTCGCGAAATTACCGATCGGGAAACATATAATTGCTGGGCAGCAGCAGTCACATTCCCTGCTTGACATACCGCTTCGTAAAATTCAATCTGTTTGAGGGTCACTGTCATCAACTCCTAAACTCTTGATAATCTTCTGCGGGTGATTAACGATGAAATGCAAATACAATATCGCATTTAAATTATAGCACTAATATGGAAGCAGGCGCAAGTATCAACTGTTTTTCCGGAGAGGATCATACACCATAAAGGCTGTAGCCAACAGTGTATATACCCCCATTAGGACATAAATCGGTGTAAACAACTTTTCCCCCGTTATAATTCCCAGCATATTTAAATAATAAGCCGATGCAAACCCGCCTAAATTGCTTACGCCTGTTGCAATTGCGATCGCAAGAGAAGATTGGTTGGGCGAAATATACATTCCCAATATGGCATAAGCTGATGTGATCAACAAAACGGAGGTCATTCCCATTATAGCAGATCCAATCATTAGAATTTCCGTCTGTTTTGCAAAGCCTAATATACCAGCACCTGCAGCGGCAATAAAGTATCCAAATACAAGAGTAAGCCGTTTTAGCTTATAAAAAATCTTTCCAAAGAAAAACCCAATGAGACAACCACTGGCACTATAAAGAGAAAGTGCTGTCGCTGCCACGGTGGCGCCTCCGGCATGGCGATGTTCAAACAACAATGAGATATTCATCAGGATAGGATAACTAACCAGCTGCTGCAGAAATAGCAGAAAAGCAGTAAGGGCGGTTGCGATCCTGCCTCGATGATCAAATCCTGCCGATTTAAGTAGTGAATGCCGATAACCGTTTGGTACCTCTGCTGTTACTGTCGAAGCACAGCAGCTTTCTTCCGGCTCTGGTTGGAACACCAAAAGAAGCAGGCTGAATAAACCGAGTAGATGCGCTAAAAAAGTATAGTTCCAGCCATACTCTGCCAACGAGCCAGCCACCATCTGTAAAAGAACTCCCCCGAAATTACTGATAAGATTACCATAACCCAGCATATCGGCTTGTTCTTTTCCGGTATAGTACTGCATAACAAGCGCATTTCCCAATGAGGCACGCAGACCTACGCCAATGCCAAAAACGGCACGGCAGATCAACAATACAGTAAAGCTTTCAGTTAAAAAGAAAGGTGCGATACCGCCTATCAAAAACAGAAAGATCCCTACAAGAGAGATCGTCCTATAACGAATCTTTTTGCCGGCAACGGCGCCTGCCCACAGGGTAGTCGGAACGATAAACAATGTAGGTAGCGTAGAAATCAGCGCATAATTATTTGACGGAAATTGTGCAGCCAGTTTAGCCATCGCAGGAGAAACCGTTGCAACCCCCATTGATGTAAAAAAAATCGCAAGCAGTGAGATCGACTGTAATGGTGAAAGAACCCCTTTTTTTGTAAAAACAAACATATATACTTTACCTTCAGTAGATTTGATTAAATAGTGGTACCGAATATACTAATAGGGAAAAGCCCATGCATCAGCCGTAGGCTTTTCCCTATTGTATTCTATTGGGTCATCGTTCACATCGGCCACAATTATCACAGTAGCCCTTTGTCTTGCAAGCTGGCAGGTGTAGTATTTCATAGAAGTCTTCAGCAGAAAGGCCCGGCGTTCCGCCGTCAGAAACACCTTTTGAAGTCGGCTCCTTGGGCTTTTTTTCGTCATGGTCAGTCATGATGACACCTCATTTCATGTGAAATCTTCTATAAAAATGATACAATCGACCGTCCACTGCTGCAAATCGAAAACGAAGATGCGTGCAATCAGTGCTGCGGTGTAGCCTTGATCAAATTAGGATTGAGCTGCGCATCGCCGCCACCCTTAATGCTCTTGCTGTCGGAATCAACGATCTCTCCCTGATTCGCACCAAATTGGCGCACCCCGGAGAGATACCCTGCTTTTTCACGGGCATTTTTGGCAAGCTGGGTATAAAGACCGTATTCATGATCAACAACATTCTGCATGTAGGAAGGATCCGTATATGGGTTGCGGGGCAGCGGGACATCTTGATCGCGTGCCAAAATATCCTGAACCTTCTTGATGTTGACCTTATGCGCAGTGGTTCCATCTGCAATGGCAACGGCAGCAGCTACACCTGCGGCTTGACCGGTGCCGACACACTGCGGAATCAAATTGACATAGTCGATTCCAATTTCATCAGCAGAGATATGGCGTCCGGGGCAAAGCAGATTCTCGGTCTTTTTGGGCAGAATCGCACGGTAAGGAATCTCGATGGGGCAGTTATCATTGATAAAGCTGATGGTGGAGTGCCATGCAATAACATCCTCGTGCTCCTGCGGGAATGCAAAATCATTCGGGGTAATGACATATTCGCCGTCCAGACGATAGGAGCAACGGGTGCCCAACTGAGGTGCAATATCATAAAGGAACGCATTGCGGAATGCAACGGGACAAGCCTTACGCAGATACTCCAACGCATTGCGCATGGTATCACGGGTCTCCATTTCAGTCTCGGTCGCATCCTTCAGGTTTGAACAGTCACGTTCAGGGTGCCAGTTGTTGATCCAGCACACATCATTGGTAGGACCGGGCAGCGGCGCCGCACGGAACCCGCAGACTTTGGAGAAGCCCTCATGCAAAGCAGCCGCGGCAGCATGATTGGTTTTTTTCCATTCGCAGAAAAGATCCCAATTGCAACCGCCGATACGCCAAACCAGCGCAGTAGTGGCGCAGCGAGTCAGCTTATCTGCCAGTCCAAAGTAAGGACAACCGGTCTGGCGGAAAATATCGCCGTCTCCGGTGGCGTCGATCACGATCTTCGCCAACACAGCCTTGCGGCCCTCCTTGCTTTCAAAATACACGCCCTTGATGGTGTCGCCATCCATAATAGGACGAGTCCCCCAAGAATGGCACATCACATGGATAGAATCCTTGTGCTCCAGCAGCATCTTGTCCATTTCGATTTTCAACTGGTTTGGCTCAAAATACACAGATCGAACCAGTCGTTCGGGCAGCTTCGCATTGGTACTAAAGCAATCGTGAATGTTCTTCCATGCATTGACAAGGACCGGATCCTCACAACCGATCTCATCGCCGGAGGGTCCAAGAACAGCACCCGGAATGCTTTCCATACGGGTGAACCATTCCTCCTGCAGTCCACGGACATACTGTTTGTTATAGAAAGAAAGGCGAGGAACCATAATAACATAGCCGCCGGTAACATCACCGCCCATGTAGCCGTAGCGTTCCATAAGGACAATGTTTTTACAGCCTGCACGGGCTGCCGCTACTGCGGCAGAATGACCAGCTGCACCGCCGCCAACAACAAGAAGATCACATTCGGTATAAACCGGAATTTCTCTCTCACCTTCAAATACAGTTTTTTCTTTTTCGCTCATATAAGGTTTCCTTTCAATAAAGAGGGGCTTTTTTTAGCTGGAGTGGGTCAATGCCTTATCGACCCACTCCATCGAGCTATGTTGAACTATAATAATTACAGAATGTAGGTAAATGCCATGCCGCAAATGTAGCAGATGACCATGAACAGGACTGTCGTTTGAACGCCCTTTGTCCAAACAAACTTCGGGGTAATCTCGGGGCGGCCAAGAATAAAGGCTGCGTTGGTGGAAGCTGCAACGGTCCAGAAAGCATAGCCGGAGCAGATATTCGATATAATCAGGATAACGTCGGGGTTGATTCCGGTGGTTGCAGCCAGACTGCAGACAAATGGTGTAACAACCGGACAAACTGCCATGGTAAGTACAAGACCGTTAGCAACCTGAGTAACAAGGGTAGAGAACAGGATTACAATTGCCATCAAGACCCAAATGTTAGCACCGCCGAACAGAGGGCTGAGAACCTCAACCAACCACTGACGGATACCAAGATTTGCGTCGGAGGTGACCTTGCCCAGCATGACCAGCGCACCGACCAGAGAGATCATTGTCCACATGGATGCTTCCGAGAGGCATTTATTAATAGGAACAATGGACTGCTTGCTGTCCTTGCGGCGGATCAAGGCGCCGATTGCACACATAAGTACCCAAATCCAGGAGTTGCCCATGAAAGTAAAGAAATAACGTCCGGGCGCTTCCTTCGGATAAACGGTTCCGATAAGAATATAAATTACCGGAATGATAATCATGGCAAGGCTTATAATCTGATCACGGTTGAAATGATCAGGGGTATTGCGCATGGCCTCTATTTCATTAAAATCCAAAGACTTCAATGGCTCCATGTTGACCCTATACACTGTCTTCATCAGAATCGTGTAAACAATCAAATAGATCATGGTGATGGAGAACATGCAAAGCATCCAGGTGCCTTCATTAAACGTGCGGCCGAAGGGCTCCATTGCAGAGTTGATCAAAGCGATGGTCATAACCTGCGGGGTCTTGAATGCAAAGAAGAAGATACCGGTGGCAGCAATGTAAACACCAAGCAGAGTCCACTTTACAAAGGGATCGTCTTTATCGTAGCCGCAAACATCACGAATGGATTCTACCAGTCCGAAGAACAAAATGTAGACGGGAGGGCCACCAATAAAGGCTGCAGCGACATAGGTGGCAAGGAACAGCATTACCATCGTCATAACAGGACGACCACGGCAAAGCTTGCTGCTCAGCAACTTTTTAGCCAAAACATTCATTGCACCCGAATCTCGCAAAGCCAGACACAGGGCACCGCAGAATACCAGCTGAACAGTAAAGACGGAGCCCAGCCATTCGCTCAACAAACCGGAAATGTCATAATACCCATGGAACAGAGTGGCAAGTAGCGCCATCAGCGAACCGCTGAGCAAGTCACCGTTAAAGCAGGTGATAATGATTAGACCAATCAGAACACCCAGCATCTTTACACCGGTTACGGTAACTGTACTGAATGGCTTGACCAGATAGCCAAATAAGAGCATAAATGCCAAGCCAATGACCATGACAATTGCGTAGGTCGAATTGATCTTTCTTTGTTTTGTCATTTTTAACCTCCTACAAATTGATTCCATTTCCTATGCCGGACGTCCACAGCATAGCTTGCAAATAGCTTGCAATTAGAATATAGCATAGAAAGACACAAAATAAGCGATTTAATTCGACACAATACTGTTCATTTTTACTACAGGTGAAAAATGATGCGATTGTTGCTTTGTCTCTATTACACATATCGAGCACACAACTGAAGGGCTTGCTGCCTGCGATTCACAGACAGCAAGCCCTTTCGGTTGCTTGAACAATTTTTACTAAAATATTTTATCCAACTTTTTGGGGTCACTTCAAAATCTTACATCAATTTCAACAACTTTGGCAGGAAAGTAACCAAATCTGGGAAAACCATGATAAGTACCACCACCGCAACATAAATAATAACGAATGGCCAAATCCTTTTAAAAGCTGATGCAGCGCTTATTTTGGCAACACCGCAGGCTATGAATAGATCTGAGCCAAAAGGCGGCGTAATGGTACCAATGCACATCCAAACAACAAATACTACGCCAAAGTGGACCGGATCAATGCCGATGGCCGTAGCAGCCGGTGCCAAAATGGGGGTAAGAATAACCAGAGCTGGAGAAACCGACATGAACATCCCCAGGAAAAACATAAAGATGCTGAACAGGCCATAGAACATAAGCGGTGTCTTGGCAATACCGATGATCCAGTTGCCAATAAGAGTCGGAATATTATTGCGGGTAAGTACGATGGCAAAGGTTGCAGCTGTCACAATTATCATCATAACCGCAGCAGATGTGCGAGCAGCATTAACAAATGTTTTGGGTATGTCTTTCCACTTTAGCTCCCTGTAAACAAATAGTCCGATGATTAAACCGTAAACCACTGCTACCGCCGCAGCCTCGGTTGGAGTGAAATAACCGCCATAAATGCCGCCTAGAATTATGACAGGCATCAACAACGCCCAAATCGCATCTACAAAAGCCTTCCACAGTTCTTTACCAGTAGGCTTAGGGGAGGTAATCATTTTAAACTTCTTGCTAAATCCACGTGCATACAGGCAGTAGCCAAGTGCGATAAGCAAGCCCGGAATGATGCCGCCGCAGAACAGGGCGGAAACAGAAGTTTTGGCCAGCACGCCGTACAGTACCATTGGAATACTAGGTGGTATGATTGCTCCAAGTGAACCACTAGAAGCCAACAAGCATGTTGTCCATGGGGTGTCATAATCTTTTTCTATCATGGCAGGAATCATAATGCCGCCAATAGCTGCCACCGTGGCAGGAGCTGAGCCGGAAAGCGCACCAAAAAATGCACAAGCCAATACAGCTACGATAGCCATGCCACCAGGCATCCAGCCCACCAATTTATCAAAGAACTTGATTAGTCTTTTGCTGATCCCTCCGCTGGACATCAGCGCACCGGCAAGCACAAACAACGGGATCGCAAGCAGTGAAAATGACCCATTGGAAGCAAACATTGCCTGTGCAACAGCCTTTAAATCCTTTGTGCTGTACATGGCAAAGGACAGCAAAGAGGAGCCCATCAAAGCCGTAATAATCGGTGTGCCGAAAATCAGTAGCGCGAAAAATGCAATTAACAATACAGCGACCATATGCTACCTCACTCCGTCTTCATGGATACCGAATCAGATTCATCTAGTCCGGCATCTCCATTTCTAATTTTCTTTATGTCCATTACGATATTTACAATACTCCAAAACACCATCAAGCCAAAACCAACTGGCATAGCATAGTATAGAATGTACTGCGGAATGTCGAGGGAGGATGTTGTCATGCCAGTTCTCTTCACTACAGGAATATAGCTTGCCACAATAATTGCGGCATAACCAAATACTACACCAACAATCAGTTCACGTATCATGTCTACATAGGGTTTTATCTTTTCCGGTAAAAAGGTATCGATAATGTCCATACGCATATGGGAGTGAGTTCGCACGCATACACCAGCCCCCAAAAGTGTCATCCAAATAAACAGGTTTACTGCGATTTCCTCAAACGCAGAGGAAAAAGGCAGTGGGGTATATCTTCCAATGACCTGGAAAAAGCAGGCCAAAAGAATAACAGCAAGGAACAGGAACAGAATTCCCTCCTCTATTTTTTTTATAATATTCAAGATTTTACTGCCCATAGTTGCCTCCTTCAAATATGGCAAATGGCGGCATGTCCCCGGGGAGAAAAGTCTTTCTCCCCGGGACAAACAGAGTATAATGAGTTACGTATCAGCGGCATGCTTCTACGGTAGCTGCAAATTTCTCCATAATATCAGCACCTACGCTGTTATTATATGCCTCTTTAACCGCATCTGTATTGCACAGGATTTTAAAAGCATTGCGTTCCTCAGGAGTAAGGGTGTAAACCTCCATACCCTTTTCAGTCAGCTTGGCAATGTAACTCTCATCATCTGCTGCCAGCTGCTCATTGCATTCTTCGGCTGCTGCAGCAACCACTTCCTCAAAAATTTTCTGGTCATCTGCGGAAAGTGTATTCCACAATTCGGAATTGAATATTACAATAGCAGGACTCCAGTTGTAGTTAATGACAGTACAGTATTTCTGAACCTCATAGTAACCGTTGTTATAAATAGTAGAAAGTGCATTCTCCTGACCATCTACAGTATCTTGAGAAAGAGCAACATACAGTTCTCCGGCATTAATGGCAGTAGCATTTGCACCCATAGCAGTAATGGCAGCCATAGTAGTAGCAGCCTGGGGAGTTCTAATCTTCAAGCCCTTCATATCGTCAGGGGTTTTAACTGCATGCTTATTGTTGGTGATCTGGCGGAACCCATTTTCCACATAGGCCATGGAATGCAAGCCATTGGATTCGGTAGCAGCCAGCAGTTCCTTTGCCGTATCGCTATCACATACACGCTTAATGTGGTCACGGTCATCGAACTGGAACGGGAAGCTGAATGCAGAGAACGCTTTTCCTACCAGCGGAGCAGGAGAAATGCCTAAGTCCAGCGTCCCTGTCATGATCTGCTCAGTCATGGTCTTTTCACTGTTCTCTGAAAGAGAAGCATTGTAGTAGACATCAATCTGATAGCGACCATTGGTTTTTTCTTTAATCTGCGCAGCAATGTTGTCCAGACACTTGGACCAAGGATGCTCTGGTGCTGTTGGAGTAGAAGCTCTCAATGTAACGGTTTCATTCTGTGTATTCCCCCCGTTTGAAGCGGGGTTGTCGCCACAGGCTACCAGCACCAAAACCATAATAAGAGCCAGTGCGAAGGAAATCATTTTTTTCATTTTGTTTACCTCACTTTCGTTTTATGAACAACAGTGTTTCTATGCCTGAATTGACATTAGATCATCACTGCAACTCATTAGACATTCATATCCAGTTTTTGTAATCAGGTACGTCTGTCCCCAAAAGATCCCGCTGGAGATTTTTGGGGTAATGATGGATGGGTGCAGAATCACCGCCATTCCTTCCTCCAAAGGGCGGTCATTATCCGGGGTTATGCGCTCCTCGTTTAAATCAATTGCACAGATATGCCCGCAAGGATAAGAAAAAACATATCCAGCTTCCTCTGTCAATTGTTTCAGCTTTATAGCAATATTACCGATACGGTTCCCAGGCTTTAGTTCTTCCAATGCGCCTTTAATAATGCGACAGGAAACCTCATGCATCTTAATAAAATCCTCATTCGGCTCTCCAACCGATATGGTACGCACCAGCTGTGTCCAATAGCCATTATACCGCGGAGTAATCTCCATCGATATACAATCACCATGAGCTACAACACAATCAAACATGGTCGCAGCGCGAATACATGGAAGCTGATTATCCTCCAGTGAAAACCTCCCTGTAGAAATAAGGGTAAAGTTGTAGTCTGCCCCCATTCCCTGCGTTGCATGTTCCAGCTCTGCCGCCACCTGCTGCTCCGTCATACCTGGCTTAACATTTTTCAGCACTTCTGCATAGCCCGCATCAGCCAATTTGCCGCATTGACGAATTAAAGCAACCTCCTCTGGGCTGTGGTGATTTCGGATACGAAATAGCGGTTCCGATACATCACACAGTACTAATCCGGGCATTTCTCTTTCCAGCGCCATACGCCATGATTGCGGCAGAATGTCCAAGCTGGTGCCCAAGCGACCGCTTGTTATTTCACTTTCTTTCAGCACATCTATAATCGCTTGAATGGGAGTTGTGCTTATCCTGCATTCAGTCACGATTCCAGCATTTTTCAATTCCCCGCAAGATATCTCTGAGTCTACAATACCAACGGGGTTGGAACATGGAAAAAACAATGCAGACTGCAGCCCGTAATACACATTGGCAGCCGTTAAAAAGCGGAAACAACCATACGCATTGGTTCCGACGCATCCATTTCCTATCGTCAACAACACATCTAGCTTTTCGTCCTGCATCAGACCTCTTACTGCTTCAACCCTTCTTTTCTTTTCCCCATCGCTGAACATCTGGCCTACCCCTCCACACTTTTAATTATTTTTAGGCTCTTGCCGTCCTCTGTCAAGCATCGTCCTCCTTCTACAGTCACCAAATAGGTATCCCCCCAGCAAAAACCGCAGTCATTTCCATCTTTCAATATAATTGGGCTAAGAATTACCGTCATATCTTTGGTCAGTTTTGTCTCATTTTCTGCAGAAATCGGTTGTTCCCGTAGATCCACCCCGCAAATGTACCCTTGAATGCCCCCAATAGTGTATCCTGCTGCCCTAGCTTCTTCTTCAATTTTTTGGGCAACAGTGCTTACCTTGTTCCCAGGTATTAGGAGCTTAGCCGCTGCGCTTATCCACCCGGCCACTGCCTCATGCATCGCTACCGCCGTTTGGTTTTCTTTCCCTACACATAAAGTGCGCAGCATTTGAACCCAATATCCATTATATCGAGGTGTGATAGCTGCTGCTATGCAGTCACCATACTTTACTGCCTTTTGAGAATTCGCAGCACTATGCAACAGGCCCATGCCGTTTGCATCGTTCAAAAAACCGCAGTTTAGAGTTGTAAGGGTTTCCTCTGCACCTTGCTTTTTCATGGCATAGTCCAACTCAGACACCAGTTTGCTTTCGGTTACATTATTCTGCACCGCTGCACATAGAGCTTCATATCCGCTTAGTGCCAACTCAGCACATTTCTCAACCAATCGGCATTCTTCCCTACTGCGTTTCTTGCGGATTTCATAAAGATCCATCGTACAATCCACCCATTCAAGCTCTGGATATGCACTATGAATACAATCAAACCATGAAGCAGGAAGTGTTTCCGGGCAATAACCAATTCGGCCATTGGTAATACCTCTACTACCTAAAATATCTACCAACCCCTCGGCCAATCTATCTCCTACCATCCTCACATCCTAAAAGCCTCTCTCGTTCAACGCCTTCAAATGTGTTAGGCTACCGCAACATACCGTTGGGGTTTCATCGGCAACTATCACTAACGCTTGTCTATGGTAATAGACCCTGTTATCTACAAAGTATCTATAAAATCCGTACTCGTTAGTCGCCACAGATCCGTTACCTACAACCAAAATTGAATTTAGGTTCAACCTTTTCATTAGATTGTTCGCTTTTAGTAATGGCAGATATGTTGCTAATCACCTGCCGCGGGTATATTCTATATTGTTTTGCAACAAATAACTTTACTGACCTGGAAAACAGAATGGCCAGTCATCTTTCCATTTTGGCTTCAGGATTTTGCTGCAATAACGAGTAATATAGGTATGGGACGGTTGCAATTATTTGCAGCCGTCCCTTCATTATATAAAAAAGCAGATTTCTGCATGAGGTTCAAAAGCCTCGATGCAGAAATCTGCGGGTGTTACAGCACCTAGGCGCTGCGAGCTTTTCATCGGACATATTGTTGCCCTTTTGGGAGGTTGCTGTTCAAATTCCTTTGTTGAAGGTTTTTATTTGCTCTTACACCACCTGCAAAAGGTAAAATTTCAGATAGTCGGTCTCCGGAACCTCCGGCAAAATGGGATGATCCGGAGCCTGCTGCCGCGCCTCGATCTGCCGCAGCGTCACACCGGCATCCAGCGCTGCCTCCCACAGCATCTTACGGAACATCTCATCGGTCATAAAATGGGAGCAGGAGCAGGTCGCCAAATACCCGCCGCGGGGCAGCAGCCGCATCGCCTTCCTATTGATCTCCTTATAGCCATGATAGGCGTTTTTGGCGGTCGCGCGGCTCTTGGTAAAGGCAGGCGGGTCCAGAATAATATAGTCATAGTCGCACTTTTTCTCTTTGGCCATCTCGGTCAGCAGGTCAAAAACATCGGCGCACTTATAGTCCAGATTGGTCAGTCCATTGCGCTTTCCGTTTTCGGCGGCCAACTCCAGTGCAAAGGCCGAAACATCTACCGCCGTCACATGCTCCGCCCCCGCCGCTGCCGCATTCAGCGCAAAAGCCCCGGTATGCGTAAAGCAATCCAGCACCCGGCGTCCGCGGGCCAGCTTGGCCGCCGCCTGCCGGTTGTACTTTTGGTCCAGAAAAAAACCGGTCTTTTGCCCCTCGATGTAGTCCACATCATATTTTATCCCGTTTTCGGTAATGGTCACATGCCCGCTCAGGTCGGTTCTCAGCCCCTCCATCTGGTAGAAGCCCTTTCCTTGCTCCAGCCCCTCCAGCGTTCTTATGGTCACATCGTTCCGCTCGTAGATCGCATCAATCTGCTCGCCGTCCTCCCGCAGCAGTTCCACCAGCGCCCGGTACACCCAGTCTTTGCGGCGCTCCATACCCAGGGAAAGCACCTGCGTCACCAATATGTTTTCAAAGCGATCCACCGTCAGCCCCGGGAACTGATCCGCCTCGCCAAAAATAAGGCGGCAGCAGCGATAATCCACCGGGCCCATCACCGTTTTACGGTAATTCAGCGCATAGCACACCCTCCGCCGGAAAAACGCCTCATCAAAGGTGTCATTGGCATTGCGGCTGATGATCCGCACCCTGATTTTGGAGTGATCATTCACCCAGCCGGTGCCCAGGTACCGCCCTTTATTACTCACCACATCCACCATATCACCATTTTGGTAAGCGCCCTCCACGACGGTCACTTCCTCCCCATACACCCAGGGGTGGCCGGCCCGCAGGCTGCGCTCCGCCTTAGGGGTAACGGTAAATACCGGATATTCTCTTGCTGTCATAGTATCTCTCCCACTCGCTAAAAATCTCCCTTTATCATAGCGGTTTTTCCGCCAAAAAGCAACACTTGCTCCCCATTCGCAAAAGGTCTATAATCATGCTGTACGGCGGCCGCCAAAAGCACCCGCATGGCGGCGTCACTGCCCTTGACAGGCGCCAGCCCGCCTTGCGTCGGGCGCCAGCCTGCCTGCGGGCGTTCCTGGCCCTGTGGGCGTTTTGCTCGCCGCCTGTCCCCTGCTCCTGCACCACTTTATCACTTTCCTCAAGGAGGCTCCCACATGAAAACCGCTATCTGTTATTATTCCCGCCACCACGGCAATACCCTCAAGGTCCTGGAAGCCATGGCTGAAGCCGCCGAGATCGATCTCATCGATGTCACCAGCCGCATGGCCGCCCGCCTGCCGCAGTATGACCGCTTCGGCTTCGCCTCCGGCATCTATTACTCCAAATTCCACGATACCGTGGTCCATTACGCCGCCCAGTACCTGCCCGAGGGCAAAGAAACCTTTTTCGTCTGTACCCATGGCTCCACTGCCTGCCCAGAAAAGTATTATGCCGCCATCACCGAAGCAGTAAAGGCCAAAAATTGCTCCATTCTTGGCACCTTCTCCTGCCGCGGTTATGATACCTTTGGCCCGTTTAAGCTCATCGGCGGCATGGCCAAGGGCCACCCGGATGCGGATGACCTGCAAAGGGCCCGTGCCTTTATCCAGGCCCTGTAAAAGCCAAAAAACACCGGCAGCTCGCTCCTTTGTCCCGCGGAGCTCGCTGCCGGCCTTTTCTTTTTTGTGCGGCTTATACCGCGTACTGGCTGGTATACAGCCGATAGTAGAAGCCCTGCTTCTCCAACAGGCCCTCATGGGTACCGGCCTCCACAATCTGTCCGTCATTGATGACCAGGATCAGGTCAGCATCCACGATGGTGGAGAGCCGGTGCGCGATGACAAAGCAGGTGCGTCCCCGCATCAGCTTATCCATCGCCTTTTGCAGCAATATCTCGGTACGGGTATCCACATTGGAGGTCGCCTCATCCAGGATGAGCAGCCGCCGGTTGGCCAGCAGCGCCCGCGCGATGGTCAGGAGCTGCTTCTGTCCACCGGAAATATTGATGGAATCCTCGTTCACCACAGTGTCGTAGCCCTGCGGCAGCGTGCGGATAAAATGATCACAGTAGGCCTCATCGCAGGCGGTGACGATCTCCTCGCGGGTCGCCTCCGGCTTGCCGTAGGCCACATTATCGGCCACCGTCCCGCCAAACAGCCAGGTATCCTGCAGCACCATGCCAAAGAGCCCCCGCACATCCTCACGGCTCACAGCGGCTATATCATGGCCGTCTATCGTGATCTTCCCGCTTTGGATATCATAGAACCGCATCAGCAGGTTCACCAGCGTGGTCTTGCCCGCGCCGGTGGGCCCTACAATGGCCACCTTCTGCCCATGCTTTACCTTCACAGTGAAGTCCCGAATCAGCGGCGTTTCTGGATCGTAGCTGAAATTCACATTTTCAAAATCCACATCGCCCTTTATTTCCTCCGGCAGGTGCCCCTCGATGGGCTCCTCCTCCGGGGCGTCCTGCATCTCATACACCCGTCGGGCGGCGGCGCAGATGCGCTGGATAGACCCCAGCACCTCGGCGATCTGCTCCAGCGGCGCGGAAAACTGCCGGGAGTACAGCAGCACCGTTACCACGGCACCCACACCCAGGGCTCCCTGTACTGTTAGGTAGCCGCCGATGAGAGCGACCAGAATATACGCCAATGCATTGGCAGCGGTAATGCACGGTGTGATCAGTCCCTGCAGAAAGATTGCCTTTGCCTCGGCGTCCTTCTGCCGCTTGTTCGCCGCGGCGTGCGCCGCAATGGTGGTCTCCTCGTAGTTATATGCCTTCGTGGTCTGGTAGCTGGCGTAGCTTTCCTCCACAATGGAGTACATCTTGCCGCTCTCCTCAAACAAGCGGCGGAAATAGGTGCCGCAGGCGGCGGAAATCCGGGAAGAAATCACGATGGATAACGGCATCAGCAGCAGGACCGCCAGTCCCATCCGCCAGTTTTCCCGCAGCATCATCACAGCGATGACCACGATCTGCATAAAGCCCATTACTGTCACATCCACAATGTTGTGGATACTGCCGCCCATATTGGAAACATCCTCTTGAATACGGTCAATGATCTGTCCTGCCGGGGTCTTATCAATAAAGCTGATGGGCAGCCGGGATAGTTTATCCGAAAGCTTGATGCGCAGTGTGCAGGTATAGTACTTACTCACCACATTGTTCATCAGGACCATCTTTCCGATGTCCACGATACTCTTCAGCAGGTACACCCCCGCCAGTGCTCCGCAGATCGGCAGCAGCGCTTCGGTCAGACCGGCTTTGGGCCGTTCTCCGGCCCAGGCATCGTACAGCAGCTGGATGCCCTGCCCCAGGAGCTTCGGGGCGATGACAGTACACGCCACCACCATACCACCCAGCAGGGCGCCCAGCAGCAGCCAGCCGTAAATGGGCTTCGCGTCCCGCACCAGTCGGCGGAATACCTCCCAGGTGCTCATTTTTACTTCCTCAGTCGGTTTCTTTTTGCGGTTCATCGGCGCTCACCTCCCGTCTGGGAAAGATAAATCTCCCGGTATACCTTGCAGCGCTCCAGCAGCTCCCGGTGGGTGCCGCTATCCACCAGCCGCCCGCCGTCCATTACAAAGATCTGGTCGCTGCTCATGGCGCTGGTCACTCGCTGCGTCACCACGATCTGAGTCCTCCCGGCCGCCTTTTCGGCCAGCGCCCGCCGCAGGTTCGCCTCGGTCATAAAGTCCAGCGCCGAAAAGCTGTCGTCAAAGAGATAGATCGGCGCGTTTTTCAGTACAGCCCGGGCAATACTCACCCGCTGCTTCTGCCCGCCGGAAAGGTTCTTGCCGGCCTGCTCTAGCCGGTGGTCCAGCCCCTCCGGCTGCGCTTTGATGTAATCCGCCATCTGGGCCACCGCCGCGGCTTCCATCAGTTCCTCCTCGGAAGCGCCGGGGCGCCCCATGGCGATATTTTCCCGGATGGTGCCGCTGTAAATGCCGGCGCGCTGCAATACACAGCTGATATTGTGCCGGATGGTACGGCGGCTTAGGGTGGCGGCATCACGCCCATCAAAGTAGATCTTCCCCTCGGTGGGCAGCCGGAAGGCCATCAGCAGCTGCACCAGCGTGGATTTACCGCTGCCGGTCCCGCCGATGATAGCTACCTTCTGTCCCGCGGAGATATGCAGCGAAACATCGCTTACCGCCGCGGCGTCAGCACCCTCATACCGAAAGGTCACATTCTCCATGCGGATGTCCCCGGCAAAGGTGATATTGTCATCCTCCTCGGCGGTCTCGGTCATCATGTTGGCGTCCATCACTTCACCGATGCGGCCCGCGGCCACCTTGGCATGGGGGTACATCACCAGGGCAAAGGCCGCCATAACGATACCGTTCATTACCAGAGCCACATACTGCACCATGGCAAAGATATCGCCGCCGGAAGCGGCGGAAATCCCGCTTTGCATCCGGCTGCCGCCAAAGTACAGGATCGCGACCGCCACCAGGTTCATCAAGGCGATGGCAATGGGCGCCACCAGGCCCATCTTTGTATTCGCTTCAATGATATGCTCGGCCATCACACGGGTGGCCTCAGCTATGCGGCCCTGTTCCTGCTCCTCCCTGTTAAAGGCCCGGATGACGCGGATGCCGTGCAGCCGCTCCCGCACCAGGTCGTTCTGCTTATCGCAGAACTGGTCGCTGATCTTCCACAGTGGCTCCACCCTGCGGCCAATAGCCAGCACCAGCAGCGTAATGATGGGCATAGCCACCAGGATAATGAGCGCCAGCGTGCTGTCCTTGGAAAAGGCCAGCACCACCCCGCCGAAAAACAGCACCGGAATGGTGATGATGTTGCTGGAAAGCATATCGGCCACCCAGGCCAGCGTCCCCACATCGTGGGTGGAACGGGTAAGCAGCGCCGAGGTGCCGATGCGGCTGACCTCTTCAAAGGTCAGGGCATTCACCCGGCCAAAAACCGCCGCGCGCAGGTCAGCGCAAAAGCCGGAAACAACTTGGGTGCGGCACCAGGTACCGGCCGCCACCGCCCCCAGCGAAAGCAGCGTGACCAGCAGCATTCTGCCGCAGCAGCGCAGGATATAGTCCCAATCGGAGGTGTAGATGCCGCCGTCCAGGATATCACTCATGATGGTGGGCAGCAGCAGCGAACAGACGCTGGAAACGGCAATCAGCAGCATGCCCAGCAGCATTTTCCCTCGGTAGGGCTTAAGATATGGCAAAATTCGTTTCATAATTTCTCCGTCAGTTTATGGGTTCCGCTCTCTCCCCCGATCTTGAAAAAAGGCGCAAAAAGGCCGGGAGCAACAGAAACTCCCGGCGAGCGAAATAGCACCTTGGTTCAGGCGGACTTACAGAGAGAGCTGCTGTGCAGGTATTCGGTTGATTCCAGTGCGGAACTTGTTCATCTTGTTGTTGTGCAAAAAGTACATTTCAGCAGCTCCTTTCTTTCATATTTGGCATCGAAAAGAGTATAGCATACCGAAGGTTCGATTGCAAGCACTTTTTCCCGTCCCCGCATTCCGGCGGCACGCCTCCGCTTTGTCTCGGGGCGCCGTTTGTGCCAAACCGGTCACCCCTCGCCCGCTCCGTCGCGCCGCCTGCCTTGTCTTTCATTCCACCAGGTACCCCACGCCAAAGCGGGTGCGGATAAACTCGGAAAGCCCAGCAGCCTCCAGCTTTTTGCGCAGGCGGTTCACATTCACGGTCAGCGTGTTTTCATCCACAAAGCTGTCGGTCTCCCACAGCCGCTGCATCAGCAGCTCGCGGCTCACTACCTGGCCCTTGCGTTCCATCAGGCACAGCAGGATGCGGTATTCATTTTTGGTCAGGTCGATGGCTTTTCCCTCATACTGCAGGGTCTGGTCGGCAGTACTCAGCACCGCTCCCCGGCACTCCGGCGCCGGCAGGGCAGTCTCCAGCCGATAGCTGCGCCGCAGCATGGCCTGCACCTTGGCCACCAGCACACTACCGTCAAAGGGCTTGGCGATGAAATCATCGCCGCCCATGTTCATCGCCATCACGATGTTCATGTTGTCAGCCGCCGAGGAGATGAAAATGATGGGCGCCGCAGTCCTCTGCCGCAGCTGGCAGCACCAATAGTAGCCGTCGTAGCTGGGCAGCTTGATATCCAGTAGGATGAGATGAGGCTGATAGGTCTCGAACTCCCCGGTGATGTTGCGGAAATCCTGCACCTGCCGCGCCTCCATCCCCCATTGCTCCAGCAGGCTCTGGATGCCCTCGGCAATGCCGCGGTCGTCCTCCACAATGAGTATTTTGAACATTTGGCCCCTCCTCGCTATGCGGTAAATCTCTCCTCCCAGTATCGCACATTCCGGCTAAAAAATCCACCCGAAGATGTTTAAGATTTCTTGATTTTTATGGTCACAAGCGGCATTCCGGGACGCTGCCCGCAGTCGACTGCCCGACGAAATCAGCATAACGCTGTCCCGCCGCAAATGCCAGCAACAGCTGGTTGAGTGGGGCAGATTCAACCATCAATTGAGCCCATGATCGCAGAGTCACCCAAAAAGCCCTCTCTGGCCGGACAGGGCTCTACTTTGCGGCAATTGGCCTAATTTACAAGAGCATTTCATATCCAACAAATTCAGACTTCCAGCTCGTCCTCCATCGGAGGCAGCTGCTCCTCCGGGAACAGGGCGGCAGACTGCTCCTCCGGCAAACTGGCCACCCCCCGCAGCTTCCGCTGGATCTGCCGGGTGCGGACACCGACCAGCTTATCCAGCTCGCTGCTGGCCTGCTCCAGCCGGGTTTGGGTCATGGTCAGGGCATCCGCAAATTTATCAAACTCGGTCTTAACGGCGCCCAGGATATTCCAAACTTCCCCGCTGCGCCGCTGGATGGCAATGGTCCGGAAGCTCATTTGCAGAGAATTGAGCAGAGCTGCCATAGTGCTGGGGCCGGCAATGTTCACCCGGTATTCCCGCTGCAAAGTTTCCACCATACCCCGGCTGACCACCTCGGCATACAGCCCCTCAAATGGCAAAAAAAGGATGCCGAATTCGGTGGTCTCGGGCGGGCAAAGGTACTTTTCGCGGATATCCTTGGCTTCCATCCGGACGGTGAGCAGCAGCTGCCGCACCGCCGCTTGAATCGCCGCCTGGTCACCGGAATCATAGGCATCCCGGAGGGCAGCGTAGCTATCCCCAGGGAATTTGGCATCGATGGGAAGCCAAATAAAGCTGCCATCCTCCGCAGGAAGTTTGACAGCGTATTCCACCACATTGCGGCTGCCGGGAACCGTTGCCACATTTTTGCCGTACTGCTCCGGAGTGAGAATGTCCTCCAGGATAGCGCCAAGCTGAACTTCCCCCAGAATTCCACGAGTTTTCACATTGCTGAGGACCTTTTTGAGGTCGCCGACGCCCTGGGCCAGCGACTGCATTTCACCCAGACCGCGGTAAACCTGCTCCAGCCGGTCATTCACCAGGCGGAAGGATTCGGTCATGCGGTCATTGAGGGTTTTTTGCAGCTTTTCATCGACGGTTTGGCGCATTTCGTCCAATTTGGCATTGTTATCCTGGCGAATGGTGGAAAGCTGGCGTTCCATGGACGCACGCACATCCTCCAGCGCGCGCGTGGACTGCTGGGAGAATGTGGATAGTCTATTTTCAAACTGGGTGAGCTGCTCCAGCAGGGCCCGGCTTTCGCTTTGCGACTGGGACTGCTGGGACTGCATGAGGTACTTGCCGAGGGTGAGAATATCAGCCTGCACCGAACGCTCCAGATCGCTTTGCAGGCGCTGGAGCTGGGTGGAAATATCATTTTGGCAGGACTTTTTGACCTGCGTAAGCAGGTAGATGAGCAGAGCAAGGATGAGGACGGCCGCCCCCAACAGCACCCAGCCCATGGTTTGCTGATCCATAGGTTTTCTCTCCTGAATTTGGCCAAATGCGAACTGTTGTTCTTCTACGATTCCCATTGTAGCACAAATGTTCGATGATGTAAAGTGACGAACAAAAGTTTGTATGAATGAACGAAAATTCTACCATTTTGGGGGCTTGACAATGGGCATGGTGCATAGAAAAAGCCCCCCGGTGGGGGGGACTTTTTCCTTGAGAAAGATCTTAATCCTTGCGGAGAATGATGGCGGAGCCGGCGAGCGCGAGGGCCGCGGCGGCGACGGCGACAGCAACGAGGTCATTGGCGCCGGTGGCGGGGTTCTTCTGGTCATCGGTCTTGGGGGTCTCCTGGGTAGGGCTGATGATGACGATGGTGGTGGGGCCTTCCTCCTTGACGGGGGTGATGGAACCGTCAGTCTTGGCCGTTACTTTCTCGGTAACGGGCTTAGGGTCGCCAAGGCTGTTCTTTACGGTCGTATCACCGGTAGAAGCGGGGGTGATGGAGGCAGTAACATCATGGGACTCCTTGCCCTCACGGTAGTCGCCCAGCAGGATATCGCCATTGGTGCCGACGGTATTGGTAAAGGTATTGTTTTCAATGGTTGCATCCAGAGAGCCCTTGCCGCTGTTAACGAAGCGGACCGGAGCTGCAAACGCACTCCAATCACCCGTATCACCGCAGTTGGTGAAGGTGCTGTTCTTCACGGTGACAGTCTGTGTGCCATCTGCTTTGTGATTGAAGTTTACGGGAACTTGGCCACCGTTGAATGTGCAGTTATCAATGACAACCGTACCGTCCGCATTAGAGTAGAGGGCAGTTGCCTTGGTGAGAAAGTCGCAGCCTGTTACGGTGATGTTATTGACACCGGTAGTGCCGCTGATGTATACACGCTGGACATTGTCCATGCCGTTAATCGCCTTACTATCGCAGTTGGTGAGGTTGATGTTTACCGTGTAGCTGGTGTGACGCTGGCCCCAAACGCCGAGGTTATAAAGGTTGGAGGCTGTGATGGTGATATTCTTTTCGAGATAAACACCATTATTTTCGTCCTGTACACCAGTAGCGCGGTTAAACTGATAGGTGTCAACTTCGAGATCGCATTCGCCACCGGAAATATAAGCGCCGTTGCCGATGATAGTAATATTATCCGCAACATGTCCGTGTGTCATTTCGCCAACATCGGAATTCGGACGGCAGGTAATGGTAATATCACCATTATTAGTATTAGCCATGTAAGCATCCTTCAGTGCGTCCTTCAGTGTGGCAGTCTGGCCAACAGAGTTGCCCGCTTGCCAATAAACATTTTTGCCTTCTTCCCAGGCGATTTCATCAGCCATGGAAACGACAGGCAGCATGACGGCCAGCATGAGGAGGGCCAGCGCCAGGCTAAGGAGCTTTTTCATAAGACATTACCTCTTTCTTTTTGGGGTTTCCCCTCTTTATTTCCGGCAGGTGAATCATGTCCGCGAGTAAAAGAATCATGTTTGCCCGCAAACATGAAATCCCCCATATGGGGGATGCCGGTAA